>Ga0078972_1006966_pt1 | contig 25906 bp, 26 predicted proteins | sample YelNatPaOPGAMG01_FD_67568 | JGI IMG/M metagenome (GOLD analysis project Ga0078972, IMG submission 67568) | Hot spring thermophilic microbial communities from Obsidian Pool, Yellowstone National Park, USA - OP-RAMG-01 (SPADES assembly) (version 2) | ecosystem: Environmental > Aquatic > Thermal...
GGTGAGGAGTTCCTGATAATTGCAGGGGGCGCAGGACTCAATGATGCTGGCAAGATTGCCGAAAGGATGAGACTCAACATAGAAAAATCATCACTAAAGATTCAGGATAAGGAGTTAAAAGTCAACATCAGTCTCGGTGTCGCCACCTGGCCCATATGTAGGGCGAGTAATAGCAGTGAACTTATATCATATGCAGATAGAGCCCTGTATTTTGCTAAAGAGCACGGCAGAAATCAGGTCATCTTATATGACGGGAATTCATTTATAAAGTATGCAGGGTAGAAATAATACAGTTGAGTACCAATTGGGTAAAGACAATATATTTTATTCATTTGAAATTAAAAAAAATATCTGCTAATAAAGAAATTCACTATGGAGATTAATGATATATTAAAAATTGCAATTCAGGCAGGTGCATCAGATATACACCTGAAGGCGGGTATGCCGCCTATATTCAGGATTGATGGCACACTTCTGCCATTGAAGGACGCACCAAGACTCCCTCCCGAGGAGGTATCCAGGCTTGCCTTCTCCATTATGAATGACTATCAGAGGCAGAAGTTCCAGCAGGAGAACGATATAGACTTTGCATACGGGGTCCCGGGCCTCGGGAGGTTCAGGGTGAACGTCTTTTCACAGAGGGGTGCTGTCGGGATGGTGATGAGGGTAATTCCATTCAAGATACTCCCGTTTGAATCCCTCAATCTTCCAAAAGTCCTTGAAAAGATAGCAATGAACGAGCGCGGTCTGATCCTCGTAACAGGCACCACTGGTTCGGGTAAATCCACCACCCTTGCATCAATGATTGATTATATAAACACCAATCGAACCTGCCATATTGTTACAATAGAGGACCCCATCGAATTTCTTATCAGAGACAAGAGGAGCATAATAAATCAGAGGGAGATAGGCACAGATACTATGTCCTTTGCTGTGGCGATGAGGGCGGTATTAAGGCAGGACCCTGATGTCATAATGGTAGGTGAGATGAGGGACCTGGAGACTATGGAGACTGCTCTAACAGCCGCTGAGACCGGACACCTTGTTCTGTCAACCCTTCACACACTCGATGCAACAGAATCCATAAACAGGATTGTCGGTTCATTCCCGCCACATCAGCAGAAACAGATAAGGATACAGCTCGCCTCTGTTCTGAGGGCAGTAATATCTCAGAGGCTTGTACCCAGGGCCGATGGACGAGGGAGGGTACCGGCCGTAGAGATTATGATAAATACTGCATTCATAAGGGAGTTGATAGAGGACAAGGATCGAACGAAGGAGATTCCGGAGGTCATTGCAAAGAGCCATATCTCCTGGGGTATGCAGACCTTTGACCAGTCTCTGATGTTCTTGTTCAAGAACAAACTCATAACATATGAAGAGGCTCTGAGACAGGCTACAAATAAAGACGACTTTGCCCTGAGGGTGCAGGGTATAAGCTCCAGTGATGATTCTAAGTGGAGTGATTTCGAGAGGGAGATTCAACCCCCCAGTCCATCTCAAGATATAAACCCCGTAAAGCCTGTAACCCCTAAGAAAGACAGGTTTTGAGATATGAAGAGGGGAGATTCACCGATAGAGACGGCTCTCAAGATACTCTCGCGGAAGAGGGCATCCAGAAAGGAGATAGCCCAAAAACTTAGAAAGAGGGGTTACACCGATGAGGAGATTGAGGGTGCCATTAGTTATCTCGAGGAGTCTCACTATATAGACGACAATGAGTTGCTCTCAGACTATATAAAACTCCTCGTGGAGAAGAAACGCTATGGGCCTGAGCGGGTAGTTGCCTTTTTGATGGAGAAGGGGTTTGAGTCTGAGAAGGTAAGAGAGTCCCTTATCCATCAGTATACAGAGAATGATTTTATCCAGAACGCAATAGAGTTCATAAATAAAAAGTTCAAAAGCATCAATAAGGGTGACGAAAAAACAAGACAGAAGATAATAAGGTTCCTATCTTACAGGGGGTATAATTGGGACCTTATAGAAAGGGTATTGAGTCAATGAGACTTAAATCAGTATTTTTGATTGCATTTTTTCTTCTCTCTTTGACAACTCGAGGTTTCGCTCAGGAGGAGGAGGTGCCTGCGTGGGCAAGGGGGTCAGAACAGAAGACGGATAGTCAGCAGAATACACCCACCGAAAATCAGGCGACAGAGAAGAAGCCTGAGAATCTGGAGACGCCAGATACACAGCCAACTAGGACAGATAATCAGCAACCACCGGATAAGGAGGCAGCACCAGCTTGGGCAAACGAACCGGTTACTCCACCTGCAGAGCCACCCGCACAGCAGATGCCCATAATTGTCCCCATTCCGGAGAATACACAACCAGCAGATACACTAAAAACAGATAATGCAACAGAACAGAAACCCCAGCAGGTGATTAAACCAGCCGAGGAGTCTAAGGCTATTCCACAAGAAGCCCAGTCTGCAAAGAAAGAGAGGAGAGGGGATACCTCGGGGTTGATTTATGAGGGGAGATCCTCAATCGGAGCCTCTTCAATAATAGGTAGCAAGAGTCACATAGGTGTTATGGGTGGATATCTCAGACTACCAGAATATCCATACGACGCCCATTATCTGCACATAGAACCAAGAATAGAACTACTCTGGAATAAGTTTGCCCTCTCTCTGCAGGGACCCCTCAACTACAAGCTCTATGATGCTGACACCGGGACTGCCAATATAGGGAAGCTCAGGTCGAAAGACTGGGATGAACCATCTGACTATGCAAAGGTAATAAGGTTTGTAAAATACGGGAGAAAGGATGACAGACTATACCTCAACATCACCACGCTCTCGAGTTCCACCCTCGGACACGGTACCATTATGAGAAGATATGTCCCCAATGTGGATGTAGACCACAAGAAGCTAGGTATTCAATTTGATGTAAACCACGACTATATAGGTTTCCAGTCTACAGTCTCTGATATTCTCGGCCCCCCAGTATTCGGGGTTATGCCGTTTGTCAGGCCCTTTGCCCCCTTCTCAGACAATCTGCTTGCATCCTCCCTGTCCATAGGATTTACATTTGCCGCTGATACCGATGCCCCTGTAAAACTCAAACGAATATACCTGCCCAACTATCAGTTTGCCTTCCCGAATGGAAAGCCATATATCAATGAGCAGAACAGACTCCAGTATGACTCCACTTTCCTGTATATATGGGGTGTTGATGCACACATAAAGATTGTGCGGACAAAATATGTGGATATAAAACCCTATGTAGACTGGTCAACTATGAAGGACGGGGGATGGGGATTTACCGGCGGTGTACTGTGGAGATTTGCCTTTGGAGAGAGTATCAGGAATTTTATCACCCTCAGAACTGACTACAGGCACTTTATGCCCGATTACGAACCGGCGTATTTCGATACATTCTATGAATTCCAGAAGTATCAATACTTTATGCCCTCCTCTTCGGATTATGATTACAGGAAGGGATACTACCCAACGAAGAGAGAGGAGATACTCTCAAGGACCGGGGACCCAAGAAATGGCTACTACCTCGAATTAGGATATGAACTTGATAAATACTTTGCCTTCGGTGCCTCAATAGAGAATGCCACAGGTAACATTTATAGCACTCTTGGAAGGGATGGGAGTCAGAACCCCTTGAAGGCAGGGAATGGAAACTTCCTGTTCTATCTATCCCTTCCGCTTCCGTACTTTATGAGTGCCCATTTTACATACCACAAGATTGCATACACAGATATGAGCAATATTCTCGACTATAAAGAATCAAATACGATAATTCTTGCCACCATCAAATTCAGGCCCATAAATCTCATAGGAGTGTATGCATCACTTCAAGAATCCTGGCAGCTCGACAACTGGACGGGCCTTTATGTAATCGTCCCGCAGTTCTCTCTTGGTGTAGATCTGGGTTATTACTTCTGAGGGATATGAAAATTTTTAGATTGCCGCCGACTGTTCTGCTTTTTTCATTCATTCTTCTGCTCTATTCCTGTCCCCCAAAGAATATGCAACTCAATGAATCCCTCTTCTACTTCAACAACGCATACAGATGGAAGAGGACGGATGTCTCGGCGGATTTCGTTCATCCCGTGTACAAACACACCATCTTGAAGGCACTGAGGGATCAGGAGAAGGAGTTGAATATATCTGACCTCGAGATAGAGGATGTTTTTGTGGACAGAGAACGAGGCGTGGCACTGATTAGGATAAAGGTGTCATACCTTATGTCAACAGGGACAATCCTCAAAGAGGAGAGTGTCTCCCAGTACTGGATAAAGGAGGACAATAAGTGGTTTTTTGTGGGACAGGAGGGCTCTGATATACTGAGTATCCCGATCCCTAAGGACTTAAAATCCAGAATATATTCAGAGGATAAAGATGCAGGCACATCTGATAATTGACATAGTCGTCTTACTCATACTGATATTTCGTTCGTATAAAGGTTTTTCAAGGGGGATTATCAACGAGATTGCAAGACTTCTGGCTGTGATATTCGGGGCGATTGGCTCTGTATTCGTGGCTGGTTTCTTCTCCTCTTTACTCGCCCCATTTATAGTAAATGTGGCACTCCTTGGCTTTCTCTCTCTTGCTGCAGGATTCCTCTTTATAGTGGTATGTATACTCCTTATGGGCTGGTTTGCCACAAAATTAGTGGAGGCAATATATCTCGGCTTCCTGAATAAAATGCTCGGCTTGATATTCGGTCTGATAAACGGCTCCATATTCTGCTTCATAATACTCTATCTTATGTACAAATACGGGATAATTGCTGAGGAGATCAAACTCTCATATGTGGGCAGACTCCTAATAACCACATTGAACCTGAAATAGCAATAAAATGGAGAGTTAGCAGTAGCCCCAATTGAAATTATTTACCTACAAAGAGATCTCCAGAACTAATGGCCTCAGGTTTATTCACCCTCTTAGGGCTTTTCACCTGATCCCTTAGGGTATTTCGCTCCCAGAAGACACCATCAGAATAACCCTGTATGGATTTATCGTTATCAGCCATCTCTAATCTCTTCTCCGCCAGGCAGCAATAGATCTCATCTATCTCAATGCCACAATATCTTCTCCCCAATTTTTTTGAAACAACGGATGTGGTACCCGAGCCAAGAAATGGGTCAAAGACAAAATCGCCCGCTCTCGTACTCGCCAGTATAATCTTTGCCAGCAACTTTTCGGGTTTCTGAGTGGGGTGGTCCGTGTTTTCGGGCATAGACCAGAACGGGACGGTTATATCAGTCCACAGATTGGATGGGTGAGTCAGTCGATATCTCCCCTTTTCATCTTCAATCCAGTCTCTCGGTCTACCTGCCTCATCTCTGTAAGGGGCTATCACTCTTCTCTTTAGCATCACCGCCTCACTATTGAAGAAATAATCATTTGATACAGTGCCAAACCAGATGTCCTCAGAACAGTTCTTCCAGTTGCCCTTCGCACCACGCCCCTTCTCCCGCTCCCAGGTTATCCTGTTTCTGACCACCAGGTATCTCGACATCACCCTGTAAATGGCACTGGAGGACCTCCAGTCACCACATATATAGACCGAGGCAGTAGGTTTGAGTATCCTGAGCAGGGGTTTCAACCACGACTCTATCCATCCCTCATAATCCTCTTCACGCATCCTGTTGAACCTGTTTGAATTGAACTCCTTTGTAAGATTATAGGGGGGATCCACAAATAACAGGTCTACAAAACATAAGGGCAGGTACTTTATTGCCTCAAACAGATCTTGATGAACAGTCCTGTTCGTTATCATCTCCACCGTGGCCGTCTCAGAGAGAGTGATCAGACCCCTCTTATATGACTCCATCTCCTGTGCAGAGAGAGTTATCGTCCTGTTTTTCGGGGCTCTCTTCTTTTCATTTTCGGGCTTTTTCATCTGAGAGCATAAAAGAGAATGGCGGGATGGACGGGATTCGAACCCGCGGCCTCCGGCGTGACAGGCCGGCGTTATAAACCAGCTTAACTACCACCCCGCACAGGGAAAATTCCATATATCAAAAAATATTCAAAAGTCAAACAGAAAAAAATGAGGAGGGTAAAGATTCAGTTATGGGTGACAATTATCGTTCAATTTTGATTGTAAGATTATGGAGACAGAGCGATGTATCTGCCATAAAAATAATTACCAATTTCTCACTTATTATTAAAACTTTCTTAGAAAGAAGTTTTCATTTTGCGGGGGTGGGCAAAAGCCCATGAATGTTTATTGACAATCGCTCTTATTTAAGAGTGGATAAAAATAGTTTAAGAAATATCTCTATGTAATTCAACTTTTCATTTTTATTTGAGGATTTCAATCCCAAAATTAGACTTTATTTTCAGTCCAATTTTCCAGTTCTAATAAAAATGCGTATCTCATATTTATAAAAATTCATCATAAACTCCCTCACCACTTCTGCACCCTGCCTGTGTTTCCTGTATCCCCTCTCCACATAGGCCATGGAGACCTTCGTAATCCAACCCCCAAAAACTCTCCAAAAACAACACTCGCATCATCAAACTCATCGCTAAGGCCTATTATATTGTTACAATCAGGAATGTACAGTAGTGAAAATGAATCGACTTCCTCAAATTTGAACTCACCCACTTTATTCAGACTCTTATCAAACCTTAATATCTTTCCATAGGGCTCTTTATTTTTATATCCAGATCCTGATATTAGAAAAGTCCCATCTGATAGTAAAACTGGATATGAGCCACTAAAGTCTTTCTCAATTTTAGTTATATCATTCCCTCCACACAGATCTATGTAATTGATGTAAGTACTATATGGACTATTATAGATATAAACTATATTATTTCTCTCATCTATCACCAGATCACCTTCACTATTGATATATGATTTCATTCGTCTTTCTGTAATGGTGTTTAAATCCTTATCAAGTACGATTATTTTCGCTGGAGTTCCATTATAGAGAATGTATATATCCCTCCCTCCAACTATGTTATAGTATGTATTTTCATACCACCTCTGTCTTATAATCTCTCCATTTCCAGATATCTTTGCAACCAGTGTCTTTTCTCTCCCTTCCAAATCATATTCGCCTAAAAAAATGATATTGTTATCTGTATCCACTATAACCTTTAATGGATATCTTACATCTAATGGTAACTTCCATTCATACTCAGTGTCTTCACCTGGTGGTCTCATAACTCTTATCTTTGCTATCCAGCTTCTATCTGGGTCTTTCGTATGGTAGCTAATCACTGGTTTATTCTCATAATCTATTGCAAATGGTGTCATAGTAAACCACTTATCTATCTCTGTTGAGCCGTCGAGAGGAGCGTATCCCAGAAGCTTCCCATTTTTGTCAGATTTATATATGGATAAATAATCAATAAGGTATAAATTACCTTCGTCATCTACAATCGGAGGGTATAATGTATTTCCGCCTGAAGATAATACGATCTCTCCATCCATATTTAATATAAATAGATCCCCAACAATATAATTATCATAAGCATAAAAACCAACAACATAAATTCTATCCTCTCTCTGAGCCATTACATAATAAAATGAAGCAGATGCCAATTTAATATTTCTATTTATGTTTATTCCTGTATAACCAGTGTCATCTCCTGACGAGCACTGGTTCTGAATATCATAAGTAGACTCATCTTTACACAGGATAACATCGCTTTCATATTCACTATCAAAATTTCCATCATCATATAAAGTATCTGGCGGTTCGATATAAATATCATTACTTATCCCGTTATCATCAAAGAAAATTGAATCCAATGCATCTATATCTGCATCGGATTGTCCAGAATTGTCTACTAAATTCAGGTCATATACAGTATAATCCTTATCGATTGTGGAGCTGCTCAAATCATCAGGATATGTAAGACAATCAATAGGTGTCTCTATGGTACGAACTCCGCAGTTAGTAAGTAGTATTGATAAGATAATTACTATCCCGGTCAAATTCAGATACTTCATTTTTTAACTCCTTATTCAGATGGTGGTGGTGAAGGTCTTCTGCATCCACCAATGTCATAATTAAAATAGGGACTCGACCCACAGTACTCACACTCATCCCAGTATTCAGACATAGACATCCATAGGGTCTATGAAGAGATAGACATACTCCCTTCTCCATTTTATTCCGATCCTTTAAATTATTTATACCACTTGCATTCATAAGTCTTGCTCCGTATATTACTCTCCCTTCACCACTTCTGCACCCTGCCTGTATTCTGTACATCTCCTCTCCGCATAGGCCAGACTGATCTTCCAAGTGAAAAATCCGAAAAGTTCATCCTGTAAAAATATACTGTGTAGTTCGTATCATTATCCCATAACCCTCTTGATAAGAAGAGAAGCTCATCACAATTACCTACAATAAATTGCGGATATGGTGACCATATAGCCATATATCCTGGATTGTATACATCTCTACTATATACCCTCTTCATATTGAAGTCCCTATCCACAATAACAAATCCAAAACTCTCTTGAGATCCAGAATTTTTCTTCCCAAATTTTGCCTCAACAATTATATCTCCTCCTTCCAGAAGCGCCATATCAAATCCAAATACAGATAATCCATACTTCGATAAGTCTACTTTCCCCTCGTTGATAATATCTCCACATCTGTTTATTCTCTTGAATTCTAAGCCTGAGTAAGTGCCCATTGTAATAATATTTTTATTTTCATCTATGATACAACTCTTTAAACCCTTGATGGGGCTATATGTCCAGTTCAGTTTCCCATTTTTATCTAACGAAGATATTCTATCTCCCTTGCACAAATATATACTCTCATCATCAGTTATTAACTGCAATATCGCCTCCTCTCCTTCAAATGCCTTATTGCTCCCATCTATCTCCCATATCTTCTCCATATCCCTATTATATGCCTCAAGTCTTTTGCCCATTTTCCCATTTACATCTTCCCACACATATACATAGATATTATTTTCACTATCTACTATGGCATATTTACCAAACTGAAATGTATCTCTGATCTCCTTAATAGCCTCAAACTTTTCACCATCATACTTGTAAATATATCTCGCAGGTTTTAACTCATTATTCTCCTTATATAAATCCCTTACGAAAAATATAATATTCCCGCTAAAATCAACTACTATCGGAGAGAGGTATTGATAGGTCATAAAATCTTTCAGAATAATTATATTATTTCTATTTTTATCATATTTATAGATTATGCTTCTCTCTTCATCACCAGGATTACTCCAGCTTCCAGTAAAATAGGCATTTCCACTATCATCTACTACAGGACCATAAAAGGGCATCGTCGTCCTGGAGTGATTATATATTATCTCTCCATTGCCTCCAAAAACATAAAAGGAGTTACGAGATAACTCTGGACCATCGTTATAAATAATATATACATCTTTATCGTTTCTACTCCTTTTAGCAATAAACCATTGCGTGCCGGAAGCAACATACCCAAGACGAAATTCAAAATAAGGCCTGATTTCATTAAATATACCAGCATCCTCAGTTCCTTCAACTCTACAGATATTATAGGAATCATACACATAACCCGTATCACATTCATAACTCCTGATGTCTTCTAAATCTCTTGAATCCCCATCATCTAACTCAATATCATTATAAAATCCTTCATCATAAGAATCTAACTCGCTAATTTCGCCAGTAGTTTCATAATAACTATAATCTTCCGATAATACATCTAAGCCTGTATCATATAAATCTGCCTCAGTATCATATCCATCATCATAGTGAGAAATGTCTATTGGATAGAGATAGTCATATTTATATCCACTATCATATTCACCTATATATAATCTTTCATTACAGCCAGTTATTGCCATATAAAATATAATGAATAGCAAGAACAAAGTCTTTGAAGAATCCTTCATATTCTAAAACCCTTCAATATATCGTAGAATATAGGTTATTTAATAATTGGGAGAAATTTGAGTAAACAACACTATCGATAGAGCAACAGGAATTTGATTTATAAACCCTGAACCTCATCTTAAATCCCCTCCTGAGGTCTGGCTTGATTATGATTGTACTCAGTTTTACACCTGAGGGCAAGAAGAAAAATTTTTGGTAACCTATCAACACACCCCGTCTGCCTTCGGCAGCCACCCCTCTATAAGAGGGGAATTACTCCGTGTCGGTTATCAAGGGTCGGTGGTCGGTGTCGGCCTTCGGAGCAGCCCTCTATTAGAGGGGAATTTACTTACCCATTTCCCACTTCTCACTTACTTATTTATCATTAATTGTCTATGGCACCGCTAATAACTAAATCTCCTCAGGTTAGGTTACTTTTATATTTACATATACTGGCGAATGTAATATAAGACAATATTAATTATATGGAATACACCTGCTGTATGTCCAGGAGGTGAGGTGTGTATAAGATCAGAGTTGATGATGGGCTTATAAAACATATATGCAATCTATCTATGCTTGAATTAAATGACAGGGAGTTCCCTGAATTCAGGGAACAGTTACAGAAGATATTGGATTATATGAGTATGCTCGATGAGGTGGATACTGAGAATGTACCTCCAATGTTTGGTGGGATAGAGTGTCCTCCCTTAATGCGTATGGATATCCCTTTTGAATCTTTGAGCCGTTCTCAGGTTTTGCAGAATGCGCCCGCTGAGAAGGAGGGGTTATTTGAGATTCCAAAGGTAATAGAATAAACAGGGGTAATATATGGATATTTCAAAATTAGGGATATTTGAGATAAAGAATCTTCTTTTGAAAAGGAAGATATGTTGTGTAGAGCTAACGAAATTATATCTTGAGAGGGCTCACAAACTTAACCCTATTTTGAATGCATTCATCACTATAGCCGACGAATCGGCCATTCTGGATGCAAGAAGGTCAGATGAAAATATCCAGAAAAACATAGATAGTATAAGACCCCTTGAAGGAGTGCCGATTGCTATTAAAGATATATTTGTTACCCAGAATCTGCGAACTACCTGTGGCTCAAAGATTCTCGCTAACTTCATTCCGCCTTATGATGCTACTGTTGTGAAGCGGCTCAAGGACTCTGGTGCTGTGATATTTGGCAAACTGAATATGGATGAGTTTGCGATGGGCTCTTCAAATGAGAATTCTTATTTTGGTCCTGTAAAGAACCCGTTTTCACCTGACAGAACTCCTGGTGGATCTTCTGGTGGTTCGGCTGCGGCGGTGGCGGCGGGTTTGACTCCTGCCTCCATAGGAACCGATACGGGCGGTTCCATAAGGCAGCCGGCGGCGTTTTGTGGCATAATCGGTATGAAGCCTTCATATGGGAGGGTGAGCAGGTACGGCATGATAGCCTTTGCCTCTTCCCTTGATCAGGCAGGTCCAATGTGTCGCAGTGTCAGGGATTGTGCTATACTGCTTGAGAGCATAGCAGGGAATGACCCAAAGGATTCAACTACTATGACCACACCCGTTCCCCACTACTCTGAGTGGTTGGCGGGAGACCCTTCCGATATAAGGCTGGGAGTCCTGAAAGAAGGATATTATGAGGGGATAAATCCAGAGGTGCTAAAGGCATATCTCAGGGTAGTGGAGTTGTTTGCAAAACATAATGTGCCAATAGTTGAGATTGAGCTCCCCCATATAAAATATGCTGTTGCTGTCTATTATATTATTGCCACTTCTGAGGCATCCTCCAATCTTGCAAGGTATGATGGTGTCAGGTACGGGCATAGAAGTGAGGATTACAGAAACTTGAAGGATATGTATAAGAAGACTCGAATGGAGGGCTTCGGGGATGAGGTAAAGAGGCGAATCCTCCTCGGCACATTTGCCCTCTCGAGCGGTTATTATGATGCCTTTTTCAGAAAGGCATCACAGGTCAGAAGGCTAATCGCCAATGACTTTTACAGAGCATTTTCTAAGGTAACTACTATATTGATGCCTGTCACCCCTGATGTGGCATTCAGGTTGGGGGAGAGGGTATCTGATCCACTCTCAATGTATCTCTCAGATATATTTACTATCCCTGTAAATCTTGCGGGTCTACCTTCCATATCTATGCCCGCTGGATTGAACAGGGATAACCTCCCGATTGGTGTACAGTTTATCGGGAAGCCCTTTGATGAGCACTCCCTTCTGAATGTGGCTGCCTTTTATGAGAGGGAGTCCAGCTGTATGGAAATTCTTTCGAGGGTAAGTTTATGAAATATGAGGCTGTAATCGGTCTTGAGGTCCACGCACAACTCAAGACGAAGACCAAGATTTTCTGTGGGTGCCCAAATGAGTTTGGAGCCCTCCCCAACACAAATGTATGTCCTGTCTGTCTCGGTCTCCCTGGGGCTTTACCTGTGTTAAACAGATATGCTGTAGAACTTGCCGTGAGGGCTGCGCTGGCACTCAACTGCAAGGTACATAATGAGAGCAGGTTTGCGAGGAAGAACTACTTCTACCCGGACCTTCCTAAAGGGTATCAGATTACTCAGTACGATAAGCCCCTTGCCACTGATGGGTATATAGAGATAGAAACGGATAGTGGTTTGAAGAAAATAAGGATTATGAGGATTCATCTGGAGGAGGATGCGGGTAAAGACCTGCACGATATATCCCCTGATCACAGTTATATAGACTTTAACAGGTCCGGTGTGCCTCTTATTGAGATAGTATCTATGCCTGATATCTCCTCTCCAGAGGAGGCTTCTAAATATCTGAAGAATCTGAGGAATATTTTGATGTATATCGGTGTGTGTGATGGGAATATGGAAGAGGGTTCATTGAGGTGTGATGCCAATGTCTCGGTGAGGAGGGCAGGTTCGAATGAATTTGGGGTCAAGACCGAGGTCAAGAATCTCAACTCTTTTAAGTTTCTCGAAAAGGCCCTTGCCTGTGAAATTGAGAGACATATAAGACTGCTTGAATCCAATCAGAAGATAGAGCAACAGACTATGCTTTATGACTCAAAGGAGCAGGTCACAAGGCCGATGAGGAGTAAGGAGGAGAGTCACGATTACAGGTACTTTGAAGAGCCAGACCTGTTGCCTCTGATCCTGACGGACGCCGAGATAAGGGCATATGCTGAGGGGATTTGTGAACTGCCCCAGCAAAAGAAGAAGAGATATGTGGAGGAACTGAGGCTCAAGGCGTATGACGCCGAGATCCTGGTTCAGGACAAGGAGATTGCGGACTTCTTTGAGGAGTGTGTCGCCCTTCTGAATGAGCCAGAGAGGATTGCCTCATTTATTATAAATGACTATCTAAGGGAGTTGAATAGTCGGAAGATCTCCATCAGTCAGTCTCCTGTTACGTCTCACAGGTTGACAGCTCTGATAAAGAGGACAATTGAGGGGAGGATCACTCTGAATATGGCGAGGGAGATTTTTACGCTTCTATTCGAAGACAGCAGGGATATTGATGAGATAATCAAGGAGAGGGGATATGAGGTGGTGAATGATACAGAGGAGTTGGTAAAGAGTATAAGGGAGATAATCTCCCTGCATCCAGCCGAGCTTGCTAAATATAAAAAGGGGAATATGAATATCCTCGGATTCTTTATGGGTGAATTGATGAAGAAAATGAAGGGGAGGATTGACCCGCGATCCGCGAAGGATCTGGTAAAGAGAGAACTGGATAATGCATAGGTGAGGTTTTGTATGAAGGAACTATGTCCGCTTATATGGGAAGGGGGAAGGCTTTTCGTAATTGACCAGAGGGTTTTGCCTCATAAAGAGGTATGGCTTGAACTAAAATCTGACAGGGATGTATACAGAGCCATAAGGGATATGGTAATCCGGGGGGCCCCTGCAATAGGGATTGTGGCTGCATTTGGTATTTTGTTGAAGGCACGAACTATGGGTAATAGAAACATAAAGGGGTTTATGAAAGGGATTGTGGAGTCAGTCGGGTATTTGAGAAAGGCGAGACCAACTGCTGTAAATCTTGAGTGGGCCCTGATGCGAATGAAGAAGAAGGCGGTAGAGGCAGTTTCCAGAGGAGAGGATCTGAAGGGGGTGATCGAGGCTTTAGAGAGGGAGGCAATTGAGATACTCAGAGAGGATATTGAGATAAATCGCAGGATTGGTTTTTATGGGAATGAGGTGGTGCCAGTTAAGGCAAGGATACTTACCCACTGTAATGCCGGTGCCCTTGCTGTCGGAGGATATGGTACCGCCATAGGTGTAATCAGGGCGGCATTCGAGGCGGGTAAGGATATAACGGTTTTTGTAGACGAGACGAGGCCCTATCTGCAGGGGGCGAGGTTGACGGCATACGAGTTGAAGAGACTCGGGATAAGACACTACATAATTACGGATAATGCGGCGGGTTATCTGATGCAAAAGGGGGAGGTGGATCTGGTTGTTACAGGGGCTGACAGGATAGCCTTAAATGGGGACACTGCCAACAAGATCGGGACATATTCCCTTGCGGTCCTTGCAAAGGAGAATAATGTACCATTTTACATCGCCGCACCTCTCTCTACCTTTGACATTACAAAAAAATCAGGTTCGGAGATCCCTATTGAGGAGAGAGGGGAAAAAGAGGTGCTTTATATTAACGGCAAACCTATAGCCCCGAAGGGGTCTAAGGCAAGACATATCGCCTTTGATGTGACCCCATCGCGATACATTACCGGTATCATTACCCCGGAGGGGATCTTAAGGCCTCCATATTATAAGAGTATAAAAAAGTTATTTAAATCGAAAGTTCTACGATAGAGACAGGGGTTTTTTGGTCTTGAAAATGGATGGATTATGTATTATATTGAGAATTAGATATGGGACCTGAATTAAAACAGACTCAAAGGCTCCAGTTGGAGCTGAAGCTCACCCTGCAGATGCAACAGACGCTCAAGCTTCTGCAGGTGAATAGACAGGAGTTGATACAGATCATACGGCAGGAGGTCGAACAGAATCCTGTTTTGAGTATTGAAGATGTGCCAGAATATATCTCCGCCCAGCAGGTGGAGGAGTATCCACGGGAGGATTCGGAGGGGGGTGAAAACTCCCTGTATAGCAATCTTGAAGGGGATTTTCAGACACCTCCATATGATTACACAGAGAAGAAATATGATGAGTCCGATGATATAGAGGATGAGCGGAGATATCAGGAGTATATATTTTCTCGAACTGAGGGTCAGTCATTAGTCGGGGAGTCAGAGGGTATTCAGGAAGACAGGAATATCAGATTATCAACCCATATTCTTGGGAAAAGCCTCACCGATCACCTTCTCGAGCAACTCAGACTCACGGACCTGAACGAGAAGGATAAAGAGATCGGGTATCACATAATAATGAACCTTAACGATGATGGATACCTCAAGGGGGATTCTGAGGAGCAGGATCTTATAGGGTTGATAGCCATTCAGGCAAAGGCACTGGAAGAGGATGTGCTGCGAGTACTGAAGATAATTCAGGAGTTTGATCCACCCGGTATAGCGGCACGGAATTATAAAGAGTGTCTAATAATTCAGGCGAGGCATTGCAAGAATAGTGATTTAATAATTAAAGTAATCGAGAATCATATGCAGGATCTTGAGAGGAAGAGATACCCTGTTATTGCAAAGGCGCTCAATATCTCAGAGGAGGCAGTAAGGGAGATTGAGAAGATAATAAGCGGGTTCAACCCAAAGCCCGGAGCGGCATTCAATACACCTGAGCCCGAGTACATAACCCCTGATGTGGAGATCTATAAGTCCAATGGTGAGTTCAAAGTAAGGCTCTTAAAGGATAATATCCCCCGCGTTTATATAAACAGAGATTATCTCGGGCTTATGAAGAGGCGAGGCAGGGACCCCAATAGTAAGTTCATCAGGAACAATTACAAACTCGCCAAGATATTCCTGAATGCCCTCAATGACAGGGAGAAGAGGATAAGGCAGGTGGCGGAGATAATACTTGAGAGGCAGAGAGAGTTTTTCGAAAAGGGTGAGGGACACTTAAAGCCTCTCCTCGAAAAGGAGATAGCAGCCCAGATCGGGGTGGGTATCTCAACGGTGAGCAGGATATTCAATTCCAAATATATCCTTACACCCTTCGGGATATACCCGATGAAGTATTTTATAAGGCAGCCTTTTGGTAATGTGGAGAATGAGACCATCTCAAATGATGTGGTTAAGAATCTGGTAAAGAAGATGATAGATGAGGAAGACCCAAAATACCCCTTAAAGGATGATGAGATCGTGAGGAGGCTCTCCCGCCAGAACATAAATATCAGCAGGAGGACTGTTGCAAAGTACAGAGAGGCTATGGGGATACCCCCATACAATATAAGGAAGAGGACAAAACAGGATTTGTCCAAAGCATAAGGAGGCTTGTATGCAAATCAATGTAACTTTTAGACAGATGGAACACAGTGATGCCCTGAAGCAATACGCCGAGGAGAAGATGACCAAGCTCAAGAAGCTCTTGAAGCCACCTGTTGATATAAAGGTTACCTTTTCAGTAGAGAAGTTCTCACACATAGCAGACCTGGCTGTAACCACAGGTGGAACCACAATAAATGCCTCTGAAAAGTCTGAGGATATGTATTCTTCCTTTGACCTTGCCTATTCCAAGTTAGAAAGGCAGCTTCGAAAGTATAAAGAGAAGCAGCAAAATCGTTAATGGAAATATTCTGTTACAAAGATATTCAAGCAGATTCGATAGACGACCTGCTGAAACTAATCTCAGATAAGGTGTCTGAGGTTATGGGCTATAGCCGGGATAGTATTTATGAACTCTTAAGGGAGAGAGAGAGTCTTTCTCCGACTGCCATAGGGAGGGGAGTGCTTTTACCTCATACCCGTCTGGATAGTATCACGACACACTATATCCTGATATTTATGTTGAGAGGTGAGATCCCCTATACAACCCCGGATGGTAGTCCCATACGACTGGTCTTCTGTATTATTAGTCCATCAGATAGTAAGACGGAGTATCTGAGGCTGGTGGCAAATATAGTCAGGATCTTAAAAGAGGATACCCTGTACAATCAGATATTTATGGCAGAGGATGAGCAGGCATTAAAAGGGCTTATAGCAGATATGCTCAGGTCAAGAGGGGTGGAGAGTTGAAAGGAGAGGGTAGAGATATAACTATTGCCGATATCATCTCATTTAAGGGGGAGTATCTTGGTCTGAGCCTGCCGTCCAACTATACCTTTGATATAGGAGCAAAGATAGACAATCCAAGGGTTATCATATTAGAGAGACTCCCTGAGAGTATGGATGAATATAACATAAATCCAGACACTATAATACTCCTCTCCACAAAGGATCACCCTTATGATATCCAGCGGGCGATAGATGAGATATTGAAGTGGGGGAAGCCAGCGGCTATAGTAATAGAACTCCCGAGGTTTGACCCATCCAGCTGTCTGAGATTTGATGCACACGACATACCTGTTTTATATACGACTCTCGAAATACCTGTCTTTTATAAACGGCTCGTTGAGTCCATTGAAGTACTGAGGCGTCCTTATATAAATATGCACGGTGTCCTTCTGGATGTCCACGGTCTCGGGGTGATATTGAAGGGGAAGAGCGGTATAGGTAAGAGCGAGTGTGCCCTCGAATTGATCACAAGGGGACATCGATTGGTTTGCGACGATATGATAATAGTAACACGCAGGAGTGACAATACCCTTATAGGTTACGGCTCAGATATTATTAAGTATCATATGGAGATCCGCGGACTCGGGATAATCAATGTAAAAGACCTCTTCGGGATATCCACCATTAGAGATAGCAAGAAGATTGAACTCATAATTGAACTTGTGGATTGGGAGAAGGATAAACAGTATGACAGACTCGGTATTGAGGACAAAACTATAAATATACTCGGTATAGAGGTGCCATATATCATTCTACCTGTGAGGTCCAACAGGAATATTGCAACCATTGTAGAGGTGGCTGCACGCAACCAACTCCTCAAACTCAAAGGTTTTCACTCGGCGAGGACATTTCAAAAGAATATACTGGATATCATTGCGAAGATGGGTAACATTGAGCGGATTAAGGAGAAGAAGGATTGAATCTGGATAGCCTTATATTTGTCTCCGGGCTTTCGGGTTCGGGGAAATCCACTGCCCTCAAGACCCTTGAGGATAATGGCTACTTCTGTATGGATAACTTCCCGACGGTTCTCATACCCCGGTTTCTGGAGATGATCTCGATGGGGGGTGTGGAGTTTACAAAGATAGCCTTTGTTATAGATATCAGGGAGGGATCGCTCCTCGAAAAGTTCCCTGAGACCCTCGATTCCCTCACAAAAGAGGGGTTTAAGAGTGAGATAATCTTTCTGGAGTGTGAGGAGTCTGTGATTATAAACAGGTATCAGGATACAAGGAGGATTCACCCTCTGTCCAGATCAGACATTTTGAAGGGAATAAGGGAGGAGAAGGTCCTGTTAAAGAATATACGAGATATAGCCACGAGAATAATAGATACGACAAATATGAATGTCCATATGCTCAGGTCTGAGATTGAGAGGTTTATAGCCCACAGGACAAGTGATAAAAGGATAGATGTGAATATCATATCCTTCGGGTTCAAGTACGGTATCCCTTTGCAGACTGACTTTGTGTTTGATGTGAGGTTCTTGCCCAATCCCTTTTTTGTACCGGATTTAAAGAATCTGAATGGTTTACACGAAGAGATACAGAAGTATGTAATGAGCAGCCCCGTGAGTAATCAACTGCTGGATCGAATATATGATATATTCAATACTATGTTCCCCCTTTACTTATCGGAGAAGAGAGCAATACTGAATATATCCATTGGCTGCACCGGAGGGAAACACAGGTCAGTAGTAATTGCCGAGAAATTGAAGGAGCGATTGCAGGGACTCAGGGAGGCTATGATAAACATTTATCACAGAGACATCAACAGGTGATTTTATGATTGGGATTCTGATTGCGTCACACGGGAGACTTGGTGAGGAGATGATTAGAACGGCAGAGTTTATTTACGGGGAGATTCCAAAGATCAGGTCCGCCAATCTGAACGGGAACGAGCCCATCAGTGTGATAAGGGAGAGGATGGCAAGGCTGATCGATGACCTGGACGATGGAGATGGGGTCATAATACTGACAGATATATTCGGTGGAACGCCGTTTAATGTGGCTATATCCCTTATGAATACAAAGAAGATAGAGGTGGTTGCCGGTTTCACCCTCTCGATGGTCCTGAAGCTGGCGACAGCCCGCAATGATATGAGGGACTTAGGTGAGCTTGCAAGATTCATTGTTGAATATAGCAGGAAGAAGATATATCTCGCCGATAACCCCATAAAGGAGAACAAAATATAATTTTATAAAGGAGCGTAGAGATGAAAGAGAGTGATGATTCTCCAAAACCTGGCGGAGAGGAAAGGAAGATAAGGAAGGTATTGACCCTGAAGAATCAACTCGGTCTCCACGCCAGAGCCGCAGCGGCCCTGGTAAATATTGCAACCAAGTTCAGGTCCGACATTCAGATTCAGTATAATGACGAGACGGCAAACTGTAAGTCTATAATGGGGATCCTGATGCTGTCGGCCCCATTCGGAGCGGAGATAGAGATAATAATAGAGGGGGACGACGCCCTGCAGGCGATGAGGGAGATCGAGAGTCTGATCGAGAATAGATTCGGTGAGCCCGAATGAGTATTCACAGCAAGACATTCAAAGGTATAAAGGTCTCAGCAGGAATCGCCATAGGTAAGGCGGTGGTGATATCTCATACATTTAAGGATATGGTAGTGAGGAGGATAAATCCCGATGAGGTGGAGGCTGAGAAGAATAGATTCATATCTGCCATAAGGCTCATCACTGAACAGACAGACCGCCTTCTGGCGGGGATGACCCCAAAGGAGTTGAAGAAAATAGGTCCCCATATAAATGTTCAAAAGATGATCCTCTCGGATCTGAGATTTGCCGAGGATGTACTGAACATCATCTCCAGTGAATTGGTCAGTAGTGAGGTAGCCGTAACCAGATCCCTTGACAGGTATTTAAAGCAATTGAGTTCCAAGGAGAAGAGCTCGCTGAATGCGAGAAGTATGGATATAAAATCCATTGAATTCCTCCTTCTCAGGATACTCTCAGGGAAGATAAGGGATGTCTCCATTCTCTCAGAGGAGTTTATCCTCGTCACCCACGATATCACCCCTACCGAACTCTACTATTATTCGAAGCAGAGGATGATAGGGTTGATAACGGAGTCGGGTGGGAGGAACAGCCACGCCTCGATCGTGGCACGCTCATTGAATATCCCTGCTGTGGCAGGTATACCAGGCATAACACAGGCCATAAATACCGCCGATAAGGTAATTCTGGATGGTATTGGTGGGATTGTCATAGTTCATCCGAATCAGAAGCAGATTGCCGAATATTCCGAAAAGAGGACATCTTTCTGTCTCCTCATCGAGTCTCAGCAGGTCAACAGGCAAACTGAGTTTCTATCCAGGGATGGTATCAGGGTCTCTGTGCTTGCCAATATCGACTTCCCGGAGGAGGTGGATATAGCTAAGTCCCTCGGGGCCGATGGGATAGGACTTCTACGCACAGAATTCTATTTCATCGAGAGACCTCGAACCCCTTCAGAGGAGGAACAATTTAAGTCTTATGATTACATAGCCGAAAAGTTCTATCCAAAGGAGGTTACAATACGAACACTGGATGTCGGTGGGGAGAAGATACCCGGCTTTATATCCCATCAGAAGGAGGAGAATCCAGCGCTGGGTGTGAGGGCTATAAGATTCTGTCTCAAGAATAAGAACCTGTTTCTGTCTCAGATCAAGGCAATTCTCAGGGCGTCTTACAGAGGGAATGTGAGGATACTTATACCGATGATCTCGAAGATGGAGGAGATAATAGAGACCAGAAGGCTCATAGAGGAGGCGAAGCAGATACTGACAGATGAGAATAAGCGATTTGATCCGAATATTAAGGTAGGGATAATGCTCGAGATACCTTCAATTATATTCATTATGGAGGATGTGGCAAAACATATTGATTTCTTCAGTCTCGGTACTAATGATCTGATACAGTTTATAATGGCTGCTGATAGAGGTAATATAGAACTCTTTGACTCGGCGTCCTCTCTGAGTCCCCCGATTATCCGGGTATTATACACAATAATTGAGAAGGCCAGATCCTTAAACAAACCCATATATGTATGTGGTGAGATGGCAGCAGAAGAGGAGGATATCGTTGTACTTCTGGGTATGGGGTACAGGCATCTCTCTATGTCTCCCATAAATATACCAATCTTTATGAACATCATTAAAGACATAGATATTAAGAAGGCGGAAGGACTTGTAAAGAAGATAATCTCCTTCGAGAATGATTCTGATATAATCAGAGAGGTTGAGAGGTTTTTGAGTGAGAAGGATAATATTATTTAAGATATTTATATCTCTCTTTCTGCTCTCCGGGTATATACTCCCCTACTGGTTCGTCATAAAGGAGTCCTCAGAGGTAAGAAGCAGGTTCAATATCAACTATATACGGTTTGAGGGGAGTATTAGATATACAGACTCAGAGAATAATAATATGAATTGTGGCGGTGAATTCACTATGAAGAGGTCGGATGGGAGTTTTGAGGTGAGCATAAATTGCGAGGACGGCATCTCCAGATTTAGATTTAAGGACGCAAAACTCTCCTCTCAGACGATAAAGTCGAGGGGCAGTCTTTTTATAAAGCCCATCTCTTATATAGCAGAATACTTGGACCTTATCCTCCCCCTCCCCATATCTTCCGGCAGGCTCAAGGAGAGGGTATGTAGCCTGATAAAGGATTGTGATAATGTGGGTTATAAAAGACTTGGGGGCGTAATAAATTATAGATTCGCTTCAAAGGAGGGTGGGAGTTATTATATGATAGAGAAGGAGAGCTATCTGCCCTCGGCATTGTTTTTGAGTGAGAAGAATCTCAGCATAGAGTCAAAAAGGTATTTCTCTTTCTCGACCAATATCAAATTCCCATCTATTATCGATATAAAGACTGATGGTAAGTCCCTTACAATTACAGTCGAAGAACTCACTCTGGAGTAAGGATTTTGGGTTCTACTCCGAGATAGTTGTAAAAAAAGATAAAGTGTAGTTGACACTGCAAGACCCATTATTAAGCAGGTCTTTTAATGTCCAAACAGACATTAACATCTGAAATCAATATTAGATTGCTTATTTCATTTCAAAATAGTTTTGGTTTGACATAGACCTATAAAAATCCTATATACTCTCAGCCCTTTTTCTGATAATGGAGAAGGGGCGGAGGAGATTATGAAGAGGTGGCAATATATCAGTATTATCGTGATTGCCCTTACTGGAGTTGTGATAGCAGCGGAGCTCACCCACCTGCACCTAAAGGTTATAGCCGACCCCTCGTTTGATAGTTTCTGCAATATCTCGGATAAGGTGAATTGTGATAAGGTCAACTCCTCGAAATATTCAGAGATATTTTCTATCCCTATATCCCACCTTGGCTTCCTCACATATATATTTATCATTATAGTTGCCTTTTTTTCAATGAGGGGACACCCCCTGTCTAATCTTTTGAACACTGCCAACCTCTTCATCTTTGTATTCTGCAATATCTATTCGGTCTTTCTGTTTTATGTCTCTGTAGCCGTTATCAAGTCTCTCTGTATACTCTGCTGTGGCCTGTATATCGTAAATCTCTTGCTTCTGATTGTGTCGCTCTTTAAAATCAGGGATTACTTTACCCTGAATATATCCTGTCCCCTGAGGGCTCATAGGGGGTTTGCTATCAGTGTAATAACCTTTGTCCTCTTTGCCCTGGTGAGTACGATAGTGTTGAGAAATATGACTATATCTGAGAGGGAGAATTCAAAGAGGATTACTGAGGAGCGCAAGAAGGCAATATACAGGGATATAGACATAAGTGGTTCGTTCTTTTACGGTCCTGAGAATGCCCCGGTTACAGTGGTAGAGGTGACTGACTTTGAATGTCCATTTTGCAGGAAGACATACCCTGTAGTAAAAGATGCGGTGAGTAGATATAAAGACAGGATCAAATTTGTGATCAAAAACTTCCCACTCGGGATTGAGTGTAATCCCTTATTGAGGGTGGATATGCATCCCCGGGCCTGCAGGGCAGCATATGCCGCTTTCTGTGCTGGTGAACAGAATCGCTTCTTTGAATATGCCGATAAACTTATGTACGGCGATCTCTCGGTAGATGCATACATAAGGTATGCGAAAGAACTCAGCCTCGATCTGGATAGATTTAATGCCTGTCTCAACTCGGATAGACCTCGTCAGTTTATAGCAAGGGATATTTCCACCTGTGAGAAGTGCCAGATAATGAGCGTTCCAACTGTCTTCATAAACGGAAGGATGATAATCGGTGCTAAGCCCTTGCAGGAATACATAATTACTATAGAGGAAGAACTCAGAAAGGCGGAGGGGAGGTAATAATATAATGGTTGAGTTTTTGATTGCCTTTATGATATTCTCTCAGACCGAGTGCGATGACAATCTTGGATGTACCATCGATTATATTGAGAATGGGAGTTGTAAACACAGTCTGATAGAGAGTTATTGCCTGATAGAGAACAGGTGTTATAAGACCTACGAGGTTTCTGAGGATGGATGCGGCATCTGTCTCCCTCAGAAAGACCAGTATAATTTCAGTGACAATAGGAATGACGATCTCGTATGTACTATAGATGTGGTAGACGAGCAAGGCAGGTGTCTTCATATCCTGAATAAGGGTTACTGTCTTATTGACCATATGTGTGTTCTTGATAAGACAGAGGATATAAATGGCTGCAGGGTCTGTGATACCTCAAAGGATCTATATAACTGGACCCCCTATGAGAGTACTGTGCCCTGCAATGATGGGAATAATTGTACAATGAATGACCATTGTGATGGTCTCGGTGAGTGCAGGGGGGTGCCATACTCCTGCGATGATGGTATAGAGTGTACACTGGATCTGTGCGATGGGAACGGGGGGTGTAAGAATCCCATAAAGAACGACTATTGTTATATCAACGGACGCTGCATCAAGGACACAGAGGTAGACCCATCAAATGAATGCAGATACTGCAATGTCCTATCGGATCAGAGTGACTGGACGAATGCGGTAAATGGGACAAGGTGTAATGATGGGGATGAGTCCACATCATTTGATTATTGCAATGGAAAGGGTAGTTGTATTGGATATAAAGTAGATCCATTTCTGGATTCAGGGGTTATATCTGATGCAGCATCAGATATAACCTATGTGGATACGGACATCGGGGAAGAGATAAAAATAGAGAGGGAGGGATGCTCTTGTTCTGCTGTAGAATGAATATCTGGGGACTAATCGTCATTTTATTTATCTCTGTATCTTCTGTAGCAAAGGAATATTCACTGGGTGAGCTTATAAGTCTGGGGATAAAGAATAATAAGGAGGTTATGAGCCTCAAGGAGGATAGAGAGTATTACAAAGGTAAATACATAGAGGCTGCATCGGCTTACTATCTCCCGTATATAAATGTCGACTTTATGGCAGGTGGACCGATTGCTAATCGCAAAAAGGAGGTGAATCGTGTAACAGATGCCTCTAACTTCGGGTATATGGGGATCGATAGCAATTTTGGTTATCTTGTAAAGTCCAGCGTAGATTTTCTATATCCCATATACACCTTTGGCAAACTCGGAGATTTGAAAGAGGCTGCCAGTATTGGACTTTCTGCCGCCGAGTCGAATGTAAAGGCTAAGGAGATGGAGATAGCGATTCAGATATCTCAGGCTTACTATAGTATCATTCTGTTTAATCAGATCCTGGATGTCCTTTCCGACGGTGAGAAGAGGCTGAAGGAGGCGAGGAAGAAACTGAAGGAATTGCTTGACAGGGAGGAAGGGAATGTAACCGAGAAGGATTTGTATAAACTGGACTATTATTCATCAGAGTTGTATTTCAGGATATCAGAGACAAAGAAGGGATTGAGCCTTGCCAGATCCGCCCTCAATGTCCTCTGTGGTATAAGTGATGAGATAGATACTTATGAGAAGGAGATCTCAATTAAGGAAGGAGAGGATATAAATCAGTCTGAATATATAGAACTCTCCAGAAATAACAGGTATGAAGTGAAGGCGATTAGAGACATAAAGAGGTCACTTGAATATGTCTCCAGGGCCCAGAGCAGGGCATATTACCCTGATATATTCATAGGGGGTGGCCTGAGGTTCTCCCACTCCAACTTTGATTTCGATGAGACAAATCCCTGGATAAGGGATGATTTCAACTACTTCGGTTTTGCCGTTGGGCTCGGGGCGAGGTTGACACTGGATATAGGCGCCAAATATGGCAAGGATATTCAGGCATATGCCCAGTTTATGAAGTATCAATATCTCGAGGAGGCAACGATATCGGGAATAGAATTGCAGACGAAGAAGCTTTATGAGGAGTATATCGAGGCAAAGAATAACTACGAGACATATTTGAGAGGGGAGAGGGCAGCAAAAAAGTGGTTGACCACAGAGACAATGAACTACAATATTGGCCTCGGGGATACAAAGGGATTGATTGATGCCCTCGTGGCTTATGCCCAGTCCGGGATTATCAAGAATAAATCAGCCTATGATATGAAGATAAAGAAGATTACCCTCGACCTTTATGCCGGCAAGATGAAGATACCTGGTCCATAAGACCCGCAAATACGGTAGGTTAGTATTAGTACCTTAGAATACCTGCCCTTCTATCTGGCACTATTTAGGGAAATGGCGTTGTATCAAGGAGTTAGAGCAGATTGTTCTACTTTGTGTATCTGGCACTTATGCCTGTATCACCCCTGCCCTCCTCAACTCCTTTATCAACTTATCATCTACCCCTGAGAACAAATTGTCTACTCCCTTCAAAATACTTACTAACGCACTACTGCTTATCCCCAAAACATCGCACACCCTTATTCAAAGGGAGACCTGTCAAGATTTTTGTGTCTGAAATCTGGAATTGAACATCTGCATTATTTCATACCTCGATGATTTTATCGCTGGTATTCCTTTACTCCATTTGTTATTCT
>Ga0078972_1006968_pt1 | contig 25896 bp, 18 predicted proteins | sample YelNatPaOPGAMG01_FD_67568 | JGI IMG/M metagenome (GOLD analysis project Ga0078972, IMG submission 67568) | Hot spring thermophilic microbial communities from Obsidian Pool, Yellowstone National Park, USA - OP-RAMG-01 (SPADES assembly) (version 2) | ecosystem: Environmental > Aquatic > Thermal...
AGTGGCTGATGACAAAGGCAAAATAGCAAAAAGTAAAGTGGAAAAAATAATAGTATTTTAAAATTTTTTTATAATTTTTATTTAAATAGTATGCAACTGTGTATAAAAACACTGCAGGCAATCTGATTAATTTTTTTAATCTCTATTTTTTCCTGAAGAGAAAAACAGGGGATTTGTTTTTTTCCTTTTTAAATTTCCCCCTTTCCTAAAGAGGAAAACAGGGGGATTTATTTCTTTGCTTTTCTTTGTTGCATAAAAATCTCCCCGTACCCATCTTTAAAAAAGAGGGGAATTAAAAAAACTTTTCATTTTTATTTCTCCCTTTTCAAAAGGGAGAAACAGATGGATTTATCTCTTTACTTTTCTTTCTTGCATAAAATCTCCCCGTTCCCCTCTTTTAAAAAGAGGGGAATTAAAAAAAATTTTTCATTTTTATTTCTCCCTTTTCAAAAGGGAGAAACAGAGGAATTTATCTCTTTACTTTTCTTTCTTGCATAAAATTTCCCCGTTCCCCTCTTTTAAAAAGAGGGGAATTAAAAAAAAATTTTTAATTTTTATTTCTCCCTTTTCTAAAGGGAGATACAGAGGGATTTGTTTTTTTCTTTGTTGCATAAAAATCTCCCCGTACCCATCTTTAAAAAAGAGGGGAATTAAAAAAACTTTTCATTTTTATTTCTCCCTTTTCTAAAGGGAGATACAGAGGGATTTGTTTTTATTTTTCCTATCTTTCCAATTTCTAATCATTACCCACAAGTTAGCCCGTGGCAGGCAGCACATTCAATTTTTTAATGAAAAATCAGAAAATGCCTTAATTTGCTAATAATATGGGTTGAATTTTTGGTAGTACAAAAACAAAGCGGAGCACTCGGCTGACGCAGAAACCTATGCACTTGAACTCCCCGCTTGAACTTTATTAACAGGATTCAAGAATATATTCCCTAAACGTCCTGATTTTATTCAAAATTGTCTAACACCAGCCATTTTTTTTCATTTTTTTCTTGCCAAAAATATTTTTTTATGCTATATTTTATTTGGTTTAACGTAAAATTTATTTTAAATTGTTGAGAGGTTTATTTATGAAAAAAATTATTTTAATAATTTTTATGACTTTTTTACTATTTTCTAATTTAATCTCAAAAGAAGTTATTATTTTTGATGATGACATAAGCTGGGATGGTGGTTTTTACAGGATTTATCCTGCAACTGCCTTTTGTGGTATAACGAGCAAAGAAAAAACTCAGGGCCTTTTTGCATTACAGATTTCTTATGCACCTAATTGCTGGTCTGGGGCAGAAATTGGAAAATCAAATTTTGATTTAACTTCATTAAGAAATACTGGCTCTTTGAGCTTTTATATAAAAGGAGAGACGGGTAAAGAAAGTAACATCACTATTTATTTAGTGGATTCCCTGGATGATGGAGATGCATTTAGAACAGATGTCCCACTTTCAAAATATTGTAAAATAAGTAAGGACTGGCAACAGGTCTTTATACCATTAAAGGACTTTTCAGATAATGGTAGATACTGGCATGAACCATCGCAATCATTTAAATTAGGAAAAATTGACTGGACAAATATGATGGAAGTTTCATTTGATATATCACCAACTCAGTCAGATAGACCAATTACAATTTATGTTGATGACATCAGATTTATTCCTGAAATTAAAACAACTGAATTACCAAAGACACCATTAACAGGAGAATGGGTATTTTATGATAATGGGAAATTAGGTGAAGGAATTTCCACTGCACATTATCCTGCTGGTTCCTCTGCAATAGAAGAAGTAAAAGCTAAAACACCAAAAGGCGATAAAGCATTAAAAGCAATTTTTGATCCGCATAAATATTCAGGCATTGAATTAATGGCAGGAGAAAGTTATGATTTAACAAAAATAAAAGAAGAAGGTGCAATTGAACTTGTTTTAAAGGGAACTGTTAATACACCAGAGTTTTATGTTGGAATTGTTGATTCGCGGGCAGATGGTATGCCTGTTGTTTCTGCTGAATCAATAGATAAGTATATAAAAATAAATAACGCTGAATGGCAGACAGCAACAATACCATTGAATGTTTTTCCTGCTATGGGGTCTTGGTGGAGCGAGGAAAAGCAAACAACAATACCAGGGGAACTGAATTGGAAAGACATTAGTGAAATACAACTTTATGCTGGTCCTAGCTGGGGCGGCGAATCAGAATTTTTAATTGCAAGTGCAAAAATTTTGCCAGTATATGTCCCTGATACCAAAACATTGAAAAAGGAAATAGAACTTGTTCAAAATACTTATTTAGATATAAAGAAAATAGTTAATAATGCAAAGAAAAAGGGCTTAAATGCAGATATTGAAAAGGCAACAGCAAATTTGAAAAAGGCACAAGAATGGATTGAATATGCTAAGACATTATATGAGAAAAAAGAAAACAAAAAATCATATGATGCAATAAAACAAACAAAAAAATCATTAGAAAAAGCATTTGCTGCTGGCTTTGAATCAAAAACAAAAGAAGGAAGAGGATTATGGATTCAGTACTGGTCATTATCCTCACCAGAGGAAATAAAAAGATTTGTTACAGAACTTGCAGATGCGAATTTTAATATGGTTTTTGTTGAATCATATATTTTAGGTGGAATGACTATTTGGCCTTCAAAAATAGGAGTTCAATTTGATCAATTCAAGGGCTGGGACCCGTTAAAAGTTTTAGTTGATGAATGTCATAAAAGAAATGTTGAAGTTCATTCCTGGTTCCACATATTTAGAGCTGGGAATAATTCTCCATTATTTAAAACTCATCCTGACTGGATAGAGTGGGAAAAACCACTTACTTCTTTTGACCCAACTGTTACTTACTGGGTATGCCCGGCAAGGGTTGAATATAGAGATTATGTAAAATCATTTATAAAAGAATTAATTGATAATTATGGTATTGATGGTATTCAACTTGATTATATAAGATATCCTGAAAGTCCTAAACGTTCATGCTGGCATTGTAAAGGTTTATTTCAGGAAAAAACAGGAATTGACCCATGGCTTGAAGAAACAAAAAATGATGTAAATGCGTGGATGAAATGGAATATTTACAGAGAGAATTTAGTAACAGAATTTGTAAAAGATATAAGTGAATTTATAAGGTCATATAGTCCAAAGACAATGATTTCTGCTGCTGTATGGCCAGAAAATATGCATGGTTTTTTAACAAATTATGTTATACAGGACTGGGAGAACTGGGTTGATAATCAATATCTTGATTTTATTTGCCCGATGGAGTATTACACAGATGCAGAAGCATTTGAAAGGTCAGTTGCAAATGTGAAAGCAAGAATAAATGGCAGAATACCGATTTATCATGGAATGGGGCAGTATTTACTTGCGAATAATTTTGAGATATTAAAGCAAATACAGGCAATACATAATGAAAAAGAATCTGGTTCATGTATGTTTGCAATGAATTCAATGTTACCATCAACTTATGCATTACTGAAAGAAGGTCCATACAAAATTACTGCAAAAACTGCTCACTATATTTCTGATAAATCAAAAGAAGGACTTGCAAAACGTGAAGCAGAAAGAAAAGCAAAAATAGTAAAAAGAGAACAAAAAGAAGTCGCTTTAACATTAATTGAAATACCAGAACTGACTATTTCAAAAACAAAGGCAAAACCGGTAATTGATGGTAAATTAAATGACCCTGTCTGGAAAACAGCTGCAAGGTTTGGAAATTACTGGCAATATGATGGGGCAAAAAAGGTTCAAAAGGACTATCAATCATACGGATATGTGACCTATGATGATTCAAAAATTTATTTTGGTATATACTGCTATAAAGGGAGTAAAAACTATCTTGAAAAGCAGGGCGATGGTGGAAAAGTATGGGAGGATGATTCAGTTGAAATTTTCTTTGATACTGAAGGAAAAGGAAATTATGTTCAGTTTGGCATAAATTCAAAAGGGGCAAGATGGGCTTCAACAGGCAAAATTGATTTTGAAGTAAAGACATCAAAAACAGATGATGGTTATATTGTGGAAGTTGCAATCCCATTTGCTTTAATAGGCGCAACCCCAAAAACAGGAGATATATGGAGAGTAAATACTTGCAGAAGCGATTACGATTTAATGGTGCCGCATAATGCTTGGTCATGCACTTACGGTAGTTTCTTAACCCCAAGCAGATTCGGAAGGTATATTTTTAAATAAAATTAAATAATTTTTTTTAAAAAAAGTTCTTGAAAAAATTTTATAATATTGTATAATTATATTAGAAAGATATGACTGGACTATGTCCAGTCATAAATTTTGGTTTTTGAGTTTAACGTGAAATGGTTTTTCGCTTTTTTTCGCTTGAAATATATTGAAAATAAACGAAAATATTAAATTACATTGTAAACAACAAAATACATAAATTTAACTAAGGAGGAAAAAGATGGAAAGTGAAATTAAAAGAATTATCAACAGTATGTCTCTGGAAGAAAAAGTAGGGCAGTTGTTTATGGAATACAATGAAAGTAAATATGAGGTTTTGCCGCATGTAAAACAGGCATTAAAAGATGGTATTATAGGAAGCATAATTTACTTTTCTGGCTGTAATGTGGAAAATGGGTTGCAACTTTCAGAACTTTCAATTAAAGTTCAAGAAGCAGCAAAAAAATCAAAATATAAATTACCTGCAATAATTGCCATAGATCAGGAAGGGGGCCAACTCGCTGCTGTTAGAAAAAAAGCAGTAATATCACCGGGTAATATGGCAATTGCTGCAACAAATAGTATAGAAGATGCAAAGGTTATGGGTGAAATTGCGGGAGCGCAATTAAAAGCAATGAATGTAAATGTTAACCTGGCACCTGTTGTTGATACCGCATGTAATTTAGATGTCCCAATTACTTCAAACAGATTTTTTGCAAGTAACCCGGAACTTGTTGGGAAAATGGGAGCGGCATACGTAAAGGGATGTCAGAGCAAAGGCATTTCTGCATGCTTAAAACATTTTCCAGGACAATCAAACAGTGAAAAAGATACGCACTGGCATTTGGATGTGATTGATAAGAGTTTAGAAGAACTTGAAAAAAATGAATTACTTCCATTTAAAATGGGAATTGAAGCAGGGGTTGATTCAATACTTACCATACACGCTATGTTCCCGGCAATTGATAAGGAATTACCTGCAACACTTTCAGAAAAAATAATAAATGGAGTACTAAGAAATAAGCTCGGGTACAACAATCTTATAATAACCGATGACGTTTATATGAAAGCAATAAAAGACCATTACGGAGTTGATGAGGCAGCATATCTTGCCTTGAATGCCGGGTGTGACATTGTTATGGGTGCCGCAGGAACAAAGACCATGCATCAGTATGTAATTAAAAAAATTAAAGAAGGAAAACTTTCTATTGATAAAATACACAGCGCCCTTGAAAGAGTTTTAAAATTTAAATTTAAATACTGTATGGATATAACACCTGTTTCAAAAGCAAAAAAAGTTCTTGAAAATAAAAAATTTGAACAGATGTCACAGCAGGTTGCCGATAATTCAATAACTTTGATAAGAAATAATGAGGGCTTGATACCGCTTAAATTAAAAAAGAATGATTTAATATGTATAATACAGCCAGGTATGATTCGTTTAGAAATGTCGGATGCAGTAAATTTATATGATGAAAACATACTTAAAAAAGAAATAATGAAAAGGCATAAAAATGTAAGAGAAGTTGTAATAGGACTTGAACCGAATAAAGAAGAATTAATTTCTATTTTTGATAATGCTTTTATTTCTGATGTGATTATCGCTTGCACACAGAATGCTTTTAAATACAGTCAGCAGGCAAAAATGATAAAAGAATTAAAAGAGCTTGCTGATTCAAAAAATAAAAAATTAATAACAGTTGCCTTGAGAAGTCCTTCTGACCTTGCCTGGTATCCGGAAGTTGAAACCCACATTGTAACTTATGGAAACTGGGACTGTCAGATGCGGGCTCTTGTAAAGGTCTTATTTGGTGAGATAAAGCCAAAAGGGAAATTGCCGGTGCCTATAAAAGGACTTTATAATGTTGGCTATTCATTTACGGGAAAGCCAAAAATTAAAAAGAAAAAAACACAACCCAAAAATCTTTTCTGGCATGAAAGAGAGGATGAAAAAAAGGAGGTAAAAAATGAAAAATAAGTACGGCTATTTTAGTGAAGATAGAAAAGAATTTATAATAACAAATCCATCAACGCCAAGGGCATGGTTCAATTATCTTTTTAATGACAAATACCATTGCATTTGCTCTGCAACGGGGGGTGGTTTTTCCTATTATATTGACCCGAAATCATACAGGATTTTAAAATGGGAACATTTGCATACAGATAGGCCTGGTAGATATGTATTTTTACGCGATATGGAAAGCAATGATTTTTGGTCAATAAACTGGCAACCAATAAGAAAAGAATTGGATAAGTGGGAGACACATCATGGCATAAATTATACTGTGATAAAATCAGAAAACAAAAAAATTTACGGCGAAATTACTTATTTTGTGCCAGTTGATGTGCCTGTTGAGTGTTGGATTGTTAAAATAAAAAACTTATCAAATAAAAAAAGGAAAATAAAGGCATTCCCATTTGCTCATTTTCTTGATGGGGATCCGTCCATGGAAGCAGTTCTTCCACAAATATATCCTATGTACTTAAGAGCACATTATGATTATAAAAAAGAAACCATATTTATAAGAAGAGTCGCCGTACCAGGCATTGAAAAAGAAAGACATTGCTTTTTTACAACAACGGCAAAAGTTAATGGTTTTGATTGTGTAAAGGAAAAGTTTTTTGAAAGTTTTGGTTATTCAGATACACCAAAAATTGCTAAAACAGGGAAATGCTTGAATACAAATTCCTATGGCGAAGATACCATAGGTGTATTTGAACATTATTTTGAATTAAACCCTGGACAGGAAAAAGAATTTGCAATCACGCTTGGTTTTATTGCTGATAATACAATTGCAAATAAAATAAAACAATTTAAAAATTTAAAATGGGTAAAAGAAAAATTTGTAGAAACAAAAAATTACTGGAACGAATATATAGAAAAATTCACAGTTAAGACACCTGATGAAAAATTTGACACAATGGTAAATATATGGGGAAAAATTCAATTAACAGGAATTACCCATTTTCGTGGAACTTCACCTTATCATGGAGCAGAAGGTGGACTTGGATACAGGGATTTGGCGCAGGATATAGAAGGAATAACTTCTCTTGATTTAAAAGTGGCAAAAGAAAAATTAATGCTGATTTTAAAATATCAGTACAATTACGGGCATACCGTTTCAGGTTTTTCACTTATAGACGGACCCTGGTCAAATGAAGGCGTGACCGGTAAAGCCGATGTGCCTGTATGGTTACCCTATACCACACTTGCCTATGTAAAAGAAAGTGGAGATATAAAATTTTTAAAAGAAAAGGTTCCTTTTTTAAATGGCGGTAGCGCAACTGTGTATGAGCATATATTAAGAGCGGTGCGTTATTTATTTAATGAAACAGGGAAAAATGGGTTACCTTTAATAAAAAGAGCTGACTGGAATGATGCGTATGATTGCCTTGGCAAAGGCGGCAAGGGGGAGTCCGTATGGCTTGCAATGGCTTTATGCAGAGCATTAAATTATGTCAAAGAACTAGCGGCATTTTTAAAAGATAAAAAAGTAATGAAAGAAATGGAACAAAAACATAAAATAATGAAAGATAGAATAAATAAAGTAGCATTTGATGGTGATTATTATATTGCTGCATTCAATGACAGGGGCTATAAAATTGGTTACAAAGGAAATAAAGAAGGAATTAAACCATTGAATTCCCAGACATGGGCAATTTTAGGTGATGTTATTCCAAATGAAGAAAGATTAAATTCTGTTTTAAAAACAATTGATGATCTGGATACGCCTTATGGACCTGTGCTTTTTAAGAAGGCATATACAGAATTTAACCCGGAAATTGGGAGAGTAACTTCGTTTGCTCCAGGGATAAAGGAAAATGCAGCTGTTTTTTCTCATGCCGTTGCATTTAAAATTGTTGCTGACTGTATGATAAAAAGAGGAGAGCACGCGTATGAATCATTTTCAAAATTGTTGCCATTAAGTGATATTAAATTAAATGACCCAGATAAATATAAGGTTGAGCCCTATGTTTATGCAGAATATGTGGTGGGTCCTGATAATCCTGAAAATTATGGAGAAGGAACATTTACCTGGAATACAGGAACATCGCCGTGGATGTTTATGGCGGCAACTCAGTGGATTTTTGGTGTGCGCGCGGATTTTGATGGTATCATCATTGACCCATGCCTTCCGGAAAAATGGGATGAGGTATTTATGAAAAGACCTTTTAGAGGTAAAATTTTAAATATAAAAATTAAAAATTTAAGAGGTAAAGCATCAAAAGACCAAAAAGTTACAATTTATATTAATGATGAAAAAATAGAAGGAATTCATTTGCCAATGAAAAAAATAAAGGCAAATAAAGCAAAAGAAGTTAATGTTTTGGTTGAAGTTAAATAGGAGTTAAAATGTTTGAAAAATTAAGTTTATCCGGCTACAGAGCAAAGCCTGGTTTTGATTTTGATTTAAACAAAGTTTCTGAACTGGTTCAGGCATTTGCAACATATATTGGTGAAGGACAAAAGGTTGCCATAGGTATTGATAAGAAAAAATCATCACCAATGATAAAGTACTGCATACTTTCTTCTCTTATTGCAGGTGGTTTGGAAGTATATGATCTTGGTGAATGCACAACAGCACAGTTACAGATTTTTGTTTCTGAAAAAAAATTAAAAGCAGGAATTATGGTTGGCGGTTTTTCGCCTGAAGAAGTGAATGGAATAAGATTTTTTAGAAATGATGGTATGCAATTTTCAAATGCTGAAATGCAAATTGTTTTAAATATTTACTTTTTAAGAAAATTTGTATTGAGTAGATGGGATAAACTTGGGAAAGTAGTTAAAACAAATGAACACAGGGATATTTATTTAAAAAGGATAAAAAAAGTAATTCCGGAAATTGAAAAATTAAGGGATTTAAAAATTAAAATAGGAATAAAAGGCAATGCGCAGACATCAATTGAATGTCTTGAAGAATTATTAAAAGAATACGGGTTAAAAATTAATAATAAAAAACCTGATATTCTGGTTCAGATAAATTCAGATAATGCAATTGATTTTATTAAAATAAACAATAAAGTTTTAAATCAGATAAAAATAATTTGGCTTATTGTAAGGACATTATCAAAGCAAAAGAAAATAAAAGTTGTTTCAAATACAGGACTTTCGCAGTCAATAAGAGAAATAGAAAAGACAGAAATAATAGAAACAAAAGCAGGGATGCAGTTTATAGCAGAAACAGTGTTAAATGAAATGGCAGATATAGGAATTGAAGGGTGTGGCAGTGTTTTGTTTCCAGAATTCCTTTTTGGTTATGATGCTGTATTTACTTTTATGTTTTTACTTGCAAATGTTTTAAAAGACATTGATCTGGAAGAAGAATTAAAACAATTTTCTGAATATAATCAAATTAAAAAATTTATTTCAATAAAACCAGAAATAGCAAATTGCGTTTTAAATGAGCTAAAAATGTTTTTAAATAAAAAATACAAAATTGAGACAATGGATGGAATAAAAATTAAAAATAAAGATATGTGGGTTACGGTAAGAATATCAAATAATGAAAATTTTATAAAAATTTTATCTGAATATAAAAATGAAAAAGATAAAAAATTAATTGACGTTATTGAAAAATTTATAAATAAATCGGTGAATAAATATGCCAATTAGCGATTTAAAAGTAAGTGTATCAGGTATCAGAGCAATAGTTGGAGATACTTTAACCCCGCAACTTTTATTAAATTTTACCAGAGCATTCGGTACCTTTGTGAATTCTGGGAAAATAGTCGTTGGCAGGGATTCGCGGGTATCTGGTGAAATGGTAAAATATGCCGTATTTGCAGGACTTTTATCAACCGGTTGCGAAATAATAGATATTGGCATATGTCCTGTTTCAACAGTTCATATAATGGTAAAACATTTAAAAGCAAAAGGTGGTATAGCAATAACCGCGAGTCATAATCCAGTTGATTGGAATGCTTTAAAATTTATAAATTCAGAAGGCATAATATTGCCGCCAGATGAAATAAATGCAGTCATTGATATTTATAATTCTGGGAAATTTAAGACAGTCGAACAAAGCAGTTTAAAACAAATAAGAATAATTGATAATGCAAAAGATGTTCACATAAATCTTGTTTTAAAAAATATTGATAAAAAAACCATAAGCGAAAAAAAATTCAAAGTCGTTGTTGATTGTGTTAATGGCGGTGGCTCAATTATTGTCCCTGAATTTTTAAAGAATTTAAACTGTGAAGTAATTGCTTTAAATACGGTTCCTGATGGTATTTTCCCGCACCATCCAGAACCGCTTGATAAAAATTTATCGCAGATAAAAGAAGAAGTGTTAAAACAGAATGCCGATATCGGTTTTGCAGTTGATGCGGATGCGGATAGGTTGGGTGTTGTTGATGATAAAGGAAATTTTGTAGGAGAAGAAATGACGCTTGTGCTTGCTTCTTATTTTGCTTTACCTTTTTATAAGACCTCCCTTACTACGAATCTTTCAAGTACATCGCTTCTTGACTGGGTTGCTGAGAAAAATGGGGTTAAGGTCTTCAGGTCAAAAGTAGGAGAAGCAAATGTGGTTGAAGTAATGAAAAAAACAAATTCAAAATTAGCAGGCGAAGGTGGAGGAAAAGTAATTTTTCCACCAGTAACTGTGAGTGCGGATTCAATTTCAGCAATGGGTCTTATTCTTTCTTTGCTTGCAAAAGAAAATAAAAAATTGTCTGAAATCATATCCGGTTTTCCGGTGTACCATACAATTAAATACCGGCTTGAAATAGGGAATAAAAATCCATATCATATCTTAAATCAGTTAAAGAACAAATATAAAAATGAAAATATAAATTTGGAGGATGGAATAAAAATAATACGTAAAGATGGATGGATTCACATACGTTCATCAAATACAGAACCAATAATAAGAATCATAGTTGAAACAATTTCAGAAGAAATAACCAGAAATTATTTAAATGAAATTTTAAATAATATTAAAATATAAAAGGAGGCATATATGGACATTGTTCAAAAGTTTTATGAAAAAGCAAAAGCAAATCCATTAAAAATTGTTTTTCCGGAAGGCGATGACGAAAGAATTCCGCCGGCTGCTGCAAAAGTAAAAGAACTCGGCATTGCAAAACCAATCATCGTTGGGAATGCGGATAAGGTAAAAGAACTCGCAAAGGCAAAAGGTGTATCTGTTGATGGAATTGAAATAGTTGACCCTTTAACTTCGCCAAAACTTGAAACTTATACAAAAGAATATGCACAGTCAAGGGGTATGAAAGAAGCAGTTGCAAAAAAACTTGTAAAGGACATCTATGTTTTTGGAGCAATGATGGTAAAAATGGGCGATGCAGATGGTATGGTTGGTGGAGTAAATTGCCCAACCGCAAAAATGATTTCTGCGGCATCGTTAACTGTTGGTTATGAAGCAGGGATGTCAACGGCTTCAAGTTTTTTTATAATGGTAATTCCAGAATATCTCGGGGAAAAAGATAAGGTTTTAATTTATGCCGATTGCGCAGTAATACCAAATCCTGATTCACAGCAACTCGCTGAAATTGGTATTTCATCAGGAATAAATGCAAGAAATTTAGTTGGTTTGGAACCAAAAATTGCTTTTCTTTCTTTTTCAACAAAGGGGTCTGCTTCCCATTCAGATGTTGATAAGGTTTTAAAAGCACTTGAAATTGCTAAAAGAATAAATGAAGAAAAGAAACTTGGTTTTGAAATTGATGGTGAAATGCAGGCAGATGCAGCCATTGTCCCAAAAGTTGGTGAAAAAAAAGCACCTGGCAGTAAAGTGGCAGGCAAAGCAAATGTTCTTATTTTCCCGGATTTAGATGCAGGAAACATTGGTTATAAATTAACAGAAAGAATAGGAAAAGCAAAAGCCCTTGGTCCTATTTTGCAGGGGTTTGCAAAGCCAGTGAATGATATGTCAAGAGGCGCATCAGTTCAGGATTTAGTTGATGTTGCAGCAATTACCTGTGTTCAGGCACAAGGTTCAAAAAAATAATTATAATTAAGGAGGAGGAGATATATGAAAATTCTTGTTTTTAACTGCGGCAGTTCTTCAATAAAATACCAGCTTTTTGATATGCCAGAAGGAAAGGTCTTGGCAAAAGGGCTAATTGAAAAAATTGGTGAACAAATTTCAAGAGCAAAGCAGCAGGCAGGTGATAAGGAAATAAAAATTGAAAAGCAAATTAAAAATCATGATGAAGCACTGGTATTAATGAAAGATATGTTAACAGATAAAGAAAAAGGAGCAGTAAAATCATTAAGTGAAATAGAAGCGGCCGGACACAGGGTTGTTCACGGTGGCGAGGATGTTTCTGGTTCAGTTGTAATAGATGATAAAATAATAAGCGTTATTGATAGATATTGCGATTTAGCGCCACTTCATAATCCACCGAATTTAACAGGCATAAAAGCTGCTATTAATTTGCTTGGAAAAATTCCGCAGGTTGCCTGTTTTGATACTGCATTTCATCAGACATTGCCACAGGTTGCTTATATGTATGCTTTACCTTATGAAATTTATGAAAAATTTAAAGTAAGAAAATATGGCTTTCATGGAACTTCCCACAGATATGTGGCTCGCAGGGCAGCTGAAATTTTAAAAATAGATAAATACAAACTGAATGCAATAACCTGTCATTTGGGAAATGGATGTTCAATGGCAGCGGTAAAAGATGGCCGTTCAGTGGACACAACAATGGGATTAACACCTTTAGAAGGGCTGGTTATGGGAACAAGAACTGGTGATTTTGACCCGGCAGTTATTTTTTATTTGATTAATAAAGGTTACAGCGCAAAAGACCTTGATACAATGTGCAATAAAAAATCCGGGCTTCTTGGTATTTCCGGGATTTCAAATGATGTTCGAGAACTTGAAGAAAAAGCAAAGGCAGGGGAAAAACGCGCCCAGCTTGCCCTTGATATGTTTGCCTATAGAATAAAAAAGTACATAGGTGCCTATATTGCTGTTTTAAATAGAGTTGACTGTATAATTTTTACAGGTGGAATAGGTGAAAATGGTTCAATTATGCGTAAAAGAATTCTGGAAAATATGGATGAACTTGGCATAAAAATTGACGATTCAAAAAATAATGAATTTTTTGGTGGGAAGGAAGGTGATATCTCTAAAAGCGACTCTAAAATTAAAGTTCTTGTGGTGCCTACAAATGAAGAAAAGGCAATAGCATTGGACACATACAATTTAGTTTTAAAAAAATAATTAAAAGGAGGTTTGATTATGTCAGACACATTTGAAAGAGTAAAAAAAGTAACAGCGGAGTTATTAAGAATTGATGAAAGTAAAATTACTGAAAATTCAAGATTTGTTGAGGACTTAGGTGCAGAATCAGTGCAATCAATTGAACTTGTTGCAACTTTTGAAGAAGAATTTGGAATTGAAATGGATGAAAACGAAGCACTTGCAGTAAAAACAGTAGGAGATGCAGTTAGATTCATAGACAACATTTTAAAGAACAAAAAATAGTATTGTTTTTGCTTTTAAAAAGGAGGCGCGTTTATGGCTAAATTAACTAAAGAGCAAATAGAGACGCTGATTAAGAATAGATGTTACGCGGATGACTGGAATAAAATTCAGGTAGCAGATGGCATTAAAATTGACAGGTTACAGGATTGTGTATTTAAAGGTGAAATAAAAATAGGAAAACTGGAAGGAAGAATAACACTGGAAGATGGTATTGAAAGGGTATGCGGTATTTACAGAGCAAAACTCAACAATGTTAGCATAGGGGATAACTGTTATATTGCAGATGTCAGGGGTTGGATTTCAAATGCTGATATTGATGATGGTGTGGTAATAGAAAATGTGGGTGATATAAAATGCACAGAAGAGACAACATTTGGCAACGGAGTTCCAATAGAGGTTTTGAATGAAGGTGGCGGCAGAGAATTAAAAATTACAAAAAACACGAGTGCGCAGATTGCATACCTTAATGTTTTATACAGGGATAAAAAGAATTTAATTGAAAAACTTGATAAAATTGCGGATAAATTTGCAGAAGCATTTAAAAGAAAAAAAGTTTACATAGGTAAGGAAGCAAGGATAATAAATTCTCTTTCACTTATAAATGTTTATGTCGGAGAAGCAGCTGAAATTTCTGGTGCACAACACTTAGAAGAAGGAACAATTGATTCTTCCAAGGAAGCCCCATCTGTGGTTGGAAATGGCGTTGTTGCAGAAAAATTCATAATTCAAAAAGGTGCATCCGTAAAAGAAGGTGCAATGGTCTTTTCTTCTTTAGTTGGCGAAGGGACAAAAATCGGCGAGCAGTTTTCAGCAAAGGCATCTGTCTTTTTTGCAAATTCAGAAGGTTTCCATTCAGAAAGTTGTTCTGCTTTTTGCGGTCCTTATTCTGTTTCCCATCATAGGTCAACGCTTTTAATAGCAGGGCTTTTTTCTTTTTATAATGCAGGCAGCGGAACAAATCAATCAAACCATATGTATAAATTAGGACCAATTCATCAAGGTATTTTAGAACGTGGTTGCAAAACCGGTTCCTTTTCATATCTTTTATGGCCCTCAAAAGTTGGTGCATTTTCTGTTGTAATTGGTAAACACTATGCAAATTTTGATACAAGCGATTTACCTTTTTCCTATATAACAGATGAAGATGGCAAATCCATTATTACCCCTGCTATGAACTTTTTCACAGTTGGGACTGTAAGGGATGGCGAAAAATGGCCAGCAAGAGATAGAAGAAAAAATAAAAATAAACTTGATTTAATTATTTTTGATGTCCTATCCCCGTTTACATGTCAGAAGATGATTAGAGCAGTAAGAATTTTGCAGGAACTTTATGATAAAACGGCAAAGGGAGAAGAATATGTGAAATATAACGGGATAAACATCAAAAGAGTCCTTTTAAAAACAAATAAAAAATACTATCAATTGATTCTATCAAAGTATTTTGGAGATGTTTTGCTGAAAAGAATGAAAAAAACAAATGCTTCAAAAATTTCTGAAATTTTAAAAACAGATAGTAAAGGAGTTGCGGGCAATAATGATTGGGTTGACATCTGTGGCTTGCTGTGTGCCAGAGAACGTGTAAATAAACTGATAGCAGATATTGAAAATGAAAAAATAAACGACTTTGAAAAATTGCAGAATGAACTTGAAAAAATTTATAATTCCTATGAAGCGGATGAATGGAACTGGGTTTTACAAAATTACAAAGAATACACAGGTAAAGAAATAAAGGATGATATTGAATCATTGCTTGCTTCGTGGAAAGAGGCATCAATAAAACTTTATGATATGGTTTTAAATGATGCCCAGAAAGAATTTGTAGGAAATACACGGACAGGTTTTGGCATTGATGGAAATCAGGATGCGGATTTTGAAGCAGTTCGCGGCAAATACGAAACAAATAAATTTGTAAAACAGTTGCTTGCCAAAAAAGAAGAAGTAGAAAAAATTTACAACGATTTAAAAACAAAAATTTAAAGGCAGATTATGATTGCAGGAATTGGTGTGGATGTTTGCGATATAAATAAGTTAAAAAGACCTTTGAAAAATAATAAGAGATTTGTGGAGCGTGTTTTCAGCAAAAAGGAAATTGAATACTGCAAAAATAAAAAAAATTGGATTTTGCATTTTGCAGGGCGTTTTGCTGTAAAAGAAGCATTTTTAAAGGCAATATCTGATAAAAAAGATATTCCTTTATGTGAGATAGAAACAGTAAATAATTCTGCTGGGAAACCGGAGATTGCAAATACAGGAATTGTTAAAAAAATTTTAAAACAAAGAAAAATAAAGAATATGTTTGTTTCTATCTCGCACATTGATTCATTATCAGTTGCTATTTGCATACTTGAAAAATAAAAAGGAGGTGATTTTTTAGTCAAAATTTTTTATTTTTAGTTTAACGCAAAATTATTTTAAAAAAAAAGGAGGATTTTAAAATGCGACTTATTATTCAAAAAGATTATGACGCAATGAGTAAATGGACAGCACATTACATTGTAAAAAGGATTTTGGATTTTAAACCAACAAAAAACAAACCATTTGTTCTTGGCTTGCCAACCGGTTCTTCACCAATTGGAACATACAAGGAAATGGTAAAACTTCACAAAGAGGGTAAAATTTCATTTAAAAATGTTATTACTTTTAATATGGATGAATATGTAAAAATACCAGAGGACCATCCAGAAAGCTATCACTCTTTTATGGCAAAAAATTTCTTTGACCACATTGATATTCCAAAAAACCAGATAAATATTTTAAATGGCAATGCAAAAGATCTGGAAAAAGAATGCGCTGATTATGAAAAGAGAATAAAAGAAGCAGGTGGAATTGAATTATTTTTAGGTGGAATAGGACCTGATGGGCACATTGCATTTAATGAGCCCGGTTCTTCCTTAAAATCCAGGACAAGAATAAAAACATTGACCTATGATACTATTTTAGCAAATTCAAGATTTTTTGATAACGATATCAACAAGGTTCCAAAACAGGCATTAACCGTTGGCGTTGGAACTGTTATGGATGCAAGGGAAGTTATTCTTGTTGTAAATGGTTACAAAAAAGCAATTGCATTGCAGAAATGTGTGGAAGAGGGTGTTAACCATATGTGGACTGCATCCGCTCTTCAGTTACATCCACATTCAATGATTGTTTGCGACGAAGAGGCAACAGCAGAATTAAAAGTAAAAACAGTTAATTATTTTAAAGACATAGAAAAAAACAATTTAGAGCCAATAAAAATATAAAAATAATCAGGGGTGGCTAAAAATGCCACCCCATGATTTTAAATAAAAAAAAGGGGTGTTTTGTGTATTTAATCAGGGCAGCAACAGCAAAAGATATGCAAAATGTAGAAAAACTGACAGAACTTGTTTTTAATGATACTTTTGTCAGGGATGTAATTGAAAAAGAAGAAGAATTTGATTTTGAAAACGCGCGACTTTTGTTTGATGAAAGTGGAAAACTTGCCAGCACTGTTTTTATAATACCGAGAAAAATGTATTTTGAAGGTAAAATTTTAGAACTCGGTGGAATTGGCGGTGTTGCGACTGACCCTGCTTTCAGAGGTAAGGGCTATGCAAATTTTTTGATGCAGGATGCGATTTTAAATATGAAAAAAAGAAAATTTGATTTAAGCATACTTTATCCATTTAAGGTTGAATATTATGCAAAATTCGGATACCGCGATATAAATATTCCTTTTGGAGTTATAAAGACCGATATTGATTTAAAAATTTCAAATAAATATGAAATAAGAGATGCTGACTTGCTTGAAAAAAAAGATATAAAAGAATTAGAACGTATTTATAATGAGTTCTGTAAAAATTTAATAGGACCCATAAAGAGGACAAAAATATACTGGCAACAAAAATTTGAAAAAAATAAAAAATTGAGAGAAAAATTTTTTATTGCCAGAAAAAATAATGAAATATGCGGCTATCTTATTTTAGACAGAATTAAACTAAACTGGCAGGATGAAACATTTAAATTAAAAATTACTGAATGTATATGGGATAAAAAAGAGATTGAAGCAAAAGACGATTTGGTAAAAGCAGCAATTATTTATGCTGCAAGACAGGGATTTAAAAAACTTTTTTTTGATAAATTTCAGGGGTTTGATATTGAATTTGCAAAAGAGCCGGATGAAAATGATTTTACTGAACATAAAAATTTAAAATATATAAAAATGTATAAGATATTAAACTGGACAAGTTTATTAAATAAAATAAAGCCAGTTTTTAACAATCGTTTAAATGGTAAAAATTTTGACAAAGTTATAAAAATTATTCACAGTGAAAATGACTTACAGGGAAAGATAAAAATAATGTTTTTAAAAACAGGCAACATCCTTGAAATGGACGAAGGCATATTTATAAAAATGTTACTTGGATTAAAAAAATATGAAGGAGTTAATTTGCAAAGTGAAGAAATTGAATTATTGCATTTTTTGTTTCCCGAAAAACTACCTGTATTTTTTGATTTTGATTATTTATAGTTTTATATTTTACGTGAAACAAAATTAATACTTGACATATAAATAAAATTATGATAAATTTATGCAAAAGATTCAATTTTTAAGGAGCATATATGCAAATAAAAAAAATATTAATTTATTTTTTAGTGTTAATGTTAACCTTATTAATACAGAATACTAATGTAAAAGGGGACGAAAGCGAAACAATAAAAAAATTAAACGAGGATGTTGATTATGCGGCATCAATTTTAAGAGAAAAATCAAGTGTTTATACTTCCACACTTTACTCTGCACTTTCAACCCCGGTTCGTGTTTACGGTTATTTAACTGGGCGTTTTCAGGATGTTACTGCATTTGGCAGCGGGTATTGTAACCATACTTCTATGGAAGAATTTATTGGGCTTTGGGTTGATGGAACAATACCGAATATGGGTTATAAATTATTACTTAACATAGAAAGGCCAAAAGATGAATCACGGGAAATACCGAATTACTGGGGAACAGGCAGGGTTTTCATTGATGAATTTGCATTAAGAGCAAATCTTAATTTTTTAAAATTTTCAACCGGGTTTTTATGGGAAAATTCTTATCTTATAAAAAATGCAACACTTACAGACAGACCAATGCTTTTTGAAAAGGACTTATACCAGAGTGTTGATGAGGATACTAAACCAAAATATGATACTGCTTTTTTAAAAGGAGTGGTTTCAAGGGACCAGAGATGGACAAATGTGCCAATTATGGGTGGAGATTTTGAATTCAGTATTTTAGGCCGCGGAGTAAAATTAATTATGGGAAAACTTAACAGGTTTTATGATGATTACACACCTGTTTACAGGTATATCGTAGATGGAGTTGTAAAATTTGGAACACTTTTAAGTGATTTACCCATAATTGAAAAATGGGATTTATCAGCAGAAGCAATGAATATATCAAATGACTATGCAGAAATGATAGGTCTTTCAGCAGATATAAATAAAAAGAAAGAAAACAACAATGCCTATGTTGTTGATACAAATATTAAATTTTTTGAGTTATTTAAATTAAAATTAAATTACAGTTACAGCACTTATTCAAGTTATAAAGTCCCATATCAGATTGGAAAATATTTTTATGGTGGGATAACAGGAGATTTTATAAAACCAATAACCGGCTTTAATTTACCACTTAACATAGATGTTTTTAGAATAGACCCAACATATACAGCGCTTTTAAGTAATGTTGTTGATTCAAAAAAACGCGGCACATCTGATATAGAACCGTCAGAAAGATTTATGACTGATATTTGTGACCCTGGTTTATTACAGACAAATACACAGGGACTTCTCATCGGGACACAATTTAGGGTCCCAAATGTTTTAATAAGTTTAAAATATGGCTATAGAGAACAATTAAGTCCTTCTACAAATGAGATAGTTCATGCACACTTTTTAAATGGCAATAATTTAAATATGGCAATGTGGTGGCATCTATATTATAGTAGTTATGGTTATCCAGATGCAGTCAGGGATAAAAACTGGTTTGATTACAACAGAACCTATGCAGATGCTAATGGAAATACCGGGGTTTACAGATACCTTCTTACAGCTGGCTGGCGTGATAATCAGGAAGTTATTTTAATGTCAGGACCAGCCAATAGCATAAAATATCTGGCAAATTTTAATACTGATTTAAGATTTGATATATCTGGTTTCTTAAATTTACCACAATCACTTTATTTACAACTTTACGGAGAATATTATACCCTCGATGATAAACAATTTTATTTTACGAATTTTTCACCTGATGAAAAGAGTTTGTTTTTTACAAGTATAAATGATTTTGTCCTTGTTTATAACATAATAAATCCATTAAATATACTTTTGGAATATGGCATAGAAAACTGGTACAGTGCAAGGAGTTTGGGTTATAAAGTTGATTATAATTACAACACTATTGGTTTTGGCTTTGACTGGGATGTTGTTAAAAATATGGATGTTTATTTTAAAACAAAGTATTTTACATTTAATGATAACATAAAACCGCAGAATAATCATTCTGGTTACTGGATATTTACAGAAGTTAAAAATTTCTTTTAATTTATTAAGGAGGAATGTATGAAAAGAGTTTTAATATTTTTTGGTTTACTGATACTGTTTTATCCTTTAATGGCTCAGGAAGAAACAGGAGGAACACTGGTTGATGATTTAAAAACAATCATAGATAATCAAAAGACCCTGGAAGAAAAAATTTCGCGTATAATTAATTCCCCGGGCGTTAAAATAAATGGAAAATTCAAATTTTCAACAACCGATGTTCTTTTTATGGGACCAGGCACTGTTAGTCCTTTAAATCTTACTACAACCCCGGAAACAATACGTTATAGACCTATGATACAGTATCTTGACCTTGATTTTAATTCAAGAATATCAAAAGAAATTTCACTTTCAGGAATTTTCAGATTTGAAAATGTTTTAGGTGGTTCATGGGGTTATTACAATGTATATGGTTCAAGGCGGCTTTATGTAAAAGGAAATACTGATTACATTGACTTTTATATTGGTGACTATCAAGGTAAACTTACATCCTTTACTTTAATGCCTGTTGAAGAAAAGTGGTTAAGGGACTTTGAATCAGATATTTTTGCATTAAGACGCCAGGATAATAAAAATGAACTTTATTTAATTGATGATTCCTGGCCACTTTCAGGAATATCACTTTCAAAAGATATTGATATCGTAGAAAAAACATTTGGTATTGGTTATAATATTTATGGCGCATATATTGGCAGAGCAGGTGGTTATAATATAAAAGTTTATGATCCGGTCTATGACACATTTATTCCAAATATTTTTAAACACAATCAGTTTATGTATTCTCTTTCACCAAAAGTAAAAATTATGGAAGCATTAACAATTAAAGGGGATTATTTAAAGATATTTGATGCAAAAGATAGCGGAACATTATCAGCACCAGCAATTGATAATACTGTGATGTCAGGACAGGGGAAAATTGATATTGGTGGCATATTAAGCATATACGGCGAATATGCAATGAGTTCTTTTGACCCGGGTTTTGACCCGGCAGGAACAACAAAAACATCCTATGATTTAATAACAGGAACAGCAATGAAAGTTGAAGGACAGTTAAATCTTGATTACATTTTTGCATTTTTACCAAAAGTTGCAATAAAAGGTGGTTACTTATCTGTTTCTCCTGATTATATTGCCTATGGTGCACAGACAAGGATTTATGATGCAATAAGAAATAACCAAATTATATTAACTCAGAACAATACATGGAATCCACAATCAGTTGGCGATACACCGCAGGGTTATGAAATAGTTGGTGGTGTTTATCCATTTACAAGATACAATAATACAATAGTTACAAATATGTATTTAAGTTATAATTTAAATGAAGAACTTGCATTCCCCTATGGAGAGGCAACTCAAAACAGGCAGGGTCCTTATGTTATTGCAAACATAGATATTCTTGATAAAAATAAAATCTATGGTTTTTACTCAATGACAAGTGAAATAAAAAAGACAGAATACCAGGAAACAACCTATACAGCCAGTGTAAAAGTAAAAGAAAGGGATTTTACTGTTATGGGTGGTGGTGCAAAAATTGTTTTATTTGATATACTTGAATTAAAAGGTGGAGCAAAGATGGAAGGGGTTGAAAATGGTAGTTCTCTTTATCCTGCCTCTCTTAATTTAATGGAAATTGATGGTGGGGTAAAATTAACTGTTCTTGGTTCTGTTGATTTATTAGGCGGAATAAAGCAGCAAACATGGAAAGGGAAAGAATTGAGTAATTTAGCCGGTAAATTAAACATAGATGGTGGAGTTACATATTATGGGGCTGGTGCAAAATATAATTTTGCAAAAGATTCATATATTTTAGTTAATTATTCATTAGCAAATTATGTTGATAATAAAGTAGAGATAAATAATTTTAATGCACAGGAAATAGATGTTAATTTAGTTGCTTCATTTTAATTAAAATTTTAAGGAGGCAATTGTGAAAAGATTTATTTTTATAATACTTATCATAAGTTTGATTATTGCTGGCTGTAATAAAAATACGCCTTCAACACCAACAACAGGTATTAGTTATTATTTAATTGATAATTGTGAAGACGCAAATGATAAGAATTTTTTAAATGGAAAATGGTATACTAATTATGATTCTTATGGTGATACAATAATGTATCCAAGAATTGTTGATGTTTTTTATATGTCTCAGTTTGGTTCACCAGAATCGCCAAGATACTGTGCTAGAGTAACTGGCTATTTAGGACCGCAAGCAGGTGTAAGGCCTGATGGTAAACCAGATGATGGTTATTATGCATTTGGTGGAATGGTTATGAACCTTGCACCAATTACTAATTATAAGCCGTTTGATGCAAGCAATTTTACAGGTGTAAGGTTTTACTTAAAATTTGGGGATGTTATTACAAAACAAGGGTCGCCTTTGATGAAACAGATGAAATTTTTATTACGCAGACAAAGAACTGATGATACAACTGGGGCTGAGTTTGAATACACAATCACTTCTGCACCAAAAGCAGCTGCAGGAGAATGGGAGTTGATTCAGATACCATTTACCAGTATAACTCAGCCATCCTGGATTACGAGTACACCAAAATATAGAACCCCAACACCATATAATGACATAGAAGCTTTTTATTTTTATCCAAATACAGAGGTTAAAAATCAGAATTTTGATATAATGGTTGATGATGTTGGTCTTTATAAATAAAAGGTGGGGAAATAAATAAAATTATAAAAGAAAGGAGGTGAAAAAATGAAAAAGTCATTTATTATTTTAATATCAGTTCTTTTAGTCATATCAGCGATTATTTACACAGGATGCAGTTCAAAAAAAGCAGCAACAGAACCAGAGGAAGCAACAGCAACACCAACAACAGGAGCTATTTCATCCCCAACACCAACTAATACTGCTGCTTCATTAGTTACACCAACAGTTGTTGATGATTTTGAAGATGGTGAGGTAAATACATCAAAACTCGGTAGTTCATGGACTACAAGTGCTGACACGTATGGTTCTTCTATAACTAAAACAGCAGTAAATGAAACAGGGCAGACAGGAAGCTACTGCATGAGAATTGATGCCAATGTTGTTAATAATTCAGGACAATCAAATTGGGCATGGACATCCTGTGCAGTTGATGTAACACCGAGCGGTGGAACAGTTGATTTTAATGCTTTAACAGCAAATGGTTATAAAGGCATAAGAATAAAATACAAAGGACAATTAGGAACTGGTTCATCAGGTGTTGCATTTTTGGTTCAATTAGTTTCAAATGCAATTACTGATTACTCAAAATTCAGGTATCCAATTACTGCTCCGTCTGCAAATTGGGTAACAATAGACATTCCATTTAAAATTGGAACAGGTGGCTTCCAGAGACCTAACTGGGGTCAAGCTCAATCAATTGATGAAGCGACATTTTATTCTCAGATAAAAGCAATTGAATTCTCAATATCTGATTTTACAAGCGGCCAAGCAGGATTTGCAAATTATGATAATCACTGGTGGATAGACGATGTAACATACTATTAATAAAAAAGCGGATTAAAGGTAATTGCCTTTAATCCGCAGGACTTATAAATTTTTAAAATCGCAATTGCGATTATATATAAAAAAATAAATGGAGGTTATTATGAAAAAGTTGTTAGTTTTAGCAATGGTTTTACTTTTTACAGGAATAATTTTTATTTCCTGTGGCAAAATTGGTGACAACAAAATTCATCTTCGTTTTATGTTCTGGGGCGACATAGAAGAAATAAACATTATTAACAATACGATTGCGCGTTTTGAAAAAGCATATCCGAATATTAAAGTTCACGCAGAAAGAGCGCCGAGCGGCAACCCTTATCTTGAAAAAGTTCTAACCCAGATTGCAGGAAATTCAGCACCTGATGTTATTTTTGTGTCATCAGATGACATTATTACCTTTGCAAAAAAGGGTTTGCTTATGGATTTAAACCCATATATTCAAAAGGATAAATTTCCTATAAATCAGTTTTATCAAGGACTTGTAAACAGGTTCAAATATCAGGGCAAATTATATGTTATACCAAGGGACATAGCACCTGTTGCCTGTCTTTATTATAATAAAAAACTATTTGACCAGGCAGGCGTGAAATATCCAAAAGATAACTGGACCTGGAATGATATGCTTGCCGCTGCAAAAAAATTAACAAAAGTTGATAAAACCACAGGACAGGTAATTCATTTTGGTTTATGCGATGACTGGAATTTATGGGATGGTTTTGTTTTAAATAATGGTGGTTCTTATGCAGATAATATAGAAAATCCTACAAAATTAACCCTTGATAGTCCGCAGGCAATTCAGGCAATTCAGTTCAGACGTGACCTTGTTTATAAATACAAGGTAATGCCCAGCGCCGCACAACTCGCAACAATGGGTGGAGTTGGGACTTCTGATATGTTTATGTCTGGAAAAGCAGCAATGTTTTTAAGTGGTATCTGGAAAACGCCTATGTTTAGAAAAATTGTTGATTTTGACTGGGATATTGCAATGTTTCCAAAAGGACCAATGGCAAAAAAACCTGGGTTCCCGGGTGGTGGTTCTGGTTATGGTGTAATTAAAACAACAAAACATCCTGAAGAGGCATGGAAGCTTGTAACCTATCTTGCCGGGGAAGAAGGGCAGAAGGAACTTGCATTAACAGGGCTTGCACAGCCAGCCATAATTGAAATGGCAAAAAAATATTTTGTTGATGATAAAAAGCCAAAAAATAAAAAAATGTTGTTAGAGGCATGCAACTATATTATTTATACACCATTTACAGAAAAATGGCCAGAGATAATTCAATCCGAAATAGGACCTGAGATGGACCAGATTTGGTTAAACAAAAATAAGGAAGATATTGGAACTATAATGAAAAGAATTATGAAAAAGGTAAATCAAAAGTACTTCGGAAAATAAAAAAATTTTTCATTTTTATCTCTCCCTTTTCTAAAGGGAGATACAGAGGGATTTGTTTTTTTCTCTCTCAAGCGTGCTAACCATTACCCACATGTTAGCCCGTGTTATGCAGCACATTCAATTTTTTTTGATTTCTATATGCAAATAAGCAAACGTGTATAAAAACATAGCTGGTACCAGAGCAATTTTTTCATTTTTTAATTTCTCCCTTTTCTAAAGGGAGAAAGAGAGGGATTTATATTTTTCTTTTTTGCATAAAAATCTCCCCGTACCCCTCTTTTAAAAAGAGGGGAATTAAAAAAAATTTTTCATTTTTATCTCTCCCTTTTCTAAAGGGAGATACAGAGGGATTTATCTTTTTGCTTTTCTTTCTTGCATAAAATCTCCCCCGCCCCTCTTTAAAAAAGAGGGGAATAAAAAAAATTTTTCATTTTTATCTCTCCCTTTTCTAAAGGAAGATACAGAGGGATTTGTTTTTCCTCTATCCCCAATTTGTTGGAGAGAGGGGGCGGTTTTAATTATCAATTATCAATTTTCAATTACTAATTGTCATTTATCATTTTTTTATTTCAATTGAAAATTTTTAATTATTAATTATTAATTTTTAAATCACCCTCTCCCATATCCCTCTTCCATCAAAGGGAGCTGTCCATTACCCACAAGTCATCTATTTTTTTCTTTTAAAATAAGGAAGTTTTTTGCACCTCTTTAATAAACAAAGATTTTTATTCTCTATTACCCATTCAAACTCCTCGCCTTTTTTAACTTCCATCGCCTGGGCTAATGCAGACGGGAAGTTAATGTAATAAGATTGATTTGTCGGTC
>Ga0078972_1006969_pt1 | contig 25893 bp, 25 predicted proteins | sample YelNatPaOPGAMG01_FD_67568 | JGI IMG/M metagenome (GOLD analysis project Ga0078972, IMG submission 67568) | Hot spring thermophilic microbial communities from Obsidian Pool, Yellowstone National Park, USA - OP-RAMG-01 (SPADES assembly) (version 2) | ecosystem: Environmental > Aquatic > Thermal...
CCCTACGGTACCTACCAAGGGGTGTGCCAGGATGGGGACACCCCCTCCCTAACCCCCGTGGCTTCGCCCACGCACACCCCGAAAACACAATCCTGTTTAGGTTTTCTTTTTCCATGCATGCTTTTCGGGGACGAAGTCCCTGAAAAGGATGCCCAGAGGGTTTTTCGGGAACGAAGTTCCTGAAAAAGGCTCCTGAAAAGGCTTCCCTGAAAAGGTTTTCCGTGCACGCTTTTTCGGCGAGATGGGGCTCCGCCCCCTCCTAAACCCCTTGGCTATTTTTCCCTGAAGGCTTTTCGGGAGGCGAAGCCTCCTGAAAAGGCTTCCCTGAAAAAGGTTTATATGCTCAATGCGGATTTGTGTGTTGTGCAGGACATTACCTTTCTTGCCAGGTATCCTTTTCTTCGGGGTGCAGTAGAGCTTATTCGTAGAGAGAAAATTGAGCTGGAGACACTACTAAATGACGAGATATATGCAAGGGCAAGAGAACAGGGCATAAAGCGGGCAATGCAAGCAATAAAAAATCCGAATGCAGGATTCGAACAGCACATTACCGACGAAATCACAGCACTCCATGAGATACTGAGTTATCCAGTTGCTAGAATGATAATTTCCGCAACACGAGACAAAAGTGCAATTAATCGCTATGCAGTTGCAGAATCAAAGAACTTCTCAAGTTTAGCCATCTCAGAGGAACCGGATACACTGATTTCAATTGCAAATGAGCTCGGGATTGAAGCATGTTATCAGGAAAAATTCAGCATGCATTTCACCACTTATTTACAATATACCACGCAGTTTCGCGGTATACCTGAATGGAAACTTGCATATCAGGACATACGCAGAGGTTCTGTGTTTTTACCCAAAGAAAAATTTGTGCGTATACTTGAAGAGGCGCTGAAAAGAAAGATAGAAAACGAACTGCCTCTGCCCGTGGACAGGCATATAGAAACGATTTTCAGCATGACCATAGCGGAAATAAGAAACGCAATGAAAACGCAATATCGTGAAATCGAGAGCGCAAAATTTGGGGACCTGAATGAAGACGCATTTCCGCCGTGCATGAAACACATTCTGAGCATGATCAGAAACGGAGAGAATGCACCGCACATGGCCAGATTTGCAATCGTGGCATTCCTTAAAGGTATTGGTTTGAATTCTGAGGAAATTCTCAAGTTGTTTGCCACCTCTCCGGACTTTGACATCAGCAAGAGCAGATACCAGGTTGAACATATCACCGGGAAGACCTCTCATACCACCTACAAATCACCCGGCTGTGCAACAATGAAGAGCTACGGGTTGTGTGTTCCTGAGAATGATGAACTCTGCAAAAAGCCCTGGCTCAAACATCCCTGGATATACTACCGACGGAAACGAAAAGAACTGAAAAAGGCAACCTCATGATGGCGCAACGCCAAGGACTGCATTTAATAGAAAGCGATTGAGTTTCACATCGATGCCATGTTTCTCCCCCATCTCCACAATGTATCCGTTGATCTCACGAACCTCTGTTCTCTTCCCCTTCATCACATCCTGCAGCATGCTGGAATAATTCTCAGAGGTATTTTTCGCAACCTCAATCGTTTTTTTCACACAATCAAAATCCTGCTCAACAAAACCGCAGTGCTTTGCCACATTTTCCGATTCTCCTGCAACCGCCTCGAGCAAAGCCCTCAGGTGTGGATTTGCAACCAGTTCTCCGTTTTTTACCCTGAAAATCGCACTCAGCGGATTGATTGCAGAATTGACAACACCCTTTATCCAGATATCTCGCATGATATTCTCCGAGCGTGCACATGCAATGCCTGCGTCATTCATAAGTTCGCACAGCAACTCTACCGCCTCGCTCCTTCCAGTCGAGCCAATCACCGTATTCCCAATGCCATTCACACTTATTTTACCATTCTCCAGCATTGTGACACCACAACTTGTTATACACGCACTGCTCGTGAAGCCATCGTATTGCTCGATGTGTTTCCTGATTACATCCAGATTACTCAATCCATTCTGCATGCTCACAATCATGCAGGGATTCACCGATTCACAAATCTCCTTTATTGCCTGTTTTGTATCGTATGCCTTCGTTGTAATAAAGACCGCATCCCAGGCAGGAGATGGAATGCATTCATGTGCTTCAATCCTCACAGTTTTTCTAATGAGCCCCTCCATTATCAGCCCGTGCTCCCGTATTGCCTGCACATGCGGTTTTCTGCCCACCAGTGCAACATCACATACACCGGCAAGCATTCCGCCGAGAAAACTGCCGATTGCACCAGCACCGAAGACGAGAATCCTCATTTACTCAGCTCTAACATCCGTTTTATTGGATAGTACGCCTTCTCCCTGATGCGTTCCTCGATTTTAACTGGATAAATCTTTTCCCGCATGCTCTGGACTACCTTCTCAATCGTGATTTTTTTCATATTTGGACAGATTGCTGATTTCGGGGGATAGAATTCCTTGTTTGGATTCTCCTTCTTCAACCTGTAGCACATCTCCTTTTCGGTTGCCACAATAAACTCGTGCTTTGGCGAGTTCCTCACATACCTCACAATTCCCTCAGTTGAGCCAACGAAGTCAGCCATATCAATGACCTCTGGAACACACTCTGGATGTGCGAGCACTTCCGCCTTCGGATGCACTGAGAGCAACTCCTCAATTTCCGCCTTGCTTATGTCCCTGTGCGTATGGCAGTAGCCAGGCCAGAGATGTATTTTCTTGTCCTTCACGAACCGCATCACATAAAGGCCAAGATTTGTGTCAGGAACAAATATAATTTCCTTATCTGGTAAACTCTGGCATATTTTAACTGCATTTGCGGATGTGCAGCAGATATCTGCCTCCGCTTTCACCTCCGCTGTGGTGTTCACATAGGCAACAACCTTTGCATCTGGATGTTCCGATTTATATTTTCTCAGCCCTGCAGCATCAATCATTGCGGCCATGGGGCACTTTGCATCTGGCTCGGGGTGCAGGACAAGTTTGTCAGGGTTCACAATTGCTGCAGTTTCCGCCATAAAGTTCACGCCGCAAAACACAATAATTTCTCTATCTGTTTTTGATGCCTCAATGGAAAGGCCCAGGGAATCACCAATGAAATCCGCAACATCCTGAATTTCTGGCCGCTGGTAATTATGTACAAGAAGTATCGCATTCAGTTCTTTTTTTAGTGAGGTAATCTCGGTTTGGTAATCCATGCACATACATAAGCGAAGCAATGTTTATATTTTTTGGCACGGGCAACTGAAACGCAGGAAAACATATATTAACACAATCGCTTTTATGCTCGGTGCAATCATGATTGTGATACCTGGTTCAGCTTCTGCTGGTATTGGTAAAAAAATTGCAGAGTGGGGTAACTGGGAGATTGGCGAGGCGGAGAGAAAGCGATTTCCAGATGGTGAGATGTATGTGCGTATCCTTACTGAGATTGCAGGGAAGGATGTTGTTATTGTGCAGAGCACCACGAGCGATGAGAAAATCATTGAGGCATTGTTGCTATGCGATGCAGCGCAGGAGGCAAAGGCACGGCGTATCATCTTTGTAGCTCCGTATTACGGATATGCAAGACAGGATAAGGTGTTCAAGCCAGGTGAGCCAATTTCTGCAAGAGCCATTGCAAGGGCGTTGAGTGCAAACTGTGATGCATTTCTGAGTGTTGACCTGCATGCAAAAACGGTTCTCCAGTATTTCACAATTCCCGCAGTCGAGGTATCTGCAATCCCGAGCATTGCAAACTTTCTGAAGGAGCATCGTGTTGATGTGCTGGTTTCGCCTGATAAGGGCGGTATTTCACGGGTACAGCAGGCATCAGAAATCTCTGGTATTCCGTACACACACATCAATAAAACCCGCCTGGACGCACACACTGTGAAAATGGAGTTGCCAGAGTTTAATTTCGAGGGAAAGAGCGTAGCAATCATCGACGACATTATTTCAACTGGCGGAACAATCAAAAAGGCGTGTGAACTGCTGAAAAATGCAGGTGCAAGCAATGTGCTGTGTGCATGCACACATGGACTGTTCCTTGGTAATTCAGGTACCGAGCTTTCGAAGCTCTGCAATGAAACCGCTGCCTCTGACACAATTGAAACGAGGTTCTCGAAGTACAGTGTGGCTGGAGAAATAGCAAAGCATATATCTTCGATGGGCTAATCATGGTATCTGGTGGATTTGATGAAAACATACACTAAAAAAATTGCACTCGTGGGCGATTGGGGAACTGGTAAGACAAGCTTAATTCGTCGTTTCGTGCTCAACGCATTTGACGATTCATACATTCAGACAATTGGTACAAGGGTGTCAAAAAAGGTGATTGACACAAAGGTCAATGATGAAGAGGTGCGCATAAATCTGGTAATCTGGGATGTGCTCGGACAGAAGGATTATCGCAGTGTGCAGAAAAATGCGTTTGTGGGTGTTGAGGGTGCAATATTTGTATGTGATATCACAAGAAATGACACGCTTTCGAGCCTTAGCACATACTGGCATCCACTGCTTCTGAGTGTTGCAGGTAAACAGCCATCAGTTATTGTAGCAAACAAGTGCGACCTGCTCGGTCTTGCTGCGTTCACAATGGAGGATGTAAAGCGGATTGCGACTGAAATCGGGGTTTCTGAGGATTGCTGTTATCTTTCATCTGCAAAAACCGGAGAGAATGTAGAGATAGCATTCAACAAGCTTGCCATGCTTATGCTGACATCAGTGAAAATAGAAACATCTTACAAGGAGCGGGTGAAGGCACTGGAAAAAATTGAGGGCGAGGATAGCATTACATACAAAACCGTGCTGGATGCAATCTTCCTTGACTTTACAAAGGTGATTGGTGATGAAGAAAAGGCAATGGAGATAATCAATTCCTGCTTCAGACAGTCAGGTTTAAGTTTGAAGTATCCCACGAGGGAGGGACTGGAACTCCTGATCGAACACCTGCGGCAGGCGGAACTCACTGCGGGCATCAAACCAGAAATTGCAGAGACAAACAAGGCCAGGCGGATGAAGTTGATTGAGAGCGTTGACGCCTGATTCCTACATTTACCCTACATGTAGTCCCTGCATTTATATTGCGTTTATCGATGCATACATCATGAAGCAAAAAGCGTTGATATGGAACATGATGTGTGCTCTGCTCCTCAGTGCAAGCATGTTAGGGATTACAGTGTCTGGAGAAAATGCCGGAAATGCAGCCCAGAACAAGGGATTGCTCATCTGGGAATTTGCACCGAATTGTGCAAACGGGCTTGAGTATGTTGTGCTTAAAAACAGTGCGAATGCAGTGTGTCTTGCGGGTTTTGTGCTCACGGATGGCGAGGGCAAGGTTGTCTTTGGCGATGTCGTTGTACCTGCTTACGGGCAGATTGTGATTGCGAACAACGGAAGCAAGTACATGGAGTACTTCGAGAGTTTGCCAGATGTAGACCTGGCATCCCACGCAAATGTCACGGTGAGCGGGCTCTTCAAGCTTGCAAATACAAATGATGAACTGTATCTGTATTCACCAGATGGATCGCTGATAGATGCAGTGGGCTATGGTAAGTTCCGTGAGATAAATGGCTGGAAGGGCAAGATGCTGGATGTGCCAGAGATGGGTACAATATACAAGCGGAAAAGCGTGGAGGATACAAACACTGCTGATGACTGGCTGTGCACAAAGCTGGGCAGAACTGCGATGTCAGTGCGAGCTTTCCGCAATGTAAAGATGTGTGCGTATGTGACGCCAGATGCAGGGCTCGATGCTCTGCTTGAGGTAATAAATACTGCAAAGGCGGAGATTCTTGTGTGCAGTTACTCGCTGGATTCGCCGCACATCGTGATGGCACTGGAAAACGCAAGCAGGCGCAATGTGAGCATTTCGGTGCTGATTGAGAGTTCACCTGCAGGTGGTATCGCTGAGCGCGAGATGTGGGCATATGCAACGCTGAGCAAATTTGCAAATGTGAGTTTCTATGGCACACCAGCGCATGCAAGGTTTGATTACATGCATGCAAAGTACATGGTTGTGGACAGGCGGACTGCGGTGGTGAGCACTGAAAATTTCAAGGCGAGCAGTTTTCCAGAGCGAGGGCTTGTGGGCACAAGGGGCTGGGGTGTTGTGCTGGAAGATGCCCCGGTGGCAGAATATCTAGCTGAAATTTTCCATGCAGACCTGAAAAGCATCTATGGCGATGTGGGCTCAATGACATTTACTGCAACATCTCAGATGATGACAGAGGCGTGTGTAAATTATACAATCTCGAATTTCACATGCAGAAATAGCAGTGGTAATGTGTGGATTGCACTGGCTCCAGATAACGCACTGGACTTCGTGCTGAGAGCAATTGGAAGTGCAGAGAAGAGCGTATGCATCGAAGCGTTGAGCATGCCCTTGCACTGGGGCACGAGCATGAGCCCGTTTGTTGATGCAATTGCAGAACTTGGTGCGCAGGGCGTGGATGTGCGTGTGCTACTGGATGGAAGCATGGAGAACGCAAAGGTAAATCGAGAAACGATAGAATACCTGAATGCCCTGGGCTTACAGAATGTGCATGCAAAAATCGTTGACAATCGCGAACATGGATTCCGTATGACGCACACGAAGGGAATAATCATAGATGAAAGGTATGTATACCTTGGTAGCACGAATCTCTGCTACAATTCATTCAATGAGAACCGGGAGATTGGTGTGCTGGTAGAGAGCGGGGAAATCAACAAATATCTCAGTACCGTATTTGCATTCGACTGGCGTGACGATTTCCAGGCACCGCATGTCTATATCGGAATGCCCTCGAAATGTGTTGCAGGCACGGAGGTAAGGTTTGATGCAAGTGGCACGAGCGACAACGGGAGAATAGTGGACTTTCTATGGGACTTTGACGGCGATGGAAACATCGATGCAAAGGGCGTGGTTGTGAGACACACATATGCAAAGGTGGGCAGATACCTCGTGAACCTAACGGTTGTGGATGCGGAAGGCAATGTGAACAGCACAGTTCGTGAGATAACTGTGAGTGCATGCGACACCAGTGCAACACGGGAAGCAGTCTCACAGAACTGGATATATGCTCTTGTCCCGATTGCAATTTGTGTGGTGCTTGCGGTAAAGTTCGGAAAGCTCGGTGAGAAAACGCAAAATGCATTCCACAAAATAGGTCGAAGGGTACTGTAAGCCCATCTTCTTTTTATTTTTTTTACTTGCAAACACCTTCCTGTTGATTTTCACCACACAATGCATGAGCATGGCTGAACACAATAAAGAAATTTAGAGTGTTTCGATTGATGCTCTTACTGGCGTGTCTTCACTGATTGCGCTGTTGCGTGTTTTCAATGCACGCTCAACAAGATTCTTAGCTGCCCGCTGTCTGTTCAAGCGTGCACGCACTGCTTCGTCACTGTTATCTGCGTCTGCTTCCGAACTCCGGTTGTTGTTTGTATGCGCTCCGGCTTTCCCGAGGATGTAGAGTTCGTCGTCCGAAAATGCATGGTATGCACTGCTGGTTGCGGCATTTTTTTCTTCAATTGACGCATTCTCATGCGTTTGCGCTTTCCTTGCAACTGGCTTTCGTATTCGGTGATTTACATCTGGTTCCGCACGGAATGCTGCATCTCCGTGGTATGCTCTGCTACTTTCAGATGTGTATTCGTGTGCATACGAGGCATCTGGCTTGATGTAGTAGTATCGATTTGGCTCATATTTTTCCTTTCTATTGAACAAACTCCAGTTATGTTTCACCGGTTTCTCAACATCTGCATTGCTCTCCCTGAATCGCTGTGCTGCAATTGCACCACCAACATAGCCAAAGACCACAAGTAACACAAGATTGCCGGGCTCAGTAATAAGAAAACTTCTGAATATCTGGCCTATAATGTTTGCCCAGTCAGAAACCAGAACACAATAGCTTGCAAAAAGCGGATTTGCATTTGAAATCCAGGTCCAGAGCGTATTCTGGCATGCGTACAGTGCACTTCCGATTGAAAACACATTGAACACAAGGATGTACCCGATTATGGCAAGAATAATCCCTGCTACAAGCCCGCATGCTGCCCCTTTTATAGATGTGCCCGCCCGCCTGCCGCACACATAGCCAGCAATGATGGGCCCGAATATTGGCAGCCAGTAAAGCAGAATTGATATCACAAGCGCCAGTCCTATTGCCTGGGGAACACTGAATGGCACATGTTTCTCGAATTTCTTTTCCTCGGTGTCCTTGTGCCTGGTAGATATAGAGAGCACACCTCTGCGCATCAACCTTTTTGTTGTTTTATCCGCATATACATGCATGGTTCCCACCCCTTCTGACAATTGTCAGACAATTATAATATATAGTCATACACATATATAAAGGTTTCGTAGAATACTGGCTAATTCTGGCTGTGCTGTAACTTTAGTGGAGGATATGTAAAGACCACAGGAAAAATATTGTTTATCTATGTGTTTCAAAACGATGCAGTGTGTTTATATATTTGAACTTCATATTGCGTAAAGGTGATTCAATGCCGAGTAAAAATAGTAAAGCGGTGGGAGTGATAAAAGGTGGAAGGGTGCAAGGATGTGGACGAATGCACGCACTGCGAAATCTCAACAGACACGAGAAAAGGCATGGAAAAATGTTTGCGTTGGTCCTGGTGTTTATCCTGGGTGCTGGAGTTTTTGGTTTGCACACTTACCAGAACCAGCAGGATAATACGATTGCCACGGCAGGTTCATGTGATAGGATGCCGATAGAGGAGCAGAGCAGGGGCATCGCACACGGGGCAATACACATAAACGGAAATGCTGATTTTGCGAATCAGGCAGGGACAAATGGCTGGCAGGGCAATGGCACGCAGGAAAATCCGTACATTATAGAAAATTACAATATTGATGGCAACGGCGGGGCATATTGTATCTGGATAGAAAATACATCGCTGTGGTTTGTGATAAGAAACTGCACGGTATGGAATGCTACTTACATACAATCTCTCGTCTGTGGCAGTGGTATTTATCTCACAAATGTAACGAATGGAACACTAACCAGCAATGAATGCTTTAGCAATTTTTATGGCATATACCTGTATGTTTCAAGCAACAATACGCTCTCAAACAATACTTGTAGAGATAATTACTACTACAACATATACTTATGTGGTTCAGCCAATTGCACTCTCATAAATAACACATGTTTTACCAACCGATTTTCACTGGGTGTGTTCCTGGTTTGCACAACAAATCTCATCATCACGGGAAATACATTGTGGAACATCGGTTTCGTGATAATGGGACCCACACTTGAAAACTGGAATACACATGTGATGGAGAACAACACGGTGAACGGACTGCCTGTATATTACTATAAGAACCAGAATGGAGGCAGTGTACCCGCTGACGCAGGACAGATAATACTTGCCAATTGTACGAACATGGACATTTCCGGGCATAATTTAACTAATGACTCCGTCGGAATCCAGCTCGGTTACTCGCACTACAACTATATCACAAACAACACATGTGCCAGTAATTTCAGGGGCATATACCTGGAAAGCTCAAGCGAGAACAGAATCATGTACAACACATGCTGTAATAATCTCGATGGAATAAGCTTCTGGCGTTCACACGAAAATGTAATTGTAAACAATACATGCACAGGCAATAATAATTATGGTATATTCCTCGATGAGTCCAACAGCACAATTGTGGCAAATAACATCTGCTCGCAGAATTCCTGTGGGCTCGGTATTTATTGCTCAAGCAATAACAGCGTCACAGAAAACGATTGCTGGGGTAATTCTGATTATTACGGAGTGTTCATGTACCAGGCAAGTAACAACAGCATCACATACAATGAATGCTCTGGCAATCATGATGGAATATTTATCACAGATTCAAGCAATAACATAATTTCAAACAATACATGCAGAAATAATTCCAGAGGAGGCATATTCCAGTATTCATCAGCAGAAAACGAAATCACAGATAACACATGCAATGGCAATTCATATGGAATATATTTGTACAATTCATTCACCAATCTCATAATCACAAACAACAACTCGTACAATTCAGTTGACGGGATATATCTCGATAACTCGAGTTACAACACAGTCAGGGGAAACAACTGCTCTGGCAATTCTTACGGCATATCTCTACTTTCTTCAAGCAACAACAACATTATCAGCTACAATGACATCTCTTCCAGCACGCACTACGGGATTTATATAGTATCTAGTTCCACAGCTAACATCATCCACCACAACAACTTCTGGCAGAACAATGGTGCAGGGAAGGGTGTCAGCGGTAACTGCCAGGCATACGATGGTGCTGGCGGAAACATCTGGTATGACAGCGCTACAAAAGAAGGCAACTACTGGAGCAACTGGGATGGCAGTGGGTGGGGCACAGCAAGTGCATATCCCATTGCTGGTGGTGCTGGTGCCTATGATATGTATCCGCTGAATTCTCCTGTAACACCAGAACTCTCACCGATTGCAGTGCTTATTGCGGCACTTGGTTTGCTGTGCGTTGGCATATTCCGCAGGCGCAAATACAGAACATGAGATGTACAGCCAGGAGTGTGTAGCGACAAAGCAAGCTCTTTGTGGACCATGTCGCAACATAAACCTCACGAGGAGAGGTAAAAATGACGAAGCTGTATTTATACAACTAATTCTCAAAAATTTTTAATATACCAATGATATTTCTCTTTAAAAGGTGAGAGTATGACTGCAAAAAATTATACCTGGCTAATTGTGCTTGTAGTGCTAGCACTCATATTACCGGCTGTATCCTATGGGAAACCAATCGAAGAAGAGAAGAGCGCTGCAGTGCATCAGCAGAGTTCCGCAATATTTGCATATGATGGATGGACGAGTGTATCCCCGCTCCTTGTAAGTGATGCTGGTTATGCGCAGACATACAATGGAAAAATATATTTTGTGGGAAGCAACGCAGTTCAGGAATATGATCCTCTTCATGGCAACTGGACTATTCGAAATAGTACTGGTTTGGGATATCATGCGTACCGTGGTGGTAGTGCATTAATTGGCGACCGCATATATATCGTGCATGGGTGGAGTGAGGCATTTTATTACGATATTCCCGAAAATAAATTTGTGTCTATTTCTCGCCCAAATGTCGAGCGTATAGATGTTGCTGTTGCCGCTGTAAATGGCACTCTTTATGTTTCTGGTGGCTGGTTAAGTGGAGACCCCACATCGCTGACCACGGTAGAAGCATATTCACCTTTAAATGATACATGGTGGACAGTTGCACCGATGAACATTGGAAGAAAGGACCATGAGATGATTGGTGTAGGTGGATATCTGTATGCTATTGGAGGAGTCACAGGCTGGGGTTGCTCACAATTCACAAACACCGTAGAGCGGTACGACCCAAAAACAAATCAATGGACATTTGTGCCTTCCACAGCAAACACCTACCAAGAGTTCGGGGTGACTACAATAGATGATAGGTTGATTGTGATTGCGAGCGCAGTAACAGAATTGTATGATATCGCTAACAATACCTGGTTATCCGGGCCTTCAATACCTCAATCACCTTTGGATTATATGGCAAATGCGCTTGCATACTACAACGGCTCATTGTACTCCATTGGTTCCAGGGACCCACCTGGAAACTACTATAAGTATGTATACCGATGGGACCCAGCACCTCCAGGTGAGCCACAGAATCTTCAGGCAATGCCTGGAAACAGGCGGGTTACCCTCACATGGAATGTTCCAGTAAGCAATGGCGGTATTTCCATTACAGATTATCGGATATACAGAAATGGGACTTTCCATGCACAAATTGGACCGAGTACTTCATATACAGATTACAGCGTTGTGAATGGAATTCAATATACATATGAAGTTTCAGCAGTGAATCCAATAGGTGAAGGTCCAAGGAGCACAGAAGTCATTGCAATACCTGCCAGTCCACCAGCTCCGCCACAAAATCTCGCAGCAACTCCAGGGAACAGAAATGTAACCCTGACCTGGCAACCTCCGGTAGATAATGGCGGCATGCCCGTTACCAACTATACAATATATTATGGAAATAGTCCGGGCAACTACAAGAATAACATTACTGTGGGTAATATTACGAATTACACAATTACTGGCTTAACCAATGGACAGAGATACTACTTTGCTGTCTCTGCCATCAATTCCGCGGGTGAAGGGCAAAAGAGCAATGAAACCAGTGCAGTGCCATGTACCGTGCCTTCTGCACCACGAAACCTGAGTGCAACCGCTGGAAACGCAAATGTCACGCTCAGCTGGGAACCGCCCGCCGATGATGGCGGTATGGCAGTGACGAACTACGCAATTTATTATGGGACAATCTCCGGGAATTACACGATGAATATCACGGTCGGGAATATCTCAGAGTATCAGATAACTGGCTTAACCAACGGACAGAGATACTACTTTGCTGTCTCTGCAATCAATGCAGTGGGGGAGAGTGAAAAAAGCAATGAGGCAACTGCTCTGCCCTGCACGATACCTTCTCCACCGCAAGATCTCACTGCAGTTGCAGGTAACAGCAATGTCAAACTCACATGGCAACCGCCTGCAGATATCGGTGGCTTGCCTGTCTCGGGGTATATCATCTACTATGGCGTGAGTCCTGGCAACTATACAACAAACATTACTGTGGACAATGTCACCACATATACAATTACAAACCTGACCAACGGACAAAAATACTACTTTGCTGTCTCTGCAATCAATGCGGTGGGCGAGAGTGAAAAAAGCAATGAGGCAAGTGCAACACCTACCGCTGAGCAACACATGGGGACAACACCAGGATTCGATGTCCTTGCGTGCATGTTTGTCTTTGCAGCGACGGCGATTATTGCAATCTGGCGGAGGAAGCGGAGATAAAACAATGGCCTGCACACGCAAAAAAAGCCCAAAAGAAGTATATATCATTACGCTATTCTCTAAGGAGACATGCGAAAAATAAAGAGTGGTGTGCCGGGTCTTGACCTCATTCTGGATGGTGGTCTCAACGAGTTCTCAACTACAACTGTAATTGGTTGTGCAGGTGCAGGCAAGACCACATTTGCACTCCAGTTTATCAAAAAAGGGCTTGAAACTGGCTCAGAAGGTATATTTATCACCCTTGATGAGAACAAGGAGCAGATAATAAAGGAAGCAGTTGCAATGGGCTGGGGTGAAATTCTTGACTATCTGGATGAGGAAAAACTTGTTTTTATCGATGCCAGCGGTAAGGAGTTCACAACATTCATAAAAAAGGAACTCCCGGACTTCGTTAGCACATGGAAGGGTGCAGGTGCAAGAATTGCGATAGACCCATTAACACCTGTGATCTGGGTGACCAAAGACCTGTATGACCAGCGTGAGCTCATCGGCATGTTGATGAAAGAAACGCGAAAAATTGGCACCGTGCTCTGCACACTTGAAGAGCATGGTCCAGCAGGAAACTTGACAGGCCCTGAGACCGTACTGCCCATGTACCTTGCAGATTGTGTAATTCACCTGCGATACAGACCGCTGGAAGTAAAACCCTACAGAACATTGAAGGTGATTAAGTACCGCTCCTCAAGACACAGCGAGAATGCCCACAACTATCGCTTCATCAAAAATGTAGGGCTCGTTGTGTTACACAACAGTTCAGAAATATACCCGAGTGTACCAATAACGCCAGCACTAAAAACCGACATTATCAGGGAGATTGGTGCCCTCCCCAAGGAGAAAGAGGTCAAACTCGAACGGATTCTGTCAGGGCTTACGATGAAAGACCTGGAAGGTATTGAGGTACCTGAGCTCATCGAGCGATTGAAAGAGTATCTCATGTAAGGCATGGGAGGAAAACATGGGTATTGGAAAAAGCCTGGAGAAGAAAATCGAGCAAAGCGCACACAGAAGGTCTGTGGACATCATATCAGTTCTGGTAGAAATAACAAAGTATCCATGTGCTAAGATTGGAAAGATTGCCCAGAATCTAAATACAACTCCTGGCACGGTGCGATGGTACCTGAAAAAACTCTGCAATGAAAAAATTCTGGTTTGTAAAAAGGAAGCGGGACGGAGCGTATACTTTATTTACGAGCAGATTGATGAGAAGGATATACCAGTCATTACCTTTCTTCAGAATGAGGATGTGCATGCAGTGATAACTATCATACATAAAAAAGGCGGCGGACTTTCAAAGCGAGAAATTATTTCCGCACTGCCTCTGGATAATCCGACTAAGATATATACCTATGAAAATTTACTTAACAGGATGGTGCATCTTGATTTGCTTACCGTGTTAAAAGACCGGAAAATGAACTACTACTATCCTGGTGATAGAATTGCTGCGCTGCATGCAAAATATGCTGCAAGAGAGCAGAAGGTGAGCGACTTTTTGGTTAAGAAGATAAGTCAGTTAATAAGCCCGGAGGTGCAGATTGAGCTGGTACAAACAAAAAGGGGCTATGTAATCGTACACCTCACTCAAAACAATAAAATTGAGAAGGAACATAATCTGTATACGAACCCGTTATGGGCATACAGTATGTTCATTCCAGAAGTACAACCTTGAGCGGCTTATTCAACTTGCAATTTGCGTCAGATACCACGCTCACAATTCTGTATTTTTCATTTAAATCCGGTAATGCAGGCACGCATTTTCTGTAATTCTCACAATCCAGTTCCTTGCATGTGATGCTCTCCGGCGTGATAACACTGCCCTCGATTGCCATACTGCTGGGAACACACCGCTCAAATGTGCTCTTTTCTACCTCCACAATCGTGATTGCGTTCTCGTGCACCCTGCAGTTGTGCTTCTTATCTGTGCGCACTTTCACCACACGATACGCCTTCCCCTTTTCCAGGTTAATGCATGCATTTTTGAATCTGCATTCCCTGCATTCGTTTACTGGTCCAATGTAAAAAAACACATATCCTTCCTTTGCCTGCGGACTACCTACTGCAGTAATTATGTTCATATTCTCACCTCTCAAATTACACCAGTCACTCTCGCAATCTTCTCAGCTGCATCTGGCGTTAAACCCCGGTCTCCGAGAATTGTATACCGCTCCGGCCTTACACTCTGTGCATTTACCAGTGCACTTATGATGTCCTCCCTGCTCACACCGAGCTCAGCAGCAGTCACAGGTGCACCAATTGTTTTGAGTGCATTTTTTATTCGGTGCCAGTCACCGCCATGCAGGTACATCATCATGAGAGCACCAACTCCGCACTGCTCACCATGAAGCCCTCTGCCATGCGTAATTGCATCCAGGGCATGGGAGAACATGTGTTCTGAGCCACTTGTAGGTCTCGAACTTCCAGCAACACTCATTGAGATACCAGAGATTATCATGGGCTTGATTGCAACCCACACACTCTCCTCGATGTTGGGCTTTATTACACTTGCATTCTCAATAATGCTCTCTGCAGTGAATTGTGCAAGTGTTGCTGCAGTGCTGCTGAACTCCTCGTTTCTCAGCCGTGAAGCAAGTTTCCAGTCGAGGATTGCGGTTAAATTTGCAATGACATCTGCACAGCCAGATGCGAGAAAGCGGAACGGCGCCTTCACAATTACACTGCTATCTGCAACCACACCAAGAGGAACATTCGCATCAACTGAAATAGAAATCCCGTTTGTTTTCAGCGATGCACGGGGAGATGCAATACCGTCATGTGAGGCAATTGTGGGCACGGAGATAAACGGAATTCCGAGCTCAGATGCACATACCTTGGCAATATCTATTTTGCTGCCGCCTCCAACACCTACCAGAAATGCGCATCTTGTTTCAAGTGCTACCTTCTTTACGCTATCCACATTCTCACGCGTGGCTTCACCAGTGACTGCAATATGCACATCAAATTTTTCCTCGGTCAGATAATCAGCAACGGTTTTTCCAGCAATGCCCTGCGAGTTCTTCCCGGTTATAATCAAGCCCGTCTGACCAAGTTCAAAATTTTTTGCAAGTTTTCCAATGTCCGCAAGGACGCCATGTCCCGCAAGTACCGCTCTCGGAAATATCATGGCTTTACTTTTACTGAACAGATTTTCCATTGTCCTGTATAAACTCCTAGGTAGTTAAATTCTTTTCGGCATGGAAAAGTATTATTTGAGGTTCATATTAAAGTGCATGGTGGTATGATGAACCCGAATGATTTAAAAGCGGTGTGCCAGCAGTTGATTTCAGAGGTTGAAAAGGCAATTGTGGGCAAGCGGGAAGTAATTGAAAAGTTGCTTGCGTGCATACTTGCGGATGGTCATGTGCTGTTTGAGGACTACCCTGGACTTGCAAAAACCATGCTTGCCAAATCATTTGCAAGGGCACTGGGATGCCAGTTCAAGCGGATACAATTCGTACCGGACCTCCTGCCTTCGGATATAACCGGTGGCTTTGTTTATGAGAAGAAGGTGGAAAATTTCGTACTAAGAAAAGGACCCATATTTACAAATATTCTTCTGGCTGATGAGATAAATCGTGCACCACCGAAGACACAGGCAGCACTGCTCGAGGCAATGCAGGAGAGGCAGGTCACACTTGAAGGTGTTACATATCCACTTGAATCTCCGTTTCTGGTGATTGCCACTCAAAATCCCATAGAATACGAGGGTACATATCCATTACCAGAGGCACAACTGGATAGGTTTATTGCACGGCTCTCAATCGGTTATCCATCGAAGGAGGCAGAGAAGGAGATTCTCGCAAGGAGACGGGCAAGGATGAAGGATGATGTGGACATTGCCCAGATTGTCACACGGGAGCGTTTAATTGAAATGCAAAAATTTGTGGAAACGGTTGAAGTGCATGCAGACATCCAGAACTACATTGTGGAGATTGTTGAGGCAACACGAAGCGATGCGCAGATTGAGATTGGTGCAAGCCCCCGCGGGTCTCTTGCCTTACAGAAACTTGCGTGTGCAAGGGCTGCAATGCAGGGCAGGGATTTTGTGATTCCAGATGATGTGAAATACATATGCGTGGAAGCAATTTCGCACCGCCTGATTCTCAAAGTGGAACCCTGGATTCAGGGTGTAAAGAACGAAACCATTGTTAAGAAAATTCTCACACAGGTGCCAGTGCCAAAACTGGTGAAAAAGGCATGATGCAGCGCAATATCCTCGTGTTCACCGCACTTCTGCTCATATTTCTGGCAATCATACTCAGAACTACAATCCCGATTTACCTCTGTATTTTCTTGATTTCAGTTTTGTTTTTCTCATACCTTCTCAGAGTGAAAATTGATGTCGAACCCAGCATTGTAACTGAAAAGCAGGACTGGTTCATGAACGAGGAAATAAAGGTAAATCTTATGATAAAGAATCACGGCACAGACGGTGTTTTTAATGTAAATCTGATCGCTGATAGAATCTTTACCGTGAAGCAGGAGCAGAATGTAGTTCGAATAAGGAGCGGGGAAACTGGCAAAGTTGAGGTAAAACTTATTGCAAAAATTCCAGTGAGAATCACGAAATTCATGCTGAAAATAACCACGAGTGACCCGCTCGGATTCTTCAGATTTGAGAAAAGTGTTGAGATGCCAGTGAATATCCGTATTTTGCCACAAATCGAGGATGTACGAAAAGCAGGTTTAAAGCCAGTTCACACGCTGGGTCTGGTTGGTAATGTAACCTCAAATTTCAGAGGTTCTGGTATGGATTTTCACTCGCTCAGGGATTACCAGACAGGAGACCAGCTAAAATCAATACACTGGAAGGCAAGTGCAAGGTATGGAAAATTAATTGCAAAACAATTCAATGCGGAGCGCAGTGGAGATGTAATTGTGTGTGTGGACCTTAGAAAAAGTGCATGTCCGTTAGAAAAGAGGGAGGAGATGCAGGCACGGATGATTTCTGCTGCGTTTTCAGTAGCCACAAAGGTTGTGAACAACAGGGACCGTGTAGGTGCAGTTGTAATTTCTGATGCAGTGCGTTACATCATGCCTGGCTACGGGAAAAAGCAGATATATCGCATCCTTGAACTTCTACTTCTGCGCAGAGGCGAGGGCGATGCACCTGTGGAGAATGTAGGTTTTATTTTACCCAGATTGTTTCGCACAACCGCACTCTTTATCATATTCACACCGATGCTCGATGACGCACTGCCACGCATACTTGTAGATGTGGCTAACCGGGGCTTCAAGATTGTGTGCATTTCTCCAGACCCGCTTTCGTATCTTCCGCAATCTAAAAGTATGGAGGACCAGATTGCAATGGGTGTTCTCGGGCTAAAACGAAAGAGCTTGATTGCAATCAGTTCCAGGCACATGGAGATATTAAACTGGCCAAGGCATGTGATGCTTGCCTCAGTACTCAGGGGGTTGAGAACATACAGAGAACGCATAGCGTATTGATTGTAATCTCTGCATTGTTCATGTTTATGGCAATTGCACTTCAATTTGTGAGCACAGGCCTTACTCCATTTCTCTTCATTGGATTATTCTTTGCTCTGGCTTATCAAATTCTGATGTGTTACAGACATCGTAAGGAAGCGGGAATTGTTCTTTTTCTCACAATTCCACTGATTTCACTGTCCTGCATATTTTATATCGGTCAGGTGTCCCTGCTGGTATTTCCCACACTCGGACTGGTGTTTGCATTCACCGCAATTTTTGTGTATGTGGAAGTGCTCAATGCGTCCGCATCAGGGAATGTGGGCGATGTATACACAGGTATAAAATCTAAAAGTGCACACTTTCTGGCAATCATCGGAAGTTCAATTCTTGTGAGCATCCTGTACTTCCCGGCGCTTGCAATGATGCCCCGTATTGAAACTGGTGTTATTGATGTGCTTGCGGCAATGAGTGCTGTGTTTGTATCACTCCTCCTCCTGGGATGGATTATAACAAGGAAAAATTAGGGCTAGGTAATTATTATATAGGAGTTGTGAATTGGGGGTTAATTACTATGGTTAAAAAAGAAAAGAACATGCTTACGCTTGATGACTTTCTGATGATAATTCATAACCCATTACGAAGAAAAATTCTGAGCAAAATAGTTCAGGGCAGAAAGTACACACTTCAGCTCGCCAGGGAACTGGACACCACGCAGCAGGCGATAATGAAGCATCTCCAGCTTCTGAAAAAATATGGGCTTGTGGAGTGCGTGGAAGAAGAAAGTCCAGAAGGTCCGAAGAGAAAATGTTATTATCCTACAAAATCGTTTGTAATTTTGATTTCACTCCAGCCAAACATCTTTGATGAGGTTTTCTTTGTTCCCCAGTCGGACTTAGAGGATATACCAGAAAAGTATCGTGCATACCTTGAAGAAATCAGAAAGATTGGCGAGACGGAAGGCAGGGATGCAATACATTTTGCAGAACGGATTATACACAGTATTCAGCAGGAGTTGCGAGCATTGCATGATGAAGAAAAAGCACTGCTGGCATTGCTGAATCTGGCAATAGAAATGGGAAAAGCAAAGGCACTCGCACATGACCTTGCAAATTCAGATGAAATCACAGTCGCTTTTTATGCATCGTCTGATAATCGTGATGAGGAAGGTGATGATAATGATGAAATACACGAGATTTGAGAAGGCAAGGATAATCGGTGCCAGAGCATTGCAAATATCAATGGGCGCGCCAGTGCTTATAGATGTGCCCAAAGGCGAGATTGACCCTGTGAGAGTGGCAGAAGCTGAGTTTGAAAAGGGCGTGATTCCAATCACAGTAAAAAGAATGATGTAGTTATTCTATTGTTTCAATTCTGAAAAACACCTTCTTTCCACGCAGTGCGTTACAGATTTTATCCGCAAACCAGAGCGAATCCTTTACCGTAGCTCGCCTGTCCCATTCGTATACGAAATCGTAATATCCCTTTACTGGTTTAAATCCAAGTCCTTCGAGAAGCTCTGCTACTTCAGAAAATGTGGCACCGTCGGGATGCAATTGCAGTGTGATGTATGTTCTCATTGTATCACGCATTAACCTGAATTCCACAATACCAAATAAACCTTTCGCAGAACCCTTCTCAGGGTGCGAAGCACCCCGAAAAGCGTTCACGGAAAAAATAGCCAGGGGGTTAAGGAGGGGGTGGAGCCACATCTCGCCGAAAAGCGTGCACGGAAAACCTTTTCAGGGAAGCCTTTTCAGGAGGCTTCGCCTCCCGAAAAGCCTTCAGGGAAAAACATCCACGGGGTTAGGGAGGGGCAGAGCCCATCCCCCGAAAAGCTTTTATGGAAAAAAGTGAATAAAATTCTTAAACAGGATTGTGTTTTCGGGGTGTGCGTGGGCGGAGCCACGGGGGTTGGAAGGGGGCTATGCCCCATCCTGGCGAAGCCACGGGGGTTAGAGATGGAACTATCAGTTTACCTGAATGGGACGTGCATTCGGGATATGCCGAAGGCATATCCCTTGGTAGGTACCGTAGGGCGAAAGCCCCGAGGGAACTTGGGGCGATAGCCCAGGCACCCTTTTCAGGGGCTTACGCCCCCGAAAAGCCTGCACGGAAAAAGATAACCTAAACAGGATGTACATGCGGGGTGTGCGTCAGCACACCCCTTGGTGGGTACCGTAGGGCGATAGCCCCGGGGGTTACCGTAAGGGGGGCGTTTTAGCCCCTCTCGAGGGACAGCTCGAGCACACCAGTACTCCCTGCCAATACCTTTATCTATTCCCTGCATTATCTGAAATCGTTGATATGCGGTTAAGGTTTGGAAGTGGTGTATCACGGGAGCATCGTGGTGCTTGAGCGGGAACTTTCGATGCTGGATAAATTTGTGATTGTTTTCACGAGATTGCTGGAGAAGCATGGAGTTAGATATGTTGTAGTTTCTGGTTATGTGGCAATCGTGTTCGGGAGGAGCAGGGCACGGGCAAGAAAATATCTGAGGGGACTGGAATGCAGTTTGACCTGAAGGCACTGCGGAAGAAGCGCAGGAGAAACAGGGAGGAACGGCTCGCATTCCTTGAAATGTATGTTGAGTGGCTCAAGAGGACGCCAAATAAGGTGTGGTCAAAACAGCATGCAGAGTTCATAGATGCTGTCTACCAGCGTAATACAAAGAAGGAGTGAGTGTGTGCTGATTAAGTATATATAACCGCAGGGCTATTGCAATATATGTTTGAGTATCTCAACATTGCAAATTTTAAGTCAATCAGGGATGTAAAACTCAGGTGCACGCGGATAAATCTCTTTCTTGGTGCACCCAACACAGGGAAGTCAAATCTGCTCGAGGCAATCGGATTCATTTCATGGGCAGATGTATACTATCTCCATAATATGGCTCTCCAGGATTTTATCAGATATTCTCGCCTCGCATACCTCTTCTATGACGGAGTAATCCATGAGCCAGTACACATTGAGACGGACTCATTCGATTTTACCTTCAGATATCTCCCGCATCCAGAGAAGCAGTTCATGGGAAGTTTGCAGAGTAAAAAGGAGAAAAATGAAGTTAATTTTAGCATGGACAACCTCGGCAAACCTCTGAGTTATCCCATAAGGCATCCAAGGTTCGGTGTGAATTTCTATAAATTCAACGAGAAGGTTGAGAACTGGAATCTCGCAGTTTATGATGAACTTCTCCCGCCATCTGGAGAGAATCTGGCAATCCTGCTTCTCACAGACAAAGAGTTAAGAAAGGTTATTGCTGAGCTGCTCGAACCCTATGGTCTGGAAGTGAGCATCGAAATGCCTGAGGAGCATATAAGGCTGCATAAGAAGGGGATGGGTGTGACCTTTTCCTTCCCGCTCTCCCTCTGCTCGGATTCACTGCGGCGTGTGATGTTTTACATTGCAGCTGTTGAAACATGCAGGAATGCTGTGGTTGCACTTGAGGAGCCAGAGGCACATACATTTCCGTATTACACAAAGTACATTGGAGAGCGGATTGCACTGGACAGGAACAATAACCAGTACTTTATTTCCACACATAATCCCTACCTGCTTTACGCAATACTGGAGAAGGCAGGAAAGGAGGATGTTACCGTGTTTCTCACATTCCTCAAGGATGGCGAGACGCAGATAAAGCAGATTTCTGGCAATGACCTTGAGAAACTCACAGCACTGGATGATGTGTTCTTCAACATGGATGAACTTACTGGTGTGTGAAAGCATGATTTTCGTGGAATGCAATCTTGACAAAATTTTTCTTAAAAAACTGGGACTGAAAGAGATACATCACTGTTCTGGTAAGGGAAAGGTGTTGAAGACACTTGAGAAACTTGAGAAAAACTCCTATGGAAAGGCAATGATTGATGAGGACCCTGGTTCTCCATCAGCACACCCATCCATGCAGAAACTTAAAAAGCGAGAAGAACGGTGTGGGTTTAAGGTGCTGGTAGACGATTGTCAAAACAACATCGTGGTCGTTCTCAGTCCGAGACTGGAGGAGTGGTTATTGAAGTGTGCACGGGATGCAAATGTGGAACCAGGAAAGTATGAAATCCCAGATGATGGAAATCAATTTCATAAGGTGTGTTCGCTCAATCCAGATAGAAAGAATGTGCATGATTTTCTGGAGGCACTGATAAAACAGAGTGACTGTGTTAAAGAGTTGAGGAGGATTTTGGGCTGATTTCGTGTAATTCTTCAATTGTTACGAGGTATCTTCCCTGCCAATACCTTTATCTATTCCCTGCATTATCCAAAATCGGTGATAAATATTCCAGAAGTCAAGGATGTGTTTGTGTATGCGCACATGCACCGCAACGAAATCATCTGGATGAGCCAGAACACAAACCACCTGATTGGCAGTGAGGTGATTGAGAAGGCGGTGCTCCAGGCGCTGCGTGAGCGTGAGTACAACTTCTATCCATACACGCATGGCATTTTTGGATTTCGTGAGGCAATACTTGCAGACCTTGGCCTGCCAATGCCTGACTTCGAGGCACTGCTGACTGCAGGCGGCACCGAGGCACTCTACATCACCACGAGGGCACTGCTTGCGCATGGCGATGTCGTGATAACGAGCGACCCGAGTTATCTCATCATCCACCGGTTCATTGAGTTAGGTGGTGCAAAGTGCACGGACTTCCCGATTTACCAGCCACCATGGAAGTATGATGTGAATGAACTGAATGAGAAGGTGAGCAAGAAGACGGAGATGATACTGCTCATTGACCCGCTGAATCCGCTGGGGAGTTCGTACAGCCGGGATGAGGTGAAGGCAATCTGCGAGATTGCAAGGGACAACAAGCTGTATGTGCTGCATGACATCACATACCGTGATTTTGCGGACAGCCATACACTTGCAACTGAGTTTTATCCGGATGGAAGCATACTTATCTATTCCGTGTCAAAGAACTGCGGTCTTGCAGGCATGCGCACAGGCGCGTTGGTTGCCTGCAGGGATTTGATGGAGCGATTGAGGAAGTACAACACGAACGACCTGTCTATAAATGTGCTGGGACAGCGTGCGGCACTTGCAGCGCTGGAGACGAAGAAGGACTGGTTCCCCAGGGTGAAGGAAATTACACGAAGGAATCAGGCACATATAAAGGAGGCATGCGACCGCATTGATGGCGTGTTTCTGCCTGTGTATCCCTCCCAGGCCAATATGTTCGTGATTGATATAAGCAAAACAGGAATTATGCCCGATGCAGTGCAGAACGAGTTGCTGTTCAACCATGGCATCTTTGTGCGTTCAGGTACCTATGTGTCAAAGCGCTTTGGCCAGAACTTCATCCGTGTGTCATTCAGCGTCCCTGAGGAGCATGTAATAAAGTTCAAGGAAGTGTTCCCTGCGGTGATGGAAAAACTGAGGGTAAAGAAATGAGGTTGTGCGTTGTGGGAATGGGATATGTGGGCTTTCCGCTCGCCTGTGCATTTGCAAATACGGGTATTGATGTAGTTGGAATCGACATTGACGAGGAGAAGGTCAAAAATATTTCCTCTGGCAAATCACCAATTAAGGGATATGAGCCGGGGTTGCAGGAACTGCTTTCGAAGGTAATGCAGGAGGGAAGGTTCAGGGTGAGCAGTGATTTCTCGCATTGCAGGAGTGCGGATGCAATCATTGTGTGTGTGCAGACGCCCGTGGATGATGTGAGCAAGAAGCCGGACTACACTGCTCTCTGCTATGCCCTCGCAAGTGTGGGAAGGAATTTGAGCAAGGGCGTGCTCGTGGTGATTGAGAGCACAATCATGCCTGGCACCATGGAGAAGGTTGTGAAGCCAATCCTTGAGAAGGAATCAGGGATGAATGCAGGTAGCGATTTTTATCTTGTGCATGTACCGGAGCGTGTAACACCAGGGAGATTGCTGCTGCATCTTGAGACAATGAACCGGGTTATTGGCGGAAATGATGAGGTTGGTTTGAAGAAGGCGGTTGAACTCTACAGCAGGATTGTTAAGGCGGAGATTGACACTGCGGACTGGATAACTGCAGAAACGGTAAAAACGGTTGAGAACACCTACAGGGATGTGCAGATTGCGTTTGCGAATGAGGTTGCACGGGTGTGTGAGTGCCTTGGTGTGGATTTCATGCGATTGCGTGCACTCGTGAACAAGGTGCCATACAGGAACTTACATATGGCAGGGCCTGGTGTTGGCGGTCATTGCATTCCAAAGGACCCGTGGCTGCTTGTGAATGCGGTGCGGGAGAAGTACAATCCTGAGTTAACGCTTACTGCAAGGAAAATAAACGACGGAATGCCAGAGCATGTGGTGGAACTTGTGCAGAAAGCAATGGAAGGCATTGAGAAGCCAGTGATTGCAATGCTCGGCTATGCGTATCGTGAGGAGAGTGATGATGCGAGGAATACGCCTGCAGAACCCATCAGAAAGAAACTGCTGAAGGCAGGTGCGGATGTGCGTGTGCACGACCCGTATGTGAGTTTGCCATTCATCGAGCGCAGCATTGAGAAGGTGCTTGAGGGAGCTGATGTGCTCTTGCTCGTTACTGGCCATGCTGAATACAGAAAACTCAGGCCCGTGCATCTCGAAAGGATGCGGCACAAAATCATCGTGGACACACGGTTCTTTTTCAATGCAAATGAGTTTCCCGGGTTCAGGTATATACGGCTGGGCAGTGGAACAGGGTGAGTGCGTTTGAGGGCAAGGGTGTGCATGGTTGTGTATTCCTACTATCCGAAGGATGCAAGGGTAAGGCGGGAGGCAGAGGCGCTGGCAAAGCATGGTTACGATGTTACGGTGATTTGCCTTCGTGAAGCGCATGAAAAAAGGAATGAGGTTGTGAATGGCGTTAAGGTGTTCCGTCTCCCGATGCAGACAGCAAGGGAGGGAAAAAAACTGAGGTACATCTATCAGTACTCAATGTTTTTCCTGCTTGCGTTCTGGGCACTTTCTGTGATGCACATGAGGCACAGGTACCGCATCGTGCATACGCATTCTCTGCCTGACTTTATTGTATTCACCGCAATCCTGCCGAAACTTACGGGTGCAAAGGTGATTCTTGATCTGCATGAAGCGATGCCAGAGATTTACCTTGCCAAGATGCATGCAAAGCCAGGTGGTGCACTGCACAGAACAATGCTGTTCCTTGAGAACATCTCCGCAAACTTCGCAGATGCGGTCATCACGGTCTCAGATTACATCAAGAAAATTTTTGTGAGCAGGGGTATGGAGGAGAAGAAGATAACCGTAATCTGGAATGTGCCCGACATAAATGAATTTGTCGAACCCACCTGGAAGGACACCAAAAAGATTGTGTTTGCGGGGAATTTAAATGAATATCAGGATTTTGATACAGTCCTTGATGGTATGTGTGGATTGGAAGGTGTTGAGTTGCATGTGTATGGGGATGGCATCTTGCTTCCGCACATAAAGAAGAAGGTTGAGGAGTTAAAACTGGGGGAAAAGGTGTTTTTGCATGGCTGGGTAAGCCAGAAGGTTGTCCATGAAAAAATGCTGGAGCATGCGATTGTGATTCTGCCATTTGTGGATAACGAGATTACAAGGATGGCGGTGGGAAATAAGGTGTTTGAGGCAACCGTGCTCGGGCGCCCCATTGTTGCACCCGAACTGCCTGCACTGCAGGAACTGTTTGGAGATGCACTCTACTATTAC
>Ga0078972_1006971_pt1 | contig 25892 bp, 23 predicted proteins | sample YelNatPaOPGAMG01_FD_67568 | JGI IMG/M metagenome (GOLD analysis project Ga0078972, IMG submission 67568) | Hot spring thermophilic microbial communities from Obsidian Pool, Yellowstone National Park, USA - OP-RAMG-01 (SPADES assembly) (version 2) | ecosystem: Environmental > Aquatic > Thermal...
AGTATCTTACCGAAGTCATGAATCATAGAGGCAATCCTTATATTTTCTATCTGTTTTCTTGAAAGTCCCATCTCCTTTGCTATAGCACAGGCAATCTCTGCTGTATGTTTCTGGTGTCCTGCTGTATATGGGTCCCTTGTCTCAACTATATCCCCCATGGCTTTTATTATCTCTCTAAATGTCCTGTTGTATAGCGCTAACTGCTTTTTAAGTTTTTTGATGAGGTTAACCTTTTCTGTGATGTCATAGGCAATACCCAATATACCTATCACCTTACCCTTTCTATCTTTGACAGGAATCTTGATAGTATGGACAATAAATTTTTTATTCCCTGGCTCGTATATCTCATCAAAGTCCTTTCTTTTTCCTGTTTTTATAACCTCCCTGTCATTACTTCTATACTGTTCTGCGAGTTTTCTGGGGAATATGTCTAGGTCGGTCTTGCCTATAACATCTTCAGGAGAAATCCCTAAGTCATCAGCATATGTCTTGTTTATCAGGATGTATCTTGAGTGTATATCCTTGTAAAATATCCTGTCAGGCAGGTTGTCCATAAGTAGGTGGCATAGCCCTTTGGTGGAATATTTTTTCTTTGAACGATTCTTCCTTTCCTTTGTTAACTTCATAGAAATATTATACCTCGAAAAGTTCAGGATGTAAAGAGAAAGTTGAAATATTTGTTTACAGGATGTATCATAAAGTAGTTGCCCCTTCCTCTCCCCAGTGGGGAGAGGACTAAGGTGAAGGGGCATTACCCAAAAAATTCCCCCTTTGTAAAAGGGGGCGTAGGGGGATTTGAAATCTCCCCTTGCCCCTCTTTATGAAAGAGGAGAATGAACACCCCCACCCTTTCCCTCCCCCCTCGGGGGAGAGGATAAAGGTGAGGGGGGAGGAAAATCAACCCTCGCACATAGAAAGTGTAGCAAGGGAGAGTGCGAGGTAAAGGAGATGATGTATGAGATGGAGCAGATACTTTTTACCAACATCAAAGGAAGCACCTAAGGATGCAGAAACAATAAGCCACAGGTTGATGTTCAGGGCAGGAATGATAGACAAAACATCTTCAGGGGTCTATACATACCTGCCACTTGGCTATAAGGTATTAAGGAAGGTTGAGGGTATTGTCAGGGAAGAGATGGACAGGACAGGGGCAATAGAACTCCTGATGCCTGCCTTACAGCCAGCATCCCTGTGGAAAGAAAGCGGACGTCTGGAAGAGATGGGTGAGGAGATGATAAGGTTTACAGACAGGCACAAACGTCTTATGCTTTTCGGTCCCACCCATGAAGAGGTTATCACAGATATCTTCAGGAGGTATATCAACTCCTGGAAGCAACTGCCCATCACCCTTTACCAGATACAGACAAAGTTCAGGGATGAGATGAGGCCAAGGTTTGGTATCATAAGGGCAAGGGAGTTTCTGATGAAGGATGCATACAGTTTTGACAGGGATGAGAAAGGGCTTGATGAGTCATACGAGAAGATGAGGGATGCCTATATAAAAATCTTTAGAAGGTGCGGGCTTGACTGTTCTATACAGCAGGCAGATTCAGGTGTGATAGGTGGCAAGTTTTCAGAGGAGTTTGTTGCTAAGGGCGAGTGTCCTGAGTTAGAGGTTGGGCATATATTTAAGTTAGGGACAAAGTATAGTGAAAAGATGAGGGCAATCTTCATTGACACAGATGGGAAGGAAAGGCCGGCTGTGATGGGCTGTTATGGTATAGGGGTAAGCAGGATAGTTGCTGCGTCTGTAGAGGGAAACTATGACAAGAAAGGGATTATCTGGCCTCTTTCTATAGCCCCTTTTTCTGTCCTGATTATCCCTGTAAACCTTGAAGATACAACCATAAATACCGCTGCAGAAAAGATATACGAAGAGATGAAGAGTAAGGGGATTGATGTCCTTTTAGATGACAGGGATGTAAGTGCAGGTGTGAAGTTTTCTGATGGGGACCTGATTGGGATACCTTTATGGGTGGTGATAGGGAAGAAGTTTATTGAAAAAGGGAAGTTAGAGGTAAAGATAAGGAAAGAAGACAGGTTTGTAGAGGTGGATGCAGAAAATATCACCCCCTGGCTTACTGATTATATAGAGAATACTCTCAAATGAAAAAACTTATAAAAGACGGATTTTCTCTTACAAAGGGCGAGTTCTTACTTTCCCTTATAGTATTTGCCTACCTTATTACCTCTGTTTCTATCCTTCAATATCCTTTTGCTTCCACCTATCTCCTTTATATCCAGGCATTCTTTTTTCTTTTAGAAAACTATATAACTGTCTGTGTATATTACGGAATTAAGAGTTCTATATGGGGAGAGGAGATAGATGTACCAGTAATCTTTATAAAAGGGATGAAATTTTTTGGAAGGGTCCTTGCATATAAACTTCTTGCAGGGCTTTTTGTCATCTTTGTTGCTGCATTCTGTATGAGTATGGTGGAACTTGTAAAGGGCACCGCACCTATTACAGCATGGTCTATTACTGCCTTTACCATACTCTGGCTTTCATTTCCTGTCTATATCTTTATTTTAACAACATTTACCCCACTTGTGATTATTGCCGATGACATACCACTATTCCCTGCGATAAGGAAAAGTGTGGCATTTGTAAAAGGGAACCTTTTAGATATAGAGAAACTGGTTCTCTTATTTCTTCCCTTATGGCTTGTTGTTATTTTCTCTTTAAAGTTGTATAATGAAAAGGGCTTTTTTTTGCAGTTTGTTATCCTGTATCTTATTTCGGTTCTGGAGGTTATAACAGTTAAGGTATTCTTACTTTTTTATAGAAGAGAGGTGGGATAATGGCAGATAAAATTTTTGAGATAAGGTGGCATGGCAGAGGTGGGCAGGGTGCAAAGACAGCAGCGCTCCTTTTCGGGGATGCAGCACTTTCTACAGGCAAATATATCCAGGCATTCCCTGAATATGGCCCTGAAAGGATGGGTGCTCCTGTCCAGTCATTTAACAGGATAAGCAGCCAGCCGATAAGGGACCACTCAAACATTGAAAACCCTGATGTGGTTGTCGTCCTTGATGTAACACTTGTGGGGCAGGTGGATATAACGAAGGGGCTTTCTCCTGAAAAAGGGGTTCTTATAGTTAATACACCGCTTGAGGCAGAAGAGATAAAGAAAAAACTTGGGTATAGTGGAAAGGTATGCACAGTAGATGCCTCCCGTATAGCGGTAGAAACAATTGGTAAGGATATTCCCAATACTCCTATGATAGGAGCACTCGCAAGGGTTACAGGCCTGCTGGATATAGAAGAACTCCTTGCCGATACAAGAAAGAAACTTGAAAAAAAGTTCAGAAACAGACCTGAAGTCATAGAAGGCAATATCAACGCTATAAAGAGGGCATATAACGAGGTGAAAGGAGTATAAGATGGAAGAAAAAAAGGCAGGATGGAAGGACCTACCAGAGGGAGATGTTCTTGAAGGTGCCTCATCACTAAAGTTCAAGACAGGAAACTGGAGAAACAAGAGACCTGTACATATCCCGGAGAAGTGTATCCACTGCTTTATCTGCTGGATTTCCTGTCCTGATAGTGCGGTAAAAGTTGATAGTAACACAGGTAAGTTTCTCGGTTTTGACTATGAATACTGTAAGGGCTGCGGTATCTGTGCCTATGAGTGTCCGAAAGAAGCAATAAAGATGGTAGATGAACAGGAGGAAGTGAAAAAATGAAAAAACTCACAAGATGGGTGGTTATTGTACTTGTGCTTTCTGGATGGGTTGTGTCAGGGTTTCTTTATGTGAATTTTAAGAAGGAAAAGGCAAAGACAGAAACAGAACTTGCAGAGTTAAGGTCAGAACTGCAGTCATACCAGTTTCTTATAAGTGATGTTGAAAAAAGTGCGCAACAGATAGATGGCATTATAAAAACACTTGGAGAACTTAAAGATAACCTTAAAAGGTTCCAGAACAGGGTAGAAAAGGGAGTGGTGAAAAATGAAAGTAGCGAGAACGGGAAATGAGGCATTTGCAGAGGCGATGAGGCAGATAAATCCTGATGTGGTTGCTGCATATCCCATCACACCTGCCACAGAGATAGTCCAGATATTCTCCCAGTTTGTAGCAGATGGGCTGGTAAAGACAGAGTTTGTAGCGGTTGAAAGTGAGCACAGTGCTATGAGTGCCTGTATAGGTGCATCAGCAGCAGGTGCAAGGGCAATGACAGGGACCTCTTCACAGGGACTTGCACTGATGTGGGAGATGCTTTATATCGCAGCGGGCTTGCGGCTTCCTATTGTAATGGCAGTGGTAAACAGGGCACTATCTTCTCCTATCAATATCCACTGCGACCATTCTGATACCATTGGTGCAAGGGACTCTGGCTGGATACAACTATTCTCTGAAAATGTCCAGGAGGCATATGACAACCTTGTACAGGCAGTAAGGATAGCAGAACATCCTGATGTTAAACTGCCGGTGATGGCAACAACAGATGGCTTTATATTGAGCCACTGCCTTGAGACACTGGATATTCTTTCTGATGAAGAGGTGCAGTCATTTATAGGTCTCCCACCTGGAAGGACAAACCTTATAAAGGCACTTGAGGAGGGGAAGCCGATTACACTGGGTGCACTTGACCTGCAGGACTATTACTTTGAACACAAGAGACAGTCAGCAGAGGGGATGTTTAATGCAAAGCGGGTTATACCTGAGATAGGTAAGGAGTTTGGTAAGAGGTTTGGCAGGAGTTATGGCTTCTTTGAGGAATATAAACTGGAAGATGCAGAGGCAGTTATTGTTGTAATGGGCTCCACAGCAGGCACAGCAAAGGATGTAGTGGATGTGATGAGGGGGGAAGGTAAAAAGGTTGGGCTTTTGAAGTTAAGGGTCTACAGGCCATTCCCTGCGGAAGAGTTAGCAAAAGCACTTGAAGGTACCAAGGCAGTAGGTGTAATGGACAGGGCTGAGGGGATGAGTGCATTTTCAGGGCCTCTTTATCCTGAAATATCTGCTGCACTTTACGACCTTCCTTCAGGCAGGCCCTTTATCCAGGACTATATCTATGGGCTTGGTGGTAGGGATGTGAATAAAGAAGATGTAAGGTATATATTTGAAGAGATATTAAAAACAGCAAAGACAGGAAAGAAGGAATATACACTGAAATATATAGGAGTGAGGGAGTAAGGAGGGAAGAGATGCCAACACTAAAACAACTTGCAAAAAGGGAAGAGAGGTTTGTATCAGGACATCGGCTTTGTGCTGGTTGCGGCGCTGGTGTTATAGCAAGGATGGTGATGCTTGCGATAGAAAAGCCAGTGATTGTGGGGAATGCTACTGGATGTTTAGAGGTAGCAAGCACCATATTCCCCTATTCTGCGTGGAATGTCCCATGGATACACTCTGCCTTTGAGAATGTTGCTGCAACAGTAAGTGGAGTTGAAGCCGCATACCAGTCACTGAAGAAACAGGGAAGGATAGATAAGGATATTGTTTTTGTTGCATTTGGTGGAGATGGTGGAACATATGATATAGGGCTACAGTCCCTTTCAGGAGCAGCAGAGCGTGGACACAAGATGTTATATGTATGCTACAATAACGAAGCTTACATGAATACTGGGATACAGCGGTCTTCTGCTACTCCAAGGGGAGCGCATACAACCACATCACCTTTAGGTAAGGTGATACCAGGCAAGGTCCAGTTTCCAAAAGACCTGCCGTCCATAATGGTGGCACATAATATCCCATATGTAGCAACTGCTATCCCCGGGAGGTGGAATGACCTTGTTAGCAAGGTGGAAAGGGCTGTCTCTTTTAACGGGTTTACCTTTATTGATGTCCTTTCACCCTGTCGTCTTGGCTGGCCACATGAGCCGGAACTCACAATGGAAATTTCACGGCTGGCAGCAGATACCTGTATCTGGCCACTCTATGAGGTTGTGGAAGGTAAGTATAAACTCACCTATAAGCCAAAAGAGAAAAAGCCGGTGGTTGAGTGGTTTAAACTACAGAGAAGGTTTGCGCACCTGTTGAAGCCAGAAAACCAGCAACTTCTTGAGGCAATACAGAAAGAGGTGGACAGACGCTGGGAAGTTCTTTTGAAAAAGTGTGAGGGGTAAAGGATGAGCGCACTTCTGGTTGTAGGGGCTTCATTACTCTTGTTTGTTGTTGCATACCACTTCTATGGCAGGTTTCTTGAACGTCTCTGGGATGTCTCTCCTGACAGAAAGACACCTGCCTTTGAAAAGGAAGATGGTGTGGACTATGTCCCTGCCAAGCACTGGACCATACTCTTTGGCCACCACTTTTCCTCCATTGCAGGCGCAGGTCCTATACTTGGTCCTGTAATTGCCTGTGTGGTGTGGGGTTGGTTTCCTGCTGCTTTATGGATTGTCTTCGGCTCAATACTCCTTGGCGGTGTCCATGATTTTTCTGCCCTGATCTTGAGTTTGAGGTATGGTGGTAATAGTGTAGGGGAGGTTGCTGAGTCAATCATAGGGAGGAGAAGCAGGGTCCTTTTCTCGCTTTTCCTCTGGCTTTCACTTGTCCTTGTAGTTGCTGTCTTTTCCGCTGTTACTGCCAATACATTGGTCCAGGAGCCACAAATTGTAATACCAACATTTGGGCTTATACTTCTTGCCTTAATTTTTGGGGTTCTTATCTATCGTCTGGGGGTTAACTATACATATGCAACATTAGGTGCGTTGGTTCTTCTTATATTACTTTTCGTTTTAGGAGACCACTTCCCTGTATCTATAAGAGGAGCAAGTCCAGTAAAGGTATGGATTATAATACTCCTTATTTATTCATTTGTGGCAAGTGTTGTCCCTGTAAATCTTCTACTACAGCCCCGCGACTACCTTTCCGCTTTTATACTTTTCTTCGGGCTTCTTCTTGGCTATGCCGGGCTCTTTACCTCAAGACCAGCAATAAATACACCTGCCTATATCTCCTTTTCTGCAGGGACAAAGGGACCACTCTGGCCTATGATGTTTGTGATGATTGCCTGCGGAGCAATAAGCGGATTTCACAGTTTGGTTGCAAGTGGGACAACATCAAAACAGATTGCAAATGAAAAGGATGGGAAAAAGATTGCCTACGGGGGCATGCTGACAGAGGGTGTTGTTTCTGTCCTTGCACTTCTCTGTGTATGTGCAGGGCTTTACTGGGATAGTAGTATCCCTTCCTTGAGTTATCCTTCACTTATGCAGAAAGGGGACTGGATAGGGACATTTGCAACAGGATTTGGGCAGATTACCTCAAGAATCTTGAGACCTGAAACAGGTAAGATGCTCGCCATTGTGATGATAAATGCCTTTGTCCTTACAACCCTTGATACTGCCACAAGGATTACCAGATATATCTCCACTGAACTCTTTGGGGATGCCTGGAAGATAAAGGTCTTTAAAAATAGATATTTTGCCACATTCTTTGTTATACTTGCCGCTGGCTATCTTGCACTTGGAAACTGGCAAAAGATATGGCCTGTATTCGGTGCATCAAATCAACTTGTGGCAGCCATAGCACTCTTTGTTGCTGGTGTCTTCCTTTTGAAAAAAGGGAAAGGGGCTTTCACAGCAATTTTACCTTCTATCTTTATGTTTTTAACCACCATCACAGCACTGTTCTATCAGTCACACTCATTTTACAGGGAAAAAAACTACCTTCTTGGTAATATCTCTGTCCTTCTTGTCTTCCTCGCCCTCTTCTTTATCTTTGAAGGAATAAATAAACTCCGAAAACACAGACCACTTTAGTATCCGCCATTGGTATCTTCTGAAAGAATAATGTATAATAAAAAGGGGTATACTTACTCAACGGGAGTTGAGTGAAAGGTACAGAGGCACAAAGTATTCCCCTCTACCCTACGGGGGAGAGGGAACAGGGTGAGGGGGAGAACACCCCATCTGCTAACGCAGACACCCCTCTATAAGAGGGGAATTAACATAGTTAAATCTGTGTAATCAGGGATAATGAACATTATACCGAAGGAGGAGTAATGGGAAGATTTGAAAAGGAACGGTTGACAGAGAAAGATATTGAGAAACTTAAGGAGTTAAGCAGGTTATGTAAGGGCGATATCTTAACAATGACAACCATTTCGGGTTCAGGACATCCAGGCGGTTCAATGTCATCCCTGGATATATACCTTACGGTCTTTTCCTATGCTAATGTCTCTCCTGACAGGATAGACGACCCTTGCAGGGATAAGATTGTTGTAAGCCATGGGCATACATCCCCTGGTGTCTATGCTGTTTTAGGTCGGCTTGGATTTTTTGATATAGACATGGCAGTGGCTACCTTCCGTCTGTTTGGCAGTATATTTGAGGGACATATTGTTCGTAAGGTTCCAGGCGTTGAGTGGGGGACAGGTAATTTAGGCCAGGGGCTTTCTGCTGGCTGTGGATTTGCACTTGCTGACCGTCTTCATAAAAGGGATACACACATATTTGTCCTTATGAGTGATGGGGAGCAGACAAAGGGGCAGGTGGCAGAGGCAAGAAGGTTTGCTGTTAAGTATGGGCTTACCAATATCACAGTGCTCATAGACAACAACAATATACAGATAAGTGGAAGGACAGATAAGGTGATGCCCTGCCGTATATGTGCCAATTACCGTGCTGATGGATGGGAGACAATGGAGGTAGATGGCCATAACTTTTCGGAGATTTATGATGCAATAAAGAAGTCCATCCAGATGGAGTTCCCCGTCTGTATCATTGCCAATACAGTCATAGGTAAGGGTGTCTCATTTATGGAGAATGACTATAGATACCACGGAAAGACACTGGATGAGCCGTCTTATATGAAGGCAATGGAAGAGTTAGGTTTACCTCCATCCCTTGAAAAATATAAAAAATTAAGGGAGAAGGTATGGCAGTATCCAGAAAGGAAGTTTGTTTTTACCCCTGCCTTGAAAAGGGGCAGCCCTATAGTATATAAAAAAGAGGAAAAGACAGACAACCGCACTGCCTATGGAAAGGCACTTTTGGATATTGCGAGGGCAAACAAAGACAACAAGGACTTTCCTTTTGCTGTCTTTGACTGCGACCTTGCAACATCTGTGAAGACAGACCTTTTTGAAAAAGAGTTTCCAGACCACTTCTTTCAGGTCGGAGTTCAGGAGCATAATGCTGCCACAATAGCAGGTGCTGTCTCCACAGATAAGGTGATAAGTTTCTTTTCTGACTTTGGTGTATTTGGTGTTGATGAGACATATAACCAGGCACGGCTGAACGACCAGAACTATACAAACCTGAAACTCGTATGCACACATATAGGGCTTGATGTTGGAGAGGATGGGAAGACACACCAGTGCATTGACTATATAGGGACACTCAGGAACCTTTTCGGATTTAAGATTGTCATCCCTGCAGACCCGAACCAGACAGACAGGGTGATAAGGTATGTCGCAGGGCAGCAAGGCAACTGGTTTGTGGGTATGGGAAGGTCAAAGACACCCGTGATTACAAAGGAAGATGGCTCTGTATATTTTGATGAGAACTATGAGTTTCAGTATGGCAAGGCAGACATCATCCGTAAAGGAAAGGACGGGTACATTATCGCGATGGGCTCAACAGCACCACGGGCAGTAAAGGCAGCAGAGATACTGAAAGAAAAGGGGATAAGCATAGGGGTTATAAATATGAGCTGCCCACTTGTGATAGATGAGGATGTAATGAGAGAGGCAATGAGTACAGGGCTTATCCTTACAGTGGAGGACCACCACATTGATACAGGACTGGGTGCCACAGTGGGTATGTATCTTCTTGAAAAGAAATATACAGGTAAGTTCTTCAGGAGAGGCATCACAGAATACGGCAGTTCAGGAGACCCTGAAGCCCTCTTTAAGAAAGAAGGAATAGACGCCAACTCCCTTGCTGGGTTTATTGCATCCTGTAAATAGATAGTATTGACGTCAAGGAGGTATTTAATGGAAGAGATGTGTAATAGGGAAAAGAATCTGAAGGAGTGTACCTGTACTTATAAGGGATGTAGCCGCAAAGGGTTGTGCTGTGAGTGTTTGAGTTATCACTGGGCGAACAGAGAACTTCCCGGCTGTCTCTTCCCGCAGGAAGCAGAGCGGACATATGACAGGTCTCTTGAGTATTTCATTGAGGTATGGAGTAAAAAGTTAGGGAGATAGGGATGGTTGACCCGAAAGAACGGCTTATCTTTGCCCTTGATGTTACTACTATAAAAGAGGCAGAAAGGTATGTGGAAGAACTTGATGGTGTGGTTGATTTCTTTAAGGTGGGGATTGTCCTTCATACCATTACAGGGTCTTCATTTGTCAGGCATCTTATCAGAAAGGGGAAAAAGGTATTTCTTGACCTGAAGTTTTATGATATACCGGAAACAGTAAGAGAAGCAGTGAGGCAGGTATCTGGTCTGGGAGTGGACTTTCTGACAGTCCATGCACAGAGGCAGGTTATGGAGGCAGCAGTTGAGGGTAAAAAAGATACCCCCCTTAAAGTCCTTGCTGTGACCCTTCTTACCAGTATGGATACCTCAGATGTAGATAATAATAAAAGCCCGGAAGAGATTGTTTTACAAAGGGCAAAGGTGGCTTTAGAGTGTGGATGTGATGGCGTTGTTGCATCAGGTAGAGAGGCGGGTATGATAAAGGAAGAAACAAAAGGTAAACTTCTTGTGGTATGTCCGGGGATAAGGCCAAAAGGACTATCCACAGGAGACCATAAGAGACCTATCACTCCGTATGAGGCAATAAAGGCAGGTGCTGACTATTTAGTTGTGGGGAGACCTATAAAAGACGCTTCCGACCCCCGTTCTGCAGCAATTTCTATCCTTGAAGAAATGAAGGATGCTTTCCAGAAGATGTAAGGAGGGGAGATGGATTTTGTAAAGATAGGAAGGTTGAAAATAAGCCGTTTTATCCTTGGCAGTAATCCATTCAGTGGATTTTCTCATCAGAATCCCAATAGAGATATGGAGATGAAACGATATTATACCTGTGCCAGGATTAAAGAGATTTTGAGAGAAGCAGAAAAACTTGGGATTAATACGATTATTGCACGTGCCGACCACCACATAATAAGGGTTCTTATGGAATACTGGGATGAAGGGGGTGGCCTCCAGTGGATAGCCCAGACCTGTCCGGAACTGGGCACGATTGAACGGGGAATACTCAATGCAATTTCAGGAGGTGCCCAGGGTTGTTATATCCATGGTGGTGTTATGGACTTTCTTTTTGCAAACAATAGATTAGAAGATGTCCCACCTGCTATTGAAAAAATAAAGAAGGCAGGGCTTACTGCAGGAATAGCAGCACATAATCCAGAGGTATTAAGATGGGCAGAAGAAAATCTGGATGTTGATTTTTATATGTGTTCCTATTATATCCCTACATTAAGAGATAAAGACCCGGAACATAAGTCAGGCGTGGTGGAAGTATTCAACAAAGAAGACCGTGATAGAATGGTGGCAGTGATAAAGACATTAGGAAAACCAGCAATTCATTACAAGGTTATGGCAGCAGGAAGGAATACCCCCGAAGAAGCAATTTCTTTTGTAGCAAAACATCTGAGGCCACAGGATGCTGTCTGTATCGGAGTTTTTACTAAAGACAAACCCTATATGCTGCAGGAAGATGTAGCCCTTTTACAAAAATATCTGGCATCTTGACACAGGAGGGGAGGAATATATATATGACTCAAAGAGAAAGGTATGTAAAGACACTTCTGTTTGAAAAGGTTGATAAGGTATTTTTTGCACCAGGAGGACCGAGAGAATCAACGCTGAAGAGGTGGCACTCTGAGGGACTCCCTGAGGATGTTAACTGGTTTGAATATCTGTGTGAGAAGATAGGTATTGTTATGGATAAAATTACCACAGAACAGATAGTCCCTGTAATCTCTTTTGATATGCTTCCGCCTTTTGAGGAGAAGATACTTGAACATAAGGATGGCCACTATATAGTTCAGGATATTAAAGGAGCGATTGTTGAGATTGATGACAGGTATGACCTGACATATCTGAGGAGTGCAAAGGACTTTGTAACGAGAAAGTGGCATAAGTTTCCTGTTGAGAATTTATCTGACTGGGAAGAGATGAAAAGGCGGTATAACCCAATGGACCCTGCGAGGGTCCCTTCTGATATTGAAGGGATAGGGAAGAAGATAAAGGACAGGGATTATGTACTGGCAACAGGAATTGCAGGCCCTTTCTGGCAGTTGCGGGACTGGTGTGGATTTGAAAATCTATGTATGCTTATGGCTCAAGACCCTGACTTTGTAATGGAGATGGTAAACTTCTGGAAGGATTTTGTTCTTACTGTACTTGACAGGATAAAAGGGCATATTGTCTTTGATAGTGTGATAATCAATGAGGATATGGCTTACAAGGAAAAGAGTATGATTTCCCCTGCTATGACGAAAAAATTTCTAAGTCCTGTCTGGAGTGCATGGTCTTCAAAGCTAAGGGAGATGGGCTGTAAGGTCATTATACTTGATTCAGATGGATATATAGGAGAACTTATCCCCCTCTGGATAGAGGCAGGCATTAACTGTTGTGTCCCTATAGAGGTTGCAGCAGGTAATGATATAGTTGAATACAGAAAGAGATATGGCAGGAATATGGCATATATCGGGGGGATAGACAAAAGGGCAATAGCAAAAGGTGGAGATATAATGAGGAAAGAGGTCTACAGGGTTGTTCCGCCCCTTCTAAAGGATGGTGGATATATCCCTGGATGTGACCATGGGGTTCCACCTGATATCTCCTGGCAGGACTTTATTGATTACAGCAAACTCCTTGCCCGCTTAGAAGGATGGTTATAATAACTATCTTGAGGCACTGCCTTCAAAGACGCCGTCTATAAATAGCTTCAGTTTTTTACTGTAAGCGGAATGTTTTAGTTTCTGGATTGCCTTTGCCTCTATCTGCCTTATCCTTTCCCTTGTCAACTGGAAGGCATTTCCTACCTCTTCAAGTGTTCTTGAATAGCCCTCTTCATCAAGGCCAAATCTTAACCGCAGTATCTTTTCTTCCCTTTCATCAAGTGTTTTTAGTGCCTTTTCAAGTTCTTCTCTTAATAGCGCATGTCTGGCATGTTTTAGCGGGTCAGGGTTCTTACTGTCCTCAATAAAATCACCTATGGTTGTTCTATCTTCATCTCCAACAGGCATATCCAGAGAGACAGGGTCAGGCCTCATTGACCTCTTTATAGTCCTGACCTTATTTATTGATAGATGCATCTTCTTTGCTATTTCCTCATCTGTTGGTTCATCATTCTTTGACTGAAATATATGTGCCTCAATTTTTTTCATTTTATTTTGTTTTTCAATCATATGGACAGGTGTTCTTATAACAGCAGAGTGGTCAGCGATTGCCCTTGTAATTGCCTGTCTTATCCACCAGGTAGCGTAGGTGCTGAACTTAAAGCCAGTCCTGTATTTGAATTTTTCTACTGCCTTCATCAGCCCTATATTACCTTCCTGTATAAGGTCAAGTATTGAAAGTTTTGGGTTGTTGTATCTCTTTGCTATATTTATTACAAGACGCAGGTTTGAATTGATTAACCGTTTTTTTAGCTCTATAAGTTCCTTTTCATATCTTTCACATTCCTTTCTACTGGCATTTTTCTGTTTCAGGTTCTGTAGTTTATTCTTTGATTCTTCAATACCTTTAGCGATTGCAACCTCTTCTTCATGTGTAAGAAGCGAATATGTCCCTGCAGATTTTAGATATGAACGTAAAGGATTCCTTGCCTCACCCAGGTCTAACTTTTTCTCAAGTTCTTTTTCTACTGGGAATGGCTCTTCTTCATCAATTCCTATATCCCAGGATTCCAGTTCATCAAATAGAGCAAGAATATCATCCTGGTCAGTAAGGTCTGTGGGTAGTATCTCATTAATCTCATCCCAGGAAAGATGTTTCTTTTTCTTTCCGAGCTCTATAATCTCCTGAAACTTCTCCTCCTTGCTGTTTTCTGAAACAACACTTTTTTTCCCTTTCATCCTCACTCCTTTTTTAGTTCAAAAAGCAGGTTCTGGATGAGTTCCATCTCCTGGTAGTAAGGAATCCCCATCTCTTTTTTCTCGGTTATCCTCTTTTTTGTTTCTTCTAATTCCATAGATAGACAGTATCTATGTATCTTCCTCAGGCAGTCCTGAAATATCTGCTGTTTCTTTTCTTTATCCATATTTCTTTCCTTCAGTGTGGCCTTCATAAATGTCCCTGAAAGCCACATTCCCGTCTCCTCATCCAGGTGGCTGATAAGATTTGCAGGTGTAATCTCCACATTGTTATTAAGAAGTTCCCTGGAAGTGGCAGCAACTGTTTCTAACCTTTTTGTTAGCCGTCCCTTCCATTCAAGAAATGTCTGCCAGTAGTTATCCTCTGTGAGCATTATCTCCATCAAAAGATTCTCAGCAGAACTACAGGGTGGCTCTTTCTTTGTTTCTTCCCGAAGTATATCACTTTTCCCTCTCTCCTTTTTGTTGTCAAGGTAACTTCTTAAAATTTTCTCATCCAGGTTGAGTTTTAAAGACAGGGACTTTACATACTCATACCTTTCAATCTCATCCGGGATAAGTGATATAAGTCCTACAATCTCTTTTGCAATGGATGACTTTCCTTTAGGGGTAGTAATAGCATATTTAGTTGAACCCACCTTAAGGGCAAAATCAAGAAAGTCCATTGCCTGTCCCATTACCTTTTTGAATGGCTCTATCCCATACTCATCTATAAACCTGTCCGGGTCAAAATTAACAGGCAGCAGACATATCTTTGTTTCAAAGCCCATCTTCAAGATGCTTTCAAGATTTCTTAAACTTGCATTTATCCCTGCCTCATCAGAGTCAAAGGCAAGCAGAATTCTTTCAGTAAACCGCTTCAGGAATCTCAGGTGTTCATCAGTAAGGGCAGTCCCCATAGGCGCCACAGCATTTTGAATGCCATTGATATGCAGTTTAATCACATCAAAATATCCTTCAACAAGAAATACAAACTGCTTTTCTCTTATAGATGCCTTTGCATGATGGATGCCATACAATAGCCTTCCCTTACTGAAGACCTCATTTTCTCCTGTATTTAAGTATTTAGGCATCTGTTCATCATCCATTGCACGGCCACCAAATCCAGTAATCCTGCCCTGAAGGTCAAATATAGGAAAGATAATCCTGTTTCTGAATGTATCTGTATCTCCTTCTTTGTTTATAAGGCCTGCATTGATAAAGTCCTCTCTGTTAAGTTTCTTTTCAATAATTTTCTTTACAAGGTAGTCCCTCTTAGGAGGTGCAAATCCAAGATGAAAGTGTTTTATATCTTTTTCGGTAAGGTTTCTGCCTGCAAGATAGTCCATTGCACGGCTACCCTGTGCTGAAAAAAGTGCCTCTTTATAACACCCTGCAGTAAACTCGTTTGCCTTAAAAATCTTCTCTTCTTTTATATCATCTGTATATTGGGAAAGGGAGACCTTTATACCTGCCTTTTTTGCTGCAAGTGCTACTGCCTGGGGAAAGGAGATGTTGTCCATCTTCATAATAAATCTTATAACATTTCCGCCAGCACCACATCCGAAACAATGGAAGATTTGTTTTTCTGGATTTACAATGAAAGAAGGGGTCTTCTCCTGATGAAAAGGACAGAGTGCCTTGAAGTTTCTGCCCGCCTTTTTAAGTGTCAGGTATTCAGATATAACCTCTACTATATCAATCTTTGAGATTATCTCTTCAAGTTGAGTGGATGAAAAGGTAAACTTCCCCATTTTTTGTTTGCCTGCCTCCTGCTTTTTTAATAATAGAAGTTATACCTTTATGGATGGGAAGTGTCAAGGGCAGGGGAGCAGGAAATATTCCTGCTCCCCATATGAGATGTTATTTAAAATTTATAGATTAGGCCTAATGTTATTACAGGATAGAACCTGAAGTCCTCTATACTGTCTTCTGTGTCTTTTTCCTGTGCCTTCAGGTTTGCTAAGAATGTTGGGTCACTTGATAACGTACCCCCTTTGGAGGTGAGTTTTAGATTCGGAGAATCCTGGTAGATAACTCCTATATCACAGATAAATCCCCCACTGTCTTTCTGCCCCAAAGGATGTATCCCAGCCAATTCCGACATAGGGTGCGATATTATTAAAGTCCACCTTCGCCTTCAATGTCCCAACCTGGTCAGCGGTGTAATTAATTCCATTTATATCTACTCCTCCTGCACCAACCTTTGCCTTACCTTCTACTTCATTACCGTTGTAAAGCACACCACCACTTACCCTGAAACTTCCACCTGTTGGATGCCAGTCAAGGAGTGCAGCAACAGTTTGAAGTGTCAGGTCCGCATCATACTTAATCCCTTCCTGAGTTGTGTCATATGAGTAGGTGAAATAGTTAAACCCTAATCGTCCACCAAAATTGCTTGTGAAGGGCATACCGAGCTCTACACCTGCACCAGGTGTTCCTGCCTTTATCCCGATACCAAACCTTGCCGCACCTTCTTCCTGCGCAAATCCAGTCAGACACAGCCCTGCTACAACTATCGCCGCTACTGCTATCTTTCTCCACATATCCCCTCCTTTCCCTTTTTCAGGGATTTTGTTTACCTAATTTAATTCTATTTTATTTAGTTATGTTTGTCAATAGTACATTTGAAAAGTGGTCTTAAAAGTGGTATAATAAAAAGGCAGGGGCGGATTATTTATAGCCATAATTCCCCTGCCAGAAGTTTAAGGGGTATATGTATGAGAGAAAGGGCAGAATTGGTGGTCAAACTGACAGGGGATGTCTTTAATGGATATACTGTAGAGGAAAAGATATGGCAGGGTGCAACATCCACGGTATATAGATGTAGTGGCAGTGGGAGATACGGCAATATAGTGGCAATCAAGGTTTTACATCCATACAGGAACCAGCCAGAGCAGATACGACAATTTATAAGAGAAGCAAAGATTCAGGCGAGTTTAAGGCATAAAAATATAGTAGAGGTTTATGGGGTTGGCAGAAAAGACCATCTGGTGGCTATCTTTATGGAGTATGTGAATGGAATGAATTTGAGGGCTGCATATCAGTCAATGGATATACCTGCTGATAAGATACTCAGGTTTTTTATTGAACTTACAGAGACAGTTGACTATATACACCGTAAAGGAGTTATCCATAACGATATAAAGCCAGAGAATATTATTGTAGGCAAATCACTCAATATCTTAAAGCTGACGGACTTTGGTTATGCCTCACGGTTGAGAAGATGGTTTGGAAGAGAGAATATAAGCAGTGGAGGCACAGAACAATATATGGCTCCTGAGAGAGCAAAAGGTATAAGCGACAGGAAAAGTGATATATATTCTATAGGAATCTTACTGGATGAGTTTTTGAAGGATAAACTTGGAGGAAGAGAGGAAATATACTCTATCATTGTAAAGGCAACCCATAGAGACCCCTTTAAGAGATATGAAAGTGCTGCAGACCTGAAGTTCGACCTTGAGACACTATATCTTCAGGAGAACTTCTCTTAAATGAGAATAGGTATAATCTCTGATGTTCATGGAAATCTTGAATCTCTTAATGCATCCCTCCTTTTTCTTAAAGATAAGATTGACTCTTATATTGTCCTTGGGGATACTGTTGGTTATGGTCCTGACCCTGAAGAGTGTATAGAGATTGTTAAAGAGAAGGCAAGGATAGTTCTTAAAGGAAACCATGAAGAAGGGATTATCACAGGGGACCTTACTGCCTTTAATGATAATGCAAGGGTTTCCCTTGAATGGACAAAAAAACGTTTGTCTGAGGGCTCTTTAACTTTTATTAAAAATCTCAAAGAAAAAGAAGAGATGGATAATATCCTCTTTGTTCATGCCTCTATTTCCCAGCCACTTTTCAAATATATACTGGGCGAGAAAGATGTGAAGGAAGAGTTTCCCCTGCTGGACAAGCAGGTCTGTTTTATAGGGCATACCCACATACCTGCCGGGTATAAACAAAAGCGGGAGGGAGACAGGATAGAGATAATTCCTCCTGATTTTAGCGGTAAGATGGAGATTGAGATAATGCCCGACTACAGGTATATTATAAATGTGGGAAGCACAGGACAACCAAGGGATGGTTTCCCTTTTGCCTGTGTTTCAATATATGATACAGAGAAAGGGGCTTTTACCCTTTATCGTATAGAGTATCCTGTAGAAGAAACGAGAAAAAAGATAATTGAAAAGGGGCTACCTTCTATCCTTGCAAGAAGGGTTGTTCAGGGGATATAGGCAGTTTGCTTTCAAACAGATAAGGGGTGTGATATTATAAAAATATGAGAAGGATAATGAGTGGTAAAGAAATGGGAGGTATTATTAAAAATATCGCTACTTGTATTAAAGAAGATATGGGGTGTAAAGATATTGCCATTGTGGGCATTAGAAGAAGGGGGGCAGCTATTGCTGACAGGATAAAAAAGTATCTTCCTGAAGAAGATATTCCTGTAGGGTATCTTGATATCACATTCTACAGGGATGACTTCAGTACTGTGGGTGCCCATCCTGTCATCTCTGAGACAGAAGTTCTTTTTGACATCAACGATAAGAAGGTTTTACTGGTGGACGATGTCCTTTTTACTGGTAGAACAATCAGGGCGGCCCTTGATGCACTTATAGATATGGGAAGACCTGCACTGGTGAAACTTTTTGTACTTATAGACAGGGGACATAGAGAACTGCCCATAAGTGCTGATTTTGTAGGCAGACGGGTTGAAACAAAAAAAAGTGAGATGGTGGAGGTAAAGGTGAAAGAGGTAGATGGTGTGGATGAAGTTTTAGTGGTGGGAAAAAATGAAATGGGAAAGAAAAGACCTGATAGGTCTTGAAGAACTTACAAAGGATGAGATAGAGACAGTACTTGATATGGCTGTCTCTTTTAAGGAGATAAGTACCAGAAGTATTAAAAAGGTGCCTCCTTTAAGGGGAAAGACCGTCGTTAACCTCTTTTTTGAACCAAGTACCCGCACAAGAACATCTTTTGAACTTGCAGCAAAACGGCTTTCTGCTGATGTGCTGAGTTTTGATGTCTCCACATCCAGCATATCAAAAGGAGAGACCATAGTAGATACAGCAAGGAATATTGAGGCAATGAAGGTGGACTGTTTCATTGTAAGACATTCCATTTCTGGTGCTCCACAGATGATAGGGCAGAGTGTCTCCTCAGCCGTTATAAATGCGGGTGATGGTTGCCATGAACATCCCACGCAGGCGCTCCTTGACCTTTTTACAGTAAAGGAAAAAATGGGAAAGATACAGGGTATAAAGATTGCAATTATTGGCGATATACTTCACAGTCGTGTTGCAAGGTCCAATATCTGGGGATTTACAAAATTGGGTGCCAGTGTATGGGTCTGCGGGCCACCTACAATTATCCCTTCTGAGATAGAAAAGATGGGAGCAAGATGTACCTATAATATAGATGATACATTAGAAGATGCAGATGTTGTCTATCTTTTGAGATTGCAGAGAGAAAGGCAGAAAGAGAACTTTCTTACATCTCTCAAGGAATACAGCAGTTATTATGGGATTAATGAAGAGAGATATAAAAAGATAGTAAAAAGTGGTGGGTTTATTATGCATCCAGGTCCTATGAACAGAGGTGTAGAGATAAAATCAGATATTGCAGAAAGAGACAGGTCTTTAATACTGGAACAGGTGACAAATGGAATTGCAGTAAGGATGGCGGTTTTATATCTGACTGTAGGGACAAGGAAATGACAGAAACAAAACTTTCAGAATATCTTGACTACGAAAAGGTATTGAATGAAGAGCAGCTTCGTATTGTAAAGGAAGGAGAAGGGCACTGTCTTGTTCTTGCAGGGCCTGGTTCAGGAAAGACAAGGGTCCTTGTCTACAGGGTATGCTGGCTGATTGAAAAAGGTGTCCTTCCATCATCCATACTCCTTGTTACATTTACCAATAAGGCAGCAAGGGAGATGATAACAAGGGTGGAAAAACTCCTCGGTTCATATCCTAAGGGACTGTGGGCAGGAACATTCCATCATATAGCAAATGTGCTGCTGAGAAGATACGGAAGTGTTTTAAGTATTCCCGCAAACTATACCATTATTGATGAAGAGGACTCTCTATCTATTCTTAAGAAAATAACTGAAACAGTAGAGACACAGGAGGGATTTCTTAAACCATCTGATATCAAAAAGATATTCAGTTTATCTGTCAATACGGTTGAGAGTATAAAGGATGTTGTAAATACAAGATTTCCAGACAATTCTCCCTTTATACACCGTCTTGAAACAATATGGAGCAACTATCAGAAAACAAAGAGAAGACATAACCTTATGGACTATGATGACCTTCTCCTTTTCTGCTACAAACTGCTTAAAAATGAAAGTGTAGGAGCAAAAATATCAGGAAACTTCAGATATATCCTTGTAGATGAATACCACGATACAAATAGGTTACAATCACTCATCCTCTATCAACTTGCCAGGGTTAATAAGAATATAATGGTTGTTGGAGATGATGCCCAGAGTATCTATTCTTTCAGGGGGGCAACAATAAACAACATTATGGAGTTCACGAGAATCTATCCTGGGGCAAAGATATTCTATCTTGATATAAACTATAGAAGCACCCCCCAGATTCTTGACTTTGCCAATAAAAGCATATCACATAACCATATCAGGTATCCAAAAACGCTAAAGAGTGTAAGGGAGATAGGGGTTAAGCCAGTTGTTGTTAAGTGTTACAGTCCTAAGGATGAGGCGCTTTTTGTTTCCCAGCGTGTCTTTCAACTTATTAATAGTGGTATCCAGCCAAAGGATATTGGTATCCTTTTCAGGTCAAGATATCAGTCAGCAGAACTTGAGATTGAGATTTCCAGATTAAAGATTCCATATATTGTAAGGGGAGGAATAAGGTTTTTTGAGCAGGCACATATAAAGGACATTATGGCATACTTCAGGGTACTGGAGAATATCAGGGATGAGGTATCCTGGAGGAGGATATTTTTCCAGACAGAAGGCATAGGAAGCAAGACAGCAGAAAGATTGGTCCCTTATATTTCCGGGCTAAAGTGCTTTGATGAGCTTGTTGAGATAGCAGAAAAAGAGGAGTTTGGTCTCAGAAGAGCCACTGCAGTTAAATCACTGGTATCTCTTCTGAAAAAGATACAGGGACAGAAAAATATGCAGAAAGGAATTACACTTATAATGGATGCAGGTTATTCGGAATATATTTCTAAAAAATATAAGGATGAGATTGAAAGGTATGAGGATATAGAGATGCTGAAAGAGATTGCCTCTACCTATTCGTCCCTTGAGGACTTTATATCTGCGGCATCCCTTCAGGAATATGCAAAAGGAGAACTGACAGAGGGAACTTCTCCACTGGTTCTTTCTACCATACATCAGGCAAAAGGTCTTGAGTGGAAGGTTGTCTTTATTATAGGTGTTTCAGCAAACCACTTTCCACATCCTACCTCAACTATGGACATACAGGCACTTGAAGAAGAAAGAAGGATTTTTTATGTAGCAACAACAAGGGCAAAGGAAGACCTGTATATTACATACTTTACCAGGGACTTTTACAGGACATTCACAAACAGGCCATCTATCTTTCTTGAAGAGATACCGGAATACCTGTATGAAAAGTGGAACTTCTGATGAACAAACTGTTAACACTCCTTATATTTTTTATTGCCTATGCAGGTATAGTTTTGAAAAGGGAAAAGGCGCTTTACTTTGTATATGGTGCTATCTTAGTCTTTTTATTTATTGGCTCTATAGGTATTTCAGATATTCCCTATCTCATAAATTATAATGTTCTTGGTATCTTCCTTGGCACCAGTATCCTTTCTTTTCTTTTTGCTTTTTCAGGTGTCCCTGCCCATATGGTTGCCTTTATATCGGAAAAGAAGCATCCTGTATACCTTGTGTATCTTTATATATGTGTGATAACAGGACTAATCTCTATGGTGGTGGAGAATGTAGCAACAATTATGATAATGGCACCTGTGGCGATTGAACTTGCCAAAAGGCATAATATAAACCCTGTTCCACTTATTACAGGTATGGCTGTCTCAAGTAACCTGCAGGGCTGTGCCACGATGATTGGGGATAGCCCCAGTATTATACTTGCAATGGAGTCAGGGATGAACTTCAATGACTTCTTTTTTATGCCTGCTTCAAAGTTCTCTCTACCAGCAGGAAGACCCGGTATATTCTTTTTTGTCCAGATAGGTGCCATCGCAAGTTTTTTTGTTTTATACCTTTTCTTCAAGAGAGAAAAAGGAATATTAGAAGCAGATGTAGATAGAAAAGAGATAAGGTCATATCTGCCACTTCTGTTAATCGTTCTTATGTTGCTCTCACTTGCAGTTGGTTCCTTTTTTAGTAATGGGTTCAGGTACTTCCCTGCTGTGATATGTCTTTTTTATGCATCTATCGGGCTGGTATGGTTTTTTATAAAGGAAAGGGAAGAAAAGTTTTCGCTCAGACATATTGACTGGGAAAGTTTTTTTCTGCTTGCAGGTATCTTTATCCTTGTAGGAACACTGAAAAATGTGGGTTTTATTGATGATATTGTAAGATTTTTACAGAAGGCAGGGGGAAGAAGTCCCTTTGTCCTGTTTAATATCATTGTCTGGGGGTCTGTCTTTGTCTCATCATTTGTTGATAATATACCCTACACAATGGCGATGATTTCAGGTGTCCAACTCTTGTGCCAGCAACTATCCTTAAATCCCTATGTCTTTTTATTCGGGCTTCTACTGGGAACCTGCATAGGTGGAAACATTACGCCTGTTGGTGCAAGTTGTAATGTTGTATCTGTGGGGCTCCTTAAAAAGGCCGGCTATAATGTCCAATTTAAGGACTTTGTAAAAGTTGGTTTTCCGTTTACAATAATATCTGTCTTAACCAGCACAATGCTTTTGTGGCTGGTGTATAACTTTAAGTAAAAACAGGGAGGAAAAGGAATATGAGTAAAAAAATTGCACTTGATGCAGTAAATCTAAAGATGGAAGAAAGGATTGCCCATACAGAATACAGTATGGAATATCATACGGGATATATTAAAAATATAACAGGGATAGGGGAAGATACTGAGGAAAGGATAAGGAAGTTTTATAACCTGTGGGATTATGATTTTTTATGGGTTGTCGATGATGGACTATATGGAAACTGGCTTGAAAGGGGAAGGGCGACCGATATGGGACATGCTGAATTTGCAATAGATGGGTCGGATAAACGTCAGAGTAAGAAATGTCCTTTTAAAGATGTTTCTGATGTCTATGGATTTGACCCTTCAGAAGAGTATGGTCTTCCTGATTTTAAACAACAGGTCAGTGAATATGAAAAGAGATACAATGAGAGGAGCAGAAATTTTCCAGGACAGTTAATCACAGGTGGATATTACAAAACAATCATTTCAGGTGCAATTCAGGCATTTGGGTGGGAGATGCTTTTACTTGCAGCAAGTGATAAAGACAAGTTTGAAAAGGTTCTTGACAGGTTTTTCAACCATACACTTTTTCATATGAAGGCATGGGCAGAGACAAGTGCTGAAGTTATAATACAGCATGATGACTTTGTCTGGTCAAGTGGTCCTTTTATTTCTCCAGAATTTTATAGGAAGGTTATAATACCGAGATATGCTGAATTGTGGAAGGTCTTGAAGAAGAGAGGGAAAAAGGTTCTATTCTGTTCGGATGGGGACTTCAGGATTTTTGCAAAAGATATAGTAGAAGCAGGGGCAGATGGACTTATCTTTGAGCCGGTAAATGACTTTGGATTTATGGCTGAGAACTTTGGGGATAGTGTATGTCTCGTTGGTAGTTTTGTTGACTGCAGGGATATGACATTTAATAGATGGGAAAAGGTAAAAGGGGATATAGATAAAACATTAGAGTATGTAAAAAGAGGTAAGTGTAGAGGACTTATCTTTGCTGTGGGCAATCATATACCTGCAAATGTTCCCGATGAGATGTGTGATAGATATATAAACTATTTGAAAGAAGCAATAAAGAGATAAGTAAGCGTAGATAATAAAAGAACAGCAAGAAATTCTCACTAAATTGTTGCTATATCTTACTTTCCAGATGTTGATTTTTAAGGTATGTTATAGTATGCTTTACTGTATCTATCAGTTAATTTAGAAGGAGGTTTTATGATTGAGATAAAGAGGGCAATTATAAGTGTTTCAGACAAAAGGGGGATTGTTGAACTTGCTGATTTTTTAAGTAAGAAAGGGGTTGAAATCATTTCTACAGGGGGGACTGCAAAGGCAATAAGAGAAAGTGGTATAAAGGTAAAGGATGTCTCTGAATTTACCGGCTTTCCTGAAATACTGGATGGAAGGGTGAAGACACTCCATCCAAGGATTTATGGTGGTATCCTTGCCATACGTGATAACAAAGAACATCAGAAACAGATGAAAGAAAATAACCTTGTCCCTGTTGACCTTATTGTATGTAATCTTTATCCATTTGAAGAGACACTGAAAAAAGGAGCAGAGCACAGTGAGATTATTGAAAATATAGATATAGGCGGACCGACAATGATACGCGCTGCCTCAAAAAACTACAGGTATGTCTGTGTCCTTGTAAAACCGGAGATGTATGAAGAATTTATGAGAGAGATGGAGGAGAATAATGGCTGTGTGAGTGAAGAGTTTTCATTTATGTGTGCCAGAGAGGTATTCAGACACACATCAAGGTATGACTTTATGATTGCCTCATACTTTTCAAAGAAGATAGAAGGGGAAAAAGCACTTCCTGATGAGATGGACTTACGGCTTATAAAGGTCCAGAACTTAAGATACGGAGAAAATCCGCATCAACTGGCTGGCTGGTACAGGTTTTTAGATAAAGAATTTATTCGTAAACAGTTTCAGGGAAAGGAACTTTCATTTAATAACCTTCTTGATATGGAGTCCACATACCTTCTTGTCAACCAGTTTACTGTCCCGTGTTGTGTTATCGTTAAGCATACCAATCCCTGTGGAGTGGGTATCGGAGAAGATATATCCATTGCCTATGATAAGGCGCTTGAGACAGACCCTTTAAGTGCCTTTGGTGGAATTATAGGGCTTAACAGGAAGGTTGAGAGGAAGGTTGCAGAAAAGATAGTGGAGCGGTTTTATGAGGTTATCATTGCCCCTGACTATGATGAGGATGCACTCTATATCTTTAAGAAGAAGGAAAACCTTCGGGTGATAAAGAGCCCTTCAGATATAACCTTAACCTATGACTTTAAGACACTCAATGATGGGTTTTTAGTCCAGACACCGGATAATAAGGAATTTGAAAAACTTGAGGTTGTGACGAAAAAGGCCCCTGATGAAAAGGAGATGGCAGCACTTAAGTTTGGATGGACTGTATGTAGGTTTGTAAAGTCAAATGCCATAGTGCTTGCCACAGAAGGCCAGACCATTGGTATCGGTGCAGGACAGATGTCAAGGTATGACTCTGCAAGGGTTGCCTTGATGAAGATGAGGGATAACTTCAAAAGAGAGATAAGACCGCTTGTTGCTGCCTCAGATGCATTCTTCCCATTTCCTGACAGTATAGATATTTTGAAGGAAGCAGGAGTTACTGCTATTATACAGCCAGGAGGTGCATTGAAGGATAAAGAAGTGATTGCTGCCTGTGATAGGTATGGAATAGCAATGGTGCTGACAGGTATGAGGCACTTCAGACATTAATGAAAGAGATAGAGTCAAGGATTCTTTCCTGGGCTATAGTAGGATTTTTTGCTGGTATCTACTTTTTCTTTTATGGCTTCCGCCGTCTATGGCAAAAGCGGCTTATCCAGAATATACCTACCTCAAAGATTCGTTCCATAGCGATGGGACTTGTTGAAATCAATGGGATTGCGCTTCCCGATGTCCTTCTTAAAGGTCCGTATACAAATGTTCCCTGTGTTTTTTATCACATCATTGTAGAGCGTCTTATCCGAACACAGAAATCAGCACAATGGGTTAAGGAACTTGAACTAAAGTCAGA
>Ga0078972_1005600_pt1 | contig 25890 bp, 18 predicted proteins | sample YelNatPaOPGAMG01_FD_67568 | JGI IMG/M metagenome (GOLD analysis project Ga0078972, IMG submission 67568) | Hot spring thermophilic microbial communities from Obsidian Pool, Yellowstone National Park, USA - OP-RAMG-01 (SPADES assembly) (version 2) | ecosystem: Environmental > Aquatic > Thermal...
AAAAATGAAATAATCGGCGAAATAAAATGGCGATAAAAAAATAGCCAAAAAGATGATTTCCATTTTCTCATCATCCTCTTGAAGTTATATGCTGCTGCTGATAACATTACATTTATTGAATCACCAGTTATTCCTTTATAAAAGTTTCGTTTCATTCTGTGGTCTGACTTCAGATGTCCAATTACTGGTTCTATTGCTGCTCTTTTGCCAAATTGTTTCTTCAATTTATTCTGTTTGTACTTTGTCTGTGTTTTATTGTTAAATGGTTTTGGATTTTTGAATTATTACATCATTTATTTTACTCGTTCCCCTCTAACCTCTGTCTACTGTGGCTGTCTTGATACTCTTTCTTTCTAATAACTTTTCTGCTTGTTCTATTGCCGACTGAAGTGTGTGTCCATCATATGGATTCATAAAACTCATTGTGTGATTTATTATCTGTAGGATAGGTAATGTTCTTTTTTCACATAGTGATGGCTATGCCACTGAACTGTTGTATCTATGCTTACATCTGGATCAAATCGGTCATCCCCGTTTATCCTAATGCTTTCTTTCAATATTAACTCTACCCCTGCTTCACCTATTCGATTCCGAAAATGGACCAGCTCACTTGCTTCGCACGGTTCCTTTGCTACAAACTCACTTTGTCCACCTAAATATTGGTAGTATGCATTCTCTGAGTATTGTTCTACTACGCTTTCATCTGAAATATTTCGAAGATGTTTTATTATCAATAAACCCACCATTAGTCGTATTGGTAGTGCTGGGCGTCCATTATTTGGACAGTATAACCCTATGAATGCTTCTTCAAATTGTTGCCAGTTTATTTTTCCTTCCAATATGTATAATGGATGGTTTTGATCTAATGTGTCTTTTAACGAAAAGAACATTCTGATTTGTGATTTTTTCTCTGTCTTTTTTATCATATTATTTTGCTAGCTTTTTTATGCAATTTATTTAAATCTTGCATTTTATCCTATTCTTTTTTTCACTCTTTTCGCTTCTTTTTATCTGTTTTTTCTTCTTTTACCTCTTTTTAAGGGCTGACTAAATATTCTGTGAAAATAACTCATTCACTTTTTCCACTTAATTCTCATGGCGTTTTTCTATGTCTTATATCAATATCTTCTTCTGAAAAATTTAACTCATATTTGTAAATGAAGTAAGCTTATAAGAAGAAAACCAGATGTAAAAATTTTGACTAAGCTAACATATTCTATTTTATTTTTTCTATGCCAGATTTGAGATATTCATTCAATACATTCATTATCATTACTTAATTCAATCGCTTAAAAGATTTTCTCTAAGTTTATCCAATAATAATTGATAATCAGCTTTCTTAGTATCATCAATTAGACCAAATAAATAATTTTTTTGAAGACCTATAATTAACTTGTAACTTGATGTTTCACTAATATAAATGTTGTCATTTAGTTTAATTACATTTTCTTTATTCATGGCGTTCAAATAAGATTTCAACAAATTATTGGCTATTTCTTCGTTTGTATTTTTTATAACAAATGCTTTTATTGTTATGTCAATTGGTAATTTATATAATACAAGTGCTACGGAATTCAAAAAACTATATCCTAAAAAATTCCTTGATATATATTGTTCCGAGTTTTTAATTAGATATTCTTTTGGAAAGACATTATAAATTTCGGGAAGAGAATTATTTTGTTTCAAATGTTCATCTATTTTTTTTGCTATTAACAACAAATTACTTTGAGTTTCTGAATTAGTTTGATAAGCATATAATTTTATATAATATACACCCGAAACAAAATTCAAAATTTCATTATCAATATATCCATTAATACCTATATCAACGAATTTGTAATTCAAATCTTTCTCTTGAGAATACATTCCAAAGGCATTAAGCGGTGATTTGAATCGATATAACTCCACTTTTACTTCAGTATTATCACTGTAATAGCGTGCTATATGTAAATCTTCAAATGAATATTCTAAATACAAATCGGCAGCGCCATCAATTATATCCCACAGATTATTTGCATTATATACTTCTTCATTAATCTCTAATTTCCACCCATCAATATGGGGAAACAGTAAATCTTGGGCACATATTTTAACAAATGGTAAAAATATTAAAAGAATACTGGTGTAATAAATTAATTTTTTCATAACTCCTCTAAACTATAAATTCTTCAGGTATTGATAATATTCTTGTAACATCTTTTATTTTTTCTGATACTTGAAAATTTTGAGAACATTTAACTGAACATGTTAGACAATCTTTACAGATATTTTCCGGCAAATTAAGTTCTTTTAATAAAGAATAAGCTTGCATTAAATCTCTATACCCATATGTATACATATAAGCACGCATAATATCTGGAATAGGTAATCCCATTTGACAATCATGTACACATTTCATACAACCTTGACAATAAAGACTGCCAACTGATTGTTTTATTTGCAAATCTTCAAGTTCTTGTTCTGTAAGTTTCAAATCATAATTTACACTTGCATTAATTTTCAGCTGGTCAAAATTAGAACTTCCTGGAATAGCAGTAGTAATATTTTCATCCTGGAGAACAAATTTTAATGCTGCTTTACAATTAATTGGTTTAGTTCGTTCTTTATCAAAAAAACCACCGGCCATTGTTTTCATAGCTACAATTCCAAGACCAGCTTTCGCAGCTTCAGCTATAGCTTTTCTTACTTCAAGCAAATGTTCTTGCATAAAATTAATTGATGTTAGAACAACTTCATATACCCCGCTTTCTATTGCTGCTCTAATAACAGCTGGTTCGTTACGATGTGTAGATAACCCAACATATTTGGCTTTTCCCGATTTTTTGGCAATAGTAACCGCTTCAAGAATTTCAGGAAATAAAACTGCTTCTCGTGTCATTATATTATGAACATATAAAATATCAACATAATCCATTTTTAATCTTTTTAAACTTATGTCTAGTTTATCAAGGAATGCCTTACTTGTTACATTACTCCCTAATTCACCTGTTCGTTTATCATAACTTTCAGGTTCAACTTTAGTAGAGATAACAAAACTATCGCGAGGATGATTTTGAAATACTTCCCCCAACATTTCTTCATTTCTTCCTCTTTGATAACTATGTGCCGTATCAAAATAAATTATACCTTCTTTTATGGCTTCATGTATTAATGCTGGATTATCGGCACGCATAACTCCTAAACTTACAATTGGCAATTCAATTCCTGTTTTTCCCAATTTTCGTTTAATCATTGTCTTTTTTTCTTCTTCTAAAACAATTTTTTCTTTTGCAAATATGGACTTGGAAGTTAATGCACTAATTCCCGTTAAGATTGATGTTTTGATAAAGTCACGACGAGTGTAATTATTGAAACTCATATAATCCTCTTAAAAATTATAGTCCTTTCTGAAAAAATTATTGTTTAATATAGTTATATTGTAAATTTATAATCTTTTGAATAATTCAACTGAGTATTTTTATTAAATTCCATTGCTCAAAAAATAATTTTCTATATCATATCTTATTGCAGTGGGAACCAAACTTTCTATACTCTCTTTTAAATATAATTTATTTCTTATTTCAGATGAAGAAAAATTCAATAATTGATTGTCAACAATTATTTCTTTTCTTTGTCGAGGACTTATAAAATTACTGTATCTTGGGAAAACAATAATCTGGTTAATATAATTATCAATTATTTCATAAAAGAATTTCCATCTAGTATAATTTATATCTGCTCCTACTAATAGCACATTGGGTTTTAGATGCAATACAGTTTCATATGTAAATACTGGTCTTCTCTGTTTTAATTCATAATCTGAAATCTCAATATATTTCTTTATTTCTACTGGAAGATGAGATAATGCTTTTAAAATTAATTTTAATCTAAATTCACAATCAAAAGCATGTGTTCTTTTCCCAATACTTTGATAAGCAGGAACAATTATAAATTTCTTTGGCTTATATTTTTCAATCACTTTACAGATTAAATTAATATGCCCAATATGTATTGGATCAAATGAGCCACCAAAAAGTATTTTCATAGTAATTACAAATAATTTATTAAATCTCACTTATCGTCAACCAATTCTATACTAATGTCGTCCCGGTTCATAAATGTTTTCAAGACAATCATTTTCTTGTCTCATGTGGGTTTCAATTTTTATTTCAGAATTTCTCTCTTTAAGTATTGAAATAACAGTTTCTATATTTGGAGAAGTAGTTAAACAAATGTGATTTCTAATTCCCAAAAATTTCAATGCTTGATTTTTAAGGTAAATTTCAAATTCAATTCTTTTATTACCTTACGGAATCTGCTGTTTAATGTTTATTTTGAAGAATATCACAATAAAATTTTCTTGCTGTTTTTTTGTTGACCGTAGCAATTCCAATATGGTTAATTCGAACATATACTTTGGACTCGAGAATAAATTTCCTCTTTTCACCTAATTTATAGCTTTCTGGTTTATACTGAACAAATTTAATAATTACATATAATACTTGTTCATTAATAAATTATCATCTCTACCTTTATTTATTTTTTTCAAAGATTTTATACTTTATTTTATTCTGATAAATAGTCTTTCATAGTTCTATATATCTATAAAAAAATCAATATGGCTTAAGTGTTCATTGTTTTTTGGTTCTCCTATTGTTAATTCAATATATTGATAATTATTGATTTTGAATAAAACATTTTCCAAACCATTTTTTTATTTTAAGAAATATAGCTCTTCAAATCCAAGATAATCTTTATAAGCCCATTCTAATTTTATATTACTGCTGTAAAATGGCATATGTAAAATTCCAAGAATTTTTGAACTTTTAACATTTTCTCAGAACCACAACATTGAAATACAAATTAGCATCACTAATAACATTTTTTTACTTTTTATATATCCTGAAAAAATAATGATAATACAACTAAAATCATTTTTCAATTTTTCTATTTCACAACAATTGGTTTTTGTTCTTTTGCAGATTTATAAATAGCTGTTATGATAGCAACAGCAGCTCTTCCCTCGGAACCATCGATTCTTGGTTCTCTATTTTTACGAATTGCTTCGATAAAATCTTCAAATAGCCTTCTATGACCTTCGCTGCTGATTGCGCGAGGATCCGAAGCTCCCCCGCTTATTATTTCTTCTTTGTAGCCAAATTTTTGCCTTATATTTTCATCTTCCTCAGTTTCCTTTTTAAACTTCCAGACTCTAAAAACCTCATCTTCCATTATAACAGTTCCCTCTGTGCCACAGATTTCAATTCTTAATTTTTCTCCTGGCCATGAACCCGTAGTTCCTTCTATAACTCCCAATGCCCCTGAACGAAATCTTAAAGATGCAACTGCAACATCTTCTACTTCAATGCCTGTATGGGCTAATGTATCAGTAAATGCAGCAACTTTTTCTACTCCTCCCATAAGCCATTGAAGTAAATCAATACCATGAATACCTTGATTCATTAAAGCACCACCACCATCATATTTGTATGTGCCTTTCCAATTTGAATTGGAATAATATTCTTGAGTACGATACCATTTGATATAAACATCAGCAAGAACAATTTTACCAAATCTTCCCGAATCAATTGCTTTTTTAAGTATAATACTTGTATCCATAAATCTCCTTTGAAAAATTGCACCAAGCTTCACATTATTTTTTTTACAAGCTTCTATCATCATATCAATTCTCTCTGTTGTAATTTCTAAGGGTTTTTCAACTATTACATGCTTTTTAGCATTTGCCGCTGCAAGTGCACTTTCTAAATGCATTCCAGAAGGAGTGCATATTGAAATAATGTCAATATCTGGATTTTTTACAAGCTCATAGACACTTGTATAAACCTCTCCACCAAATTGAGCAGCTCTCGCCTCAGCTGCTGCTTTAACATTGTCACAAAAAGCTGCTACTTTAGCTCCTGGTATTTTATTTATTGCATCGGCATGGAATTCACTTATCATTCCGCAGCCTACAATTCCAACATTTATTTCTTTTTGCTGATTCATTTATTCACCTCACAATTTAATATGGACTAATGTAAATTACTTTCTATTTCAATAATAATTTATTTCTTTTCGATTTGTTTATACTTTCCAATAAGCGAATTATTTATCATTAAGAAGTACTATTAATTTTCGTTGAGTTTATTTTAAGCATAGCTTTTTTTCTTCTTTTCTCCCTTAGAAGATTTTAATTTTTCATTATTGACTATACAATTGTAATTATAATTTAATGAAGATTTCATCTTTTCTTTCCCAACATTAAAATTTTCTATAAAATACACATAGCTATTCGACTTTGTGTTTCAAATCTACAGATTGTTCTTCTTTTTTTAATTTTCTTGAGTTTTGTTTTCAATGAAAAAGTTGTTTCGTATTATGTTGTATCACTTAATTTAATCTGTGAATTAATCTCATAGTTAACATTGAGGCATAATTCAACACAGCACATTAAAATAGAAGAAATGTATGATATAGTTTTTATCCCAAAATTATTTTTCATATTCCATTTTTACTAATGAAATAAATCTGTAATAAAGCATATCTAATTATCTTACCAAAACCATTTTTTTAACTATAAAATGTTTTCCTGCTTGCAGCTTATAAAAATATACCCCACTTGTTAATGAACAATTGCTAATTGTAAATTGATAATTGTATAAGCCTGCATTCTGAAATTCATCTACTAGTATTGCAAGTTCTCTTCCGAGTATATCATAAATTTTTAAGCTTACCTTAGTGCTTACTGGTAACTGATAACTTATAATTGTAGTTGGATTAAATGGATTGGGATAATTATGTAATAAAAAAAATTCACCCCAAATTTTTTCTTCTCCAGAGACTAAATTAGTTATATCTTTAATAGTCCAATGTGGGTCCCCTATCGGGTCACCTTCACTACCATATTTTAATAATGGAGAATCTGATGGTAAAGTAAAATCTCCATTAGCTGGATCTTTATATTGTGGATTATATGTTATTGTATCCTTAAAGACATATCCATTTAATTTACCATATATATCTCTGTCAATCGGTGCAACATTCCAGAAGCAGCAATTTTTTATAACTACTGCTGTATCTATCCGGGGTTCTAAGAAATAAATTGGAGGTTGATTAAATTGGTCCTGGTTTGAAAAAATTGAATTGGATATAATTAATGTAGAATAAGCATTATCAACTTGAATATGACCATGAATATCTCCCATACGGTCGAATGTGCAGTGATCAATTATACCTGAGGGTGTAATCTTTGTAAGTCGATAATTAAATTCTTTCCCAATTTTCAATGCCATACCATTCAGCTGATAAATAGTAGAATTTTTCACTTCTAAATAACGAAGAGAAACATGTTTATATTGCAAGAATGCATCTGCATGATATACTATAACATTATTAATTATTACAGAATCTTGGATTATACCGCGCATAGATGCTTCTTTCATACCATGCACAATGTTATCTTTAAAATTGTGAAAAATACAATTCTCAAATCTGAATGCACCAACTCTTACTTTAGTTGGGTCTGGAGAACCATCAAAAGCAATCATACTCATTACAGTATCATTTCCATTTAACATTCCATGAATTTCTAAACCTCGTAATGTTAAAGCCGAACTATCCATAATTATAAAAAAATATTTGCATACATTTTTTGTAGTATCAGCTAATTTAATTAATGCTTTTTTCTTAGCCCCTTCTTCTACTTGAATAGTTATAGGTTTTTTTAAGATTGCAATGCTAGATGATAAAGAATGAGTATAAATTCCACCTTCTTTTAATATTAAAACCTCATTAGGTTTTGCATTTAGCATTGCTTTGTAAAGTGTTCCATCTCCTGGCTCAACTAATGTTTGAGCATAAAAATAACTACAATACAAAAGCGATAAGAAAATTAAATGATATAATTTTTTCATGTATCAGAATATCATATTGCAAATTAATGAATGTAAAAAGGGAGTGTCCTTTGAATAAATTTGATTTAATCAAAGACACTCCATTACGAAGATTTTATATTTACTTCAACAAAGTCATTTTACGAGTAATTGATTTACCATCAAAAATTAGCTGATATAAATATGTTCCAGTTGATAGATTGCTTGCATCGAATTTAACATTGTAAAAACCAGGTACTAGATTTTCGCTTACTAAAGTTTTTATTTCTCGGCCTAATACATCATATACTTTAAGCTCAGTAAAACCTGATTTACATATTTCAAAAGTTATATTGGTTATCGGATTAAATGGATTTGGATAATTTTGTGAAAGATTAAATGTAGATGGCAGCTCATCAAGTTTTTCTACAGATGTTTCAGTTTCAAGTGAATTTTCTGAGGTTCCGGTTTTTCTTGCAAGAGCAAAATAAACTGATTTCCCATCATTAACTGTAACTGAACCTGAAGTCCCTGCATTAATCATACTCGGTGTGGTTGACAGAACAGTCGTATGATTATCTGGGCCTATAGAATTCCAAGTTTTCATAGAATCAACTGAGTAAGCAATCCTTAAATTTTTATTACCTGCTTTAACACCATCATCATTACCATAACTAATTCCAATCGAATCAATTGTAACAGATGCAGGTCCATTTTTAGGAGCTTTATACGATACCATAAAATATCTTACCCCAGATACTTTATCGATATCACCATTGAGTATACTATTTACATTAGCATTCCCTTTAATTGATTGTGCAAACAAATATCCGCCTGAAGGAATTGCTGTAGACACTCTTAGTTTCAATGGGCGATAATTATTATCATCTCCAATTGGAAAAGTTCTTGTAGCTGGACCTGTTGCATCAAAACCTCTTCCCAATGCTCCTCTTACAAAATTTATTGAATTAGCACCTTTTATGCTTTCTTCACTGTTAGCTAATTGAATCCAAATAGAGGTTCCCTGTGTCTCTATAGCTCCAGAAGTAAATGTAAGAATTGATGGAGTATCAGTTATATAGTCACCCATAAATAAATTACCAGATTTTAGTATTACTTTTGCCCCACCTGTTTTATTCACAACAATACTATTAAATTCTTCAGTACTCGAAGAGTATGAAGTTTTATTGAGGCTTATATATGAATCTTTAGTCCCTTCGAAAACAACTGTAACTCCTCCATAACCATTAGTGACACCTTTTCTCATGTCAAATTTACCACCATTTACAATGGTTAAATCCCCATATAAAATAATTTTACTCAATCTTGTCGCAGTTAAAGTGCCTGACATAGAATTCCAAACACCAGTAGCATTAATTGTAATTGAGCCATTAACTGTTATGCTTTGGTTGTCTTTATCTCCAAATAATAAAGTTCCATCGACTTGTAAATTTTTACAGACTGCTGATGTAACATCAATAGTAACAGTATGTCCAGCATCTATAATAACATCATCATTAGCAGATGGTATTACACCACCAATCCAAGTAGCAGCGTCACCCCAGTTCCCACTTGCTGCAGATTTAATTTGGGAAAATGAATTTTTTACACTCAAAAAAACTATTAAAATCAAAAAAAGTAATAAATATTTTTTCATAACTACCTCCTTTTAATTAATTAATTTTAGTCCAACTTCGTTACAAATTTTTACAGTTGAATCGACAGCTTCAGAGAATAATTCTGGACCTGTTTCACCTCCGAATTGTCCAGCAGATTTTAGATGGGGTTCAATTGTAAGGAACCCATCATAATTCATATTTGCTAATTCTTGAAGTAATTCACGAATTTGTCCATCACCTTCACCGGGAATACTGCCGGTGTCAATACTACCCAATTTCCAATCTTTAATATGAACATGGGCAACATAAGGTTTCATTATTGGCCAGCATACTTCAACATTGTTTACTATTTTTTGTCCCCATACAAAATTGCCAGGATCATAAACTAATCTAAACTTAGAAGAATTAATTGATTTTGCTAAATCCAAACATCTTTCAGCAGTTGAGCCATATATGTGTGATTCATTTTCATGAACAAGTATTATGTCGGTGTTATTTAATAACTCAAGCTTTTTTATCATTCGAGCTATAACTTCTTCTCTGTAATCATCTATATTTTTTCCTTCGGGGGGATAATAACTAAATATCCTTATGAATTTTGTATTTAATAATAGAGCTAATTCGATTGCGTATTTAAATTTATCAAGATGTTTTTCAAACGGTTCATCTAACTTTACTTTACCTATATGAGAAGCGATTGCACTAATTCGAATATTATTTTCATCAAGAATTTTTTTTACATCATTTACTTCATTTTTAGTTAAATCAAGAATATTTTTCTTATTAACAAATCTTATTTCTAAATACTTAATCTTTTTTTCTACAAGAAATCTAATTTGTTCAGAAAAATTATTTACAACCTCATCAGCAAAAGCACTTAATTTTACCATATAAATACTTCCTCTTTTTTATTAATCTTCTGGTAGTGGTTTATCTTTTGTTTCAGGCGCCCATATCAATGCAATCAAACCAAGAACAAATACTAATGATAAAATTGTAGCAGATTTCCTAAATGGTTCTGCTACCCCTTGATTCAAAAAGATTTGGTTTAATCCCATCAACATAAGCGGAAATACTGCAGCTAAATATCTTACGGTATTATAACAAAAACCGACACCTGTTCCACGTAAGCGGGTTGGGAATAATTCAGGGAAATAGATTGAAAATCCCCCAAAAACGGATAATTGTGCAAAGCCCATTAATGGAAGCATCCAATATGCATCGGTTCCACTTTTAAGATTATTGAAAACAAAAATTGTTGTTATTAAACATAACAAATAAGCCCAGAAGAAAGCTTTTTTCCTTCCGTAGTAAGTAGCAACGACTGTAAAAGTTATCATTCCGAGAAAAGAACCGACATCCTGCAATGCCGTTCCATAACCACGAACAACATCGACAACTTTTTGAGATTCTCCTTTGAGTGCTGTAGAAATAAGTTCAGGAGAAAAGAATCCAATACCCCAGAGTCCAGCCATACCTGCCAAACCAAGAGCTATTCCAACTAAAGTATTTTTACGCCATTTTTTTTCTTTAAGTAAGTCTGATATTTTACCAACTTGTTTAGAAGTATCATCTTTATTTTCATTAGCAATAAGTTTTGCCTGTATCCAGGCTTCAGGTTCTTTGAGAATAAAAGCAATAGGGATTACTAATACAACAGGAGCAGCACCAGCTAAAAATATCCAGCGCCAACCCGAATAACCGAGGTAAAAATCAGTTAAACCAGGTTGTATCCAAGTGCTCAATAATGAACCTGTCATATTTCCAAAAGAAGAAAGGGCTTGCATAAATCCAAGTGCAATTGGTCTTACTCGTGTAGGCATACTTTCGGCAAGCAAAGTTGTTGCAGAACCAAACATGCCTCCAATTCCTAATCCACCTAAAAAACGATATATTAAGAATTCATACTCAGTTCTTGCTAAGCCTGTTAATCCGGAAAAAATTGTGTAAGCTAATAAAGTAGCAATCATTGTTTTTACTCTACCAACTTTATCACTCATCATTCCAAATAAAATTCCGCCCGTAGCCCATCCAATCATTAGAACAAATGTAGAGTTACCAACCCAATTTTTAATTGCTGCATCTGAAACGCCTACACCTAACAGTTCTTTTAAAGCAGGTTCACGAGACAAGACAAAAATTCTTTGACCCATACAATCAAAAAGCCAGCCTAATGCAGCAAAAATGAAAACCAACCAATGATACAAAGTCAATTCTTTAAAAAAACTTTCTTTTTTATTAGAACTTTTATCTACCATAAAAAACCTCCAATATTAAAAGCCGCTATTGTGTTCCAATAATTATTTCTATCCATTCATTTTCAATCTAGTACTCATGTTTTTAACGACTCAATATTTTTCGATTGCTTCTCTAAGTTCATTCAAAAATTTTGGCACTTCTTCATATGGATTATAAGCTATATTACCATTCCTTCGCGCAAGAGTCTCTATTGGCAAGTAACCGCGATAGCCAGAATCCTTAATAATTTTTATTAATCTTTTAAGGTCAATATGTATATCGCTGTCTTGTCCAAAAGGACTTGTTTTAATCTGCCAATTAACCGCATAAGGGGCTGCTTTTGCCATATCAATGTATGGGTCTTCTGTCTTAAAATAACCAGTATCGACAATCGCACCACACCAATCAGAGTCTACATGTTTTATAAGACTAATTAAATCATCAGCAGTTTTAAGAAAATCACCATGATTTTGAACACCGACTATCACACCATATTTTTTACCGTGTTCAGCACACTCATGTAAATTCTCTGCAATCCATTCTTCAACTTCCTCTCGTGTTGCATTTCCTGCAACCTCTGGAGAATTCCAGCTCAATCCTCGCTTCTGTGTGTCTGCAAATACTCTTATTACTGGGGCGCCTAACTTAGCAGCTACTTCAATCCAATCTTTAATATGCTGAACCGATTCTGCTCTGATTTTTTTATCTGCAACAGTAAAGTGATTTCTTACACCAGTTCCGCTTATATCTAATCCCAATTCAAAAGCTCTTCTTTTGAATTCATATATAAATGAATCTGGCGGCAATTTCTCGGGATAACCTGGGAAATAGTAAGCAGTTGCATCAACTGCATCAAAATTATATTTTGCACAAAAATCCAATAAATCAAAAAGAGACATCCCTTTACCTGTTTTATTATAATCATTCAATAATTTTGCAAATGAATATGCATTTAGACTAATCTTAAGTTTTGGACCACCAACTCTTTTAATTGGCTCTTTTGCAAAAGATATATTTGTACCTACACCAGTAATTGCTGATAAAGTAACAAGTGATGCACCTGCAATAAATTGTCTACGATTAATGCCTTTGCTCATATTTTTTTCCTTTTCATTTTTGAAGTCATTATCAGATATAAAAGAATTTACTCATTCAGTGCTTTCTTAAATTCATTAAAGAAATTTGTTACCTTTTCATAAGGATCATATGGTTGACCTTTTACTCTTAGAGTTTCTATAGGACAGTAACCCCTATAGTTAGCATCTTTAAGAATTTGCACTAATCTTTTAAGATCAGTTTTAATTGGACTACCTGCTCCGAAAGGACTTTCTTTAATTTGTAAATTAACAGCATATGGCATTGCTTTAGCGATATCCTCATAAGGATCCGGCACTAAGAAATATCCCGTATCTACAATTAAACCAAACCAATCTGAATTTACCATATCAACAATTTTTATTGCTTGCTCTGCAGTCTTAATAAAATCACCATGATTTTGGACACCAATCAAAACACCAAATTTCCTGCCATATTCAACACATTCTTTAAGATCCTCAACCATCCACTTTGCTACTTCATCCCATTTATTTTCGTAGCCTTCTGGAACTGGACCAGCAAATACTCTAATTACTGGCGCTCCTAATTTAGCTGCTACTTCAATCCATTCTTTAACATGTTGAACATCTGCTTTACGCTTTGATTTATCTGGCTGTGCAAAGTTGTTTCTCACACCTGTACCACTTATATCTAATCCTAATTCAAATGCTCTTCTCTTAAATTCATTAATGAATGAATCAGGTGGAACTTTTGGATATCCAGGGAAAAAATAACCAGTCGGATCTATAGCATCGAAATTTAATTTTGCACAAAATTCTAATAAATCAAAAAGTGTTACACTCGGTCCTTTACCATCTCCTGTATCACTTAAAAGATTAACAAATGAATAGGCGTTCAAACTTGTCTTTAGTTTTGGTCCTCCAACACGATTAATTTTGGGTGTAATTGTTCTTAAAATTTTATTGGAATTAATTCCTGCCGCTAATGATAATATTGCTGCATCTTTTAAAAAATTTCTTCGTGTTAAAAGCATATTATGCCTCTAAGTGATTTAATCCTTTGTTTTTTTATTTGTTTTTGAAGTTGCTTCTAACCATTTAATATATTGTTCTGATGTTAAAATATTTTGAAGACCATTATCTAATTTTGATTTTAGTTCTGAGGATACTCTTGCAGAAAATCTTTCGCCTGATAAATCTGCTTGCTGACGTGCTTTAACATAATTAATAATATATTCACCTATTAGTCTCATAGCTGCACTGTTTTTTTCTGTATCAAGATTTAAAGACATGATTAGTTCAACATAACTATCATACCGCGGATTAAAACTCCCTAACAATGGAAGGACTTGAGAAATTTGGTTTTCTGTTAAAATATTTTTAAGCTGTAATTCGAGATTTGATTGTTCTTTCAAATTAATTTCTAATATTGCTAATTGCGATTTTTGTTTATCTGTTTCCTTAGACAATTTTTTTACTGCATCACTTTGATTTTTTCTTGCTGTTATATAAAGCTCCTGCAATTTTTTTAATTTATCTTCAGAAAGATTAAAATCTTTGGTTAAACTTAGCACTTGAAAATTCCAAACCGATTCTAACTGATTTTTAGTATTGTGGTTATTCTCATTTTTTATTTGTGCTTTTATATGATTTACATTTATCAAAAATAAAATTAGAAAAAATGTTATTGCACAAAGAACATTATCGTATTTCATATTAGCTCCATAATTTTATTTAAGTGGAATAGTTAATTGTTCTTTATTGCCAGATGGTAATTCATATGTAATATCGGCAAGATAATTCTTTTCGTTATCAGATAAGTTTAATCTTACACTTGCTATTCCTTCATTTGAAAATTTAGCTGTTATATGATAGCATTTTTTTTCTTGAGTAATTTTAATACTTGGACTCTCATCATTGTCTCCTATAGACATAATTGCAGCAATCTTAAAAGTATTACTCTTAGAATTGCTTACAGCTTTTAAATGCCATTGTTTTGCTGGTGGTTCTTCTGTTACCATAGAATAACCTTCTTTAGGATCAATTGGCCATGAATCGTCTTGAGTTATATTAAAATTCATTGAAGATATGAATTGCACTTTCATAAAAGCATCTTTACGATAAGAAATAAAACTTTGTTCAGCATTATTGATTTCGAATTTTTCTTTACCATGCATTAGCCAATCGATTTGAACTGGTTCTGATGATATAAGTTCATCTATAATAATAATAAACGAAGGTCGAACAAATAAAACATATCTTAAATATTTTGTAACTGGTTTATCATAACATTTAGTTGCATCTCCAACTGCATAGGCAATGTGCTTAGAATTTTTATATTCGACTAATTTCCCCACTGCATTTTCATCTTTTGTTATTTGTCCCTGTCCATTTACCAAAATTGCATTATGAGCAATGGTCTGAATAGTATACTGAGTATGAAAAGGTGAACCTTGCTGCGGATACCTTGCACCGCTTGGTAATGAAAGTGCTTTTCCTCCTTTCAAAATTGCAAAACTATTTTGGTCGGCATGACTATGACTATCTTGTCCGAATGGAGAAGATTTAAAAAGTAATACTAAATCTTCGGATGGATTCATAATATCACTATGCATTACAGCCCAGCCAATGCTACCAAAAAATTTATCTAGTTCAATATTTTCAGGTGGTCTCGGTTTTAAATTATCTTCTAAAATCATGTTTAGAATTGCAGATTGACCATTTATATCTTTTTTATATTGTCCCTTAAACAACTCGACCCACCACTTAATTTCTGGGTTTTGAAAATGCAGAGCATGATATAACAAAATTGAACAAAGTGTTTGAGCACGATTAGCAATTCCAATATGTTCCATATCACCAAAAGGAGATATTTCCCCAATAGGCGAGAGAGAATAAATTAGGAAATACGGGAATTTTTTAAAGAAAGGTTTTTTCCATAAATCGTAACCTGTAGCGGCAAAAAGAGAATGTAAAGGAGAAATAAATCTACTGTTATAAGATAGAGCATAATCAACACCTTCAGCCCAGCCACCATCACTGCCGCCCCAATGTGGAAATACAGTTAAGATTGCTTTTAAACCATAATCAAGCCATTTTACAGCTTCAGGACGATGTGCTAAACAAATCGAAAATTCAAGTAAATAACCAGGTACTCTGCCATCGTGGCTTTCACCAGGTGTGTTAAGAAAATCGCGCTCAATCATTCTCTTTAGCAGTCTATTGCCTCGTTCTACAAGCATATTTTCTACAGATAATTTTTCTTCTTCGGTAAATAAATCATAACACCAATCATAAATTTGTGGAGCCGTGTGTGCAATATTCAATCCTATTTCATCAAATCTCGGGTCAAAGACTGAGGTTTCTTTATCGAGCGGCCAGCTAAGTAAATTAAGCAAGTGTGATTTTGCTGCTAATCCATATTTTTTTTCTCCTGTTAATAAATAATAAAGAGCCATTGGAGCAGCAGCTTCAAGATAGGTATCAATAAATTCATGATATTGCTCCCTATAAACGGTTCTTTTAACAGCATATTGACCTTTTCCATCATATCTTGTAAAATCTGGTTGTTTCATTAATGGTTTGTTTAATGCTTTTTCTGCAACTATCTTTAATGTTTCAAATGCTTCTTTCCGTGTAGTTGTTAATGTATTTTTTACTTCCTCTAATTGCTCTCCAGGGAAAAGAAGTCGAGGATGTAATTTAGGTACTTTCTTTAATAAAATATCTGGTTCAATCCAAGGTAATTCTGAAGCTGAATCCGAAATTATAAAATAAGATAATGGACGTGTATCAAAAATGATTTTACCATCACTGGAGGTTGCTTCAACTATCCATGAATATTTACCAGCAGGTAAAATTTTATCTGGAATAAATACTGGTTCTTCTAATAATGAAGAAGCGAGAATTTCATTATTATTTTCATCATAAATATGGACTTTGTAATAAACTTTGCCTCTTTCACCTGCACGCCACCAGCAAAAACCAGGGGGAGTTACTTCGAGAATTTCATCTTTCCCCGGTCTATTAAAATTTCCATTCTCGGGGCGTTCAAGTGGAAATTTAATTTCATATTGAGTAAATGTATAATCTGAATAGCAAATTAATAGTAAAAATATATGGAGAAAGTTTTTATAAATTATTTTTCGTAATAAAGGCATAAATTCTCCAATAATAAATTGTAAACCAATTTTGGTATAGCAAAAGACAACTATGTCTCTAACTATAATTTATTAATATTCTACTATCCAAATGTTCCGGAATTGATATTCAGTTCCGTGTTCCTGAAGCATAATAGGACCCGACTCAGCTTCTCCTAATCTTGTAGCTGCACCTTTTAATTTTACAGGTTCAATGTTTTCATAAAGTTTAATACCATTTAAATAAGTTGTTATACGAGCATTCTGAATTTTATTTCCATTTGCATCAAATCTAGGAGCTTTAAATTCTATATCTAAGGTTTGCCACTGGAAAGGAGGTAAAGCAGCATTAGGAATATTTTTAATTGGGGGTTCAGCAATATTTCCTAATGCAGCACACGGCTCACCAGATAACTGTCCATACGAATCTTTTATATTCACTTCATAACGAGATAATAAATAAATACCTCCGTTAGTAGGTTTGCCAAGTAATCTAAATTCTGCATGAAGCTTAAAATCTTTAAAATTCTTTTTCGTTATAATTGAACCATTGCCTGGAACAGCTTCTATTTTACCACCTGGGATTAACTTCCAGTTCGTTGCAGCTCCTTCAATTGTCAGCCAGTCCTTAGGCTTTTGCTTTCCCCAACTATCGAGATTAACACCATCAAAAAGAATAATTGCATTATTAGGAGGTTGTGCATTCAATGTAGATGAATGTCTTACTATATGTCTTAATTCATATTTTTTATTTGAATTGATTAATTGAAGTCTACTATTAAAAATTTTGCCCTTCCATCCATTTCCCTCAAATAATAAAGAATCTTTGCTATTGTAAAAACATTTTAATACAGCTATTGGATTGAGATTATCTTCTAATGTATTTAAAATATTTATAAAATAATTCTCATCTTTAACATAAAGTTGTGCACATAAATTTCTTGAGTACCAATCACCAAGCAATAAATTATAATTTTCTTCTGGTGAATCATTATAGCCAAGGTCTTTTATTCGTATATTTTTGAAATAAACCCTCATCGGCTTATGTTCTTCTGTAGCATGAACTTGTAATCCAATAAAACCATTAGGGGTCATACCATCTACTAAGTTTGCAGCAGGTATATCATTAATCCATGTTTTAATAACATCTCCTATTGCTTCAATTCTTATATTATTCCATTGATTAGGTTTGAATGCTAATCTTGCTTTTTCATTATGAGTAAGATCAAATAACCAACCCCGCCTACCTTCATCATAAATACCACCAGTCCAGCAGCGGGGTTCAGCACCAGGAGACACCATTTGACCATTGTCTTTAAAATTAGGGGGATACCCTGAATAAGGGCTTTGAGAAGGATCTATTTCTACCTGATAACCATGTACACGCCCATTTTGATATTCTAATATACTTTTACTTCTAATTTGAATACCAGAATTTAATCCCTCATCTACTTTAAAATCTAACTCAAGAATAAAATTTCCAAAACTTTTTTCTGTGCATAAAAAACTATTAGGGGAATTAGGGACTGATTCACCTACAATCATTCCATTTTCAACAAAGAATTTAGCTTTACCGTTAATTTGTCTCCAACCATTTAATGTTTTACCATCAAACAAATTTTCCCATTTTACATCTTTTGATTGAGGAAATATTAAGCTATGATTACAAAATAGTATTAATACCGATACAAGAATTTTTATGTACATATTTAATTCCTATTAATTAAATAGTAATACTATTAAATTGGTCATTTTCTAAGTTATAAAATCCTCTAAGCTTAGCACCACATGATTGTCTAACAATTAGAGAAGGTTTTAAAATTCTGCGAATTGGAACAGCTATACCATTAATCATATTTATAACCATTTCCACTGCTATCTCACCAATATCACTCAGAGGCTGATTAATAGTAGTTAAAGGAACTGGTGCTGTTACACCCCTTTTAATATTATCAAACCCTACAATTGCAACTTCCTGAGGTACCCTCATTCCTTTATCTATGACAGCTCTTAGAAAACCAAGAGCAACTAAATCATCAAAAGCAAATATTGCTTCGGGACGATTAGGAGAGTTAAAGAATTTTATCCCGATTTCATAACCAGAGTGATAATCATCCCATTCATGACCAAGTTGAAATTTATATTCATATTCTGTATTAAATTCTATGTTATATTGTTTTAATGCTTTTAGAAAACCTTTCTTTCTTAATTCACTAAGCAAGCTGGTGTCCCCATGTACACCATTAAGATAACCAATTTTTCTATAGCCGATATTAATTAAATGTTTAGTTGCTATGTAAGCCCCGTCTTCATGGTCAATTCCCACATAAGGTATATCTTCATCAACTGTATATGATACCATCACTAATGGGAAATTTTTTTCTCTTAATTCTCTTATTAATGGACTTGCCTTATATTCTCTTGACATTGAAGCTATTATTAAACCATTCACACCTATATCCAAAAAATGTCTAATCATTCTATCTTCATTTTCAGAACGACCTGCAGTGCTTGATATAAGTAAATTATATCCATTACCTGAAATTTTCTTTTCAGCGCTTGCCAATATTCTCGAAAAGAAAGGACTTTCTAAATCCCTTAACACAAAACCAATAGTTTTAATTTTGGTAAAATTAATATTTGCCCTTCTATTAGTTATAAAAGTACCCTTCCCCGCCTTACTTTTGACCAATCCTTCTTTTGATAAATCAGCTATTGCTTTTTTAATGGTAATTAAACTTACTCCATATTCTGCTGCTAATTCACTCTGTGAATTAAGTTGGTCGCCTACCTTTAATATTCCGTTTGTAATCTTATTTTTTATATCATTAGCAACCTGGCGGTATAATGGTTCAGAACTATTTATATCTAGTAACAACTTATTAAACTCCCAAAATGTTATACCAATTATATCATATTTTTTTTATTTTGTCAAGAAATTTTAACAAAAATAAATATTGACTTTTTATTTTGATTTATTAATATTTGTTCATAGAATATATTAATATACTATTTAATGAATAATTTTACTTCCTTAGCAATCTTATAAGGATGAAATATTATGATAAAGAAATTACCTAAAATCGTTATAATCATTTATGTAATCATTTCCCTTTTTAATACCGTATTATTCGGTTCAGAAACTGGAAAAATAGCTGGACATGTTTTTGATAAAATTACTAAAGAGCCCTTAATTGGAGCCAATGTATTGATAGTTGCTATTTGGGAAAATAACGAACCTGTAAATTTATCTCATCCAATTGGAGCAGCAACAGATGTTGATGGATATTATTTTATTCTTAACTTAAGGCCAGGAGAGTATAATATAAAATGTTCAATGGTTGGATATAAGAAACAAGAAGTCACAAAAGTGAAGGTGTTTGTGGATAAAACTTCCGAGGTTAACTTTGCTCTTGAAATAGAACCAATACAAAGTGAAGAAGTTATTATTACAGCTTTTCAACCCAATCGAGTTGAAAGAGACCTTACGGCAACAAAACAAACTTATAATACAGAAGAAATTGAAATTATAGCAGGTATAAAAGATGTAGCAGATATTCTTGAACTACAAGCTGATGTAATTGATAATCATTTTAGAGGTGGCCGCGAAGGTGAATCATTAAGTCTTATTGGTGGGGCAAATATAAATAATCCATTAAGCTCTAAACGAATGTTTCAACCTCTCGTAAGTGGATTAAAAACTGTTGAGGTTTTAACTAGTGGTTTCAGCGCTGAATATGGAAATGCACAATCTGGTGTAATTAATATGATACCCAAAGAAGGTGGCGAAAAATGGTCTGTTAGATTAAACTATGAACTGGATTTACCTCATTATCAATTATGGGGTGGGAATCCATATTCAGTTGATAACATGCCATTCTTTAAAAAACTCAGTCAACTTAAGGAATGGTTGACTTACTATATCTCTGACGGTAATAAAAAGTGGTTAATAAGAGAATGGTCAAAGTATATACCAAAGTCTGATCATTATTCTAACATTGCAGATTCAGTCTTAAAAGCAGAATTAATGTATAATGACAGCTTAAATGCTGCCAAAATGGCTATGACAAGTTGGCTGCAAATGGCACGCAGAGTAGGTTTAGAAAATGAAACCTCGCCTTTTAAGAGATTTGAAATTACTGCTGGTGGTCCTATTTCAAATCGAATTAAATTTTTTATAGCAGCTTCTCAAACTAAAGAAGAACCAATAGTTTCAATTCCAATTCCGGATTTGAATTATCAATTAATGACTAATCTTTCTATTCAACCAAATACTAATAATAAATTTATACTGAGTTATACCTATAACTATTCATTTAAAAATGATGTCGGAACAGCTACAAATTGGTTTGATTTAATAATTGGCAATCCTAAAACTGTTCAAAATGTTAACCTTGGAGGATTGAATTGGACACATCTATTCAGTCAAGCTACATACCTTGATTTTGCATTCCAGTGGCTAAACACTGATGAAATACTAAGACCTGAATTTATGGATCCCGATCGTTTTGTATCCACAGCTTATAACGGCGCTACTGCTGGAACAAGCACAAGCAATACATATGCTGGTAGATACGATAACACACCCACTGGTCACAGAGTTAATAATGTAAGCTTAAGCAGAGGTACTACCAAAACAAACACTTACACAATTAATACAAGTCTAAGCAGCCAAATAAACTCTTTTAATCTCTTAAAAAGCGGAATTCAATTTCAATATTATGATATAAATGTTAATGAAGAATATCATCTCTCTACCCCTGGAGATATGACATATTCAAAATACAGATTATTCCCTTACGAAGGTGCAATCTATTTGCAGGATAAAATGGAGTTCGAAGGATTTGTAGCTAATATCGGCTTGCGTTTAGACTTTTACAACTTTAATATGAAATATTTTTCGAACATTTTTACACCGCTTTTCAATCCTAAGTATCCAGAAGAAGGAAAGGCAAGAGATGAAAATTATGCATTAAAAGAAAATACAAAATTAAATGGAAGACTTGCTCCTCGATTGGGGATTTCATTCCCAATATCCGAGAATACTGTCTTCCATTTAAATTATGGTACATTTTTGCAAAGACCCCCTTTTCAATATGTACTAAATTCAGAAATGTCTGCCAGAGGTAATATTATTGAAATTGGAAATCCCCGGCTTAAACCAGAAAAAACTTCAGCCTGGGATATTGGTATAGTTCAAGCGCTACCAGAAGATTTTCGATTAGACCTAAGTGCATATTATAAAGATGTTAAGGATTTGATTGAACAAGCTGTTTATGTTAATTCAGGTAACGAAAGATATGTTAATTATACTAACAGAGATTACGCCAATATCAAGGGGTTTAATGTAAACTTAGAAAGATTTAAAGGTATATTAAATTTTTATTTACGGTATAATTACCAAATTGCAAAGGGTAAAGCAAGCGCACCAGGTGGTGCCCTTGTAACTATTTATGAAACTCCTCTTACAGATGGAAGCAATATTGACCTACCAGACCCTCGTGATATTTTAATGGATTATGATAGAACTCACCGTCTAATCGCAAATATTGGAATTACTACAGATAAAGTAACTGGTCCAGAAATTTTAGGATTCAGACCCTTAGCAGATTTTAGTATTAGCGCTACATTTAGATTCCAAAGTGGTCAACCATACACCTATGATGAAAAATTACTAGGATTAATCTTTAATAAGAGAATGCCCAATTCTTATGAATTAAAAATGAGAATTCAAAAAGCCATTAAAATTGGTGATTACAGATTTTTAGTTTACCTTGAAGGATATAACCTTCTCAACTTTAAAGAATTTTCTTCGCAGGTATTTACAAATAAAGAATATCTTTTAAGATATCTTAATGGTGAAAGAGATAGTCTAATATGGTACGACGGCACTTATTCAGAAAATCCAAACTCCGCAAGAGAAATATATCAATATAGTGATGCTTATAAAATATATAAAAATCAGCCAAGGTATTTTAGAATTGGTATTAGAGCACAATTATAATTTTAGTTAATTATCAAAATTTAAAGAGGAAATATGAAGGTAAAAAACTTCAAATTAATTTACTTAAATACTTGCCTGTATTTATTTTCTAATTTATTGTTTGCCCAAATTAATGTAACTCAAAGAGAATTCCTCATCCACAATAGAGGAATGTTACATGAGACCGTTTATAACACAGGCGAAATAGCACAATCATGGACTCCTTCAATCAATTATAAAGTTACTGTACCAATGATGGAATGGCCATCAAATTCTCGCACTGTAATTGATGCAATAGAATATGACGGACAAATGAATTGTTTTGGTGGCGGTATACAAATTACAGCAAATTTTAAAGGCACTTCTGGAACAACTGAAGATAAAGGTCGTTTAGGTGCATTTTGTGGAGGTGTCGGAAGCGGGACAAAAACTGAACCACCCTTTGGTATCTGGAGTTTTCCTGTGTCAAGTCAATTAATTGAGAATTACCCCATTTTGCCAGATGGTTCGTTAAATCCAAATTTTAATCCCAATGAAGCTGAACAAATTATTATCCAAAAATGGAATACAAGCGCTGGCATTGGAGTGACCAGAGTTTCAAGAGCTTATAGTTATCCTGATTATGATGATTTTATTATTTATGAATATACACTTGAAAACAATGGAATTTTCTATGATAATGTTGAAAACAAATTAAAACAAATTGATACTACTCTTGTTGATGTTATGGTTACATTTATTTACGGTATTTCCCCTTCTATGTTAGGTTCCAGCAGATTGAATCCAGAACATACATGGGATGTTCATTACAAAATGAATTACCCTGCAAGCTATTGGGATCCAGATTATTGGCTATTATATAATCAAATAACAGCTGTTGGTGGGGATACCCTCTTAGGTGGAAGGCCTGAACCTTTCCTCAATACTTTTAAGGAATTTGCAACAACAGGGAAAAATGGTGGAGGTCTGCTCTCTCCACAAGCAGCAGGATTTAGCATTTTATATTACGATACAGAACATCTATCAATTATTGATACTACCAATTCTGCAAGAAATCAATCTCCACAATTTGTGACATTAAATTTATTTAAAAGAAAGAGTGGCATGCCTTTAGATTTAGGACCTGATGGAAAAATCAAACAGCCATATAAATCATTCGTTGGTAACGATGCAAATGCCCGTAACAAAACCTGGGAAACCATAAATAATTTTGCTTTAAGAAACGGCAGCTTTTATGATGGCACAGATAATTGGCTACCTTCAATCTATATTGGGCGCTTTATTCCATTAGATTTAGGTAATTATGTATGGTCTACAAGAACTTTATCATTTGGACCATATTACTTAAAACCTAAAGACAAAATTAAATTTGCAATAGCTGAAATGGTAGGTTATGGTGCAGACCCAAATAAATTAGTTGTAGGAGGCCCAAAATTACTGGAAGGAAAACATTGGACAAAAGGAGTATTTTGGAACCGTCCAGTAAAAGTTGAAAATCAAATTGTATCACAAAATTATGTTCAAGACTATGGAATACCTGACTATGTAAATTCAAAAGTAGTTTATATTAATGATGTGGCTCATAAAGCAGCCGAGGCTTACTTAGGTAAAAATTTACCCAAACCAGATAAATGGAGTTACGACCCTCCCCCATTCTGGCCAGAAAACAATCCTAAAGATGGTTCCTATCGCGTTCCTATTCCAATTCCAGCTCCAGTAATAGAAGCTGTAAACACTGATACTGGAACGGTTGTGATTAAATGGAAAAGATTTGTAGAAGATTTTGAAAAAAAATACCCTGAATTTGTTACAGGTCATTTAAGAAAATTTAATGTTTATAGAGCTGATTATAAAATGGGACCCTGGAAATTATTAGGTTCTGTTAATATTGGTCAAGTTAATGAAGATGATGAATACGAATTTATTGATTCAGATAGAAGTTTTAAAGTTGGAGAAACAAAATATTATTCGGTCGTATCAGTTGATGAATTTGAAAATATGAGTGGAAAAACTAATATTATCTCACATAAGAAAAATATAGGACCCGCATCAGAACTGAAAAATGTTTATGTTGTTCCTAATCCATTTGTTATTAAATCCGGTTTCCAAGGCTTAGGAGCAGAAAGAATGCTGGGCATCTATGGCTTGCCTGCTGAATGCACTATTCATATTTATTCTTTTTCTGGTCAACGATTATGGACAATAGAACATCATGCACAAAGTTATTCTGATAATTGGGAACAGATTACACGTAATGACCAAGATATTGCAAGTGGAGTTTACTTTTTTGTTGTTACTACACCTTCTGGAGAAAAAACAATGGGTAAATTTTTAGTAATTAAATAAGTCATCTGTTCTTTCTTTTTAAGAGGAAAAATTATGAAACGAATAATTAATTACTATCTAATATTTATAGCATTAAGTTTTTCAGTAATTAATGCAGGAGAAAAAGTAGGAACCACTTCTTTCCAATTTTTAAAACTTGCACTTGATGCAAGGTCGGCTGCAATGGGAAATGCCTTTGTCTCTGTAGCTAATACTTCAGAAGCTATATATTGGAATCCTGCAGCTTTAAGAAAAGTAAATGGTTTTGACATCTCTCTCTCTTACATCGATTACTTTTTAGATGTTAATTTATTTTCTGGAGCTGTTTCATTCCCGATGGGGGATCATTCATTAGGATTATTTACAATTATAGTTGATTATGGAAATTTTGAAGTAACTGATGTAGCCCATCAAGGCTGGAATGAAAATTATACACGCTTTAATCCTGGTTTAACAGGTGAGATTATTAAACCTAATGCTACTGTTTTTGGTATCTCTTATGCTTATTCTGCAACCGACAAATTTAATTTTGGAGTAACAGTAAAATATATTTATGAAAACCTTGTTCGTGCTAAAACATCTGCCTTTGCTTTTGACGGTGGATTAACTTATGAAACAGGATGGAAATCAATAAAAATGGGAATGTCAGTAAGAAACTTTGGTTACGAAATTAAATTCATT
>Ga0078972_1006972_pt1 | contig 25885 bp, 22 predicted proteins | sample YelNatPaOPGAMG01_FD_67568 | JGI IMG/M metagenome (GOLD analysis project Ga0078972, IMG submission 67568) | Hot spring thermophilic microbial communities from Obsidian Pool, Yellowstone National Park, USA - OP-RAMG-01 (SPADES assembly) (version 2) | ecosystem: Environmental > Aquatic > Thermal...
CGTTTCGGTGAAGCGCAGGCTCGTGACTTTAACCGGGTTGTTTCCCGCCGTCAACGTAAACTGGCCGACGAGGTTATTCGTCTGACCGGCATTTACTGTTGTCGAGGCGTTGTTGTCCTGGAAATTCAACGTCGCCAAATTGGTCACGTTAACCAACGACATTTGATTGCCGTTGATCGGGAAGTTTCCACTCACCGCCACGCCACCGGCCGTCACGACGTTGGACGCCGCCGGCAATGACATAACGATAACATGGCTGGAATTGCTTGAATTGTTGTAGATGTCAGCTTTGACAGTGATTTCCTGGGTTTGGCCAGCATTCACCGTAAAGAGCCCCGATCCGCTGGAGAAGACGATCTGTCCGTTGGAGATGCTCATATTGGTTGCAATACGAGTGGCTCCGCTGTAGAGATAGACATTCTGCAGATCAGCATCTTGCGACAATCCCGAGCGCTGAATGGTCAACGAATTGACCGTCACCGGCTGAGAACCAGCCGAGAAATTCAACGCCAACATCGGGACGGCAACCGCGCCTACCGCGACGTTGCCCGCTGCCGGGTTGTCCGACGCCAAGGAAACAGTCAAACCACTCGTTGTCGGTGTGGTTGTTCCCGTTCCTGTGCTGGTTCCCGTTCCTGTGCTGGTTCCTGTTCCCGTTCCCGTGTTCATCGTGGCGACAAACGCGCGGGTTTTAGGACCAAAGTAACCGGATGCCGGTGAAATGCCATTGGCCTTCTGGAAAGCAACCAAAGCTGCCTTCGTCATCGGACCAAAGTATCCCGTCGGCGCGGAGATTTTCAAGAAACCTCCGTTGATTAACAACTGCTGTAAGGCGGAGACATCGGCGCCTTTCGAACCAAGGGTGAGGTCCTTAGTAAACGAATAAGACGATCCGGTGGTCGTTCCACCTGTTGTGCCGAGCTGTGATTGCAAGGACTGGATCTGCGCCAAGAGGGCAGAGATCTGCGCCTGAAGTTCCGCTGCGGTTGCCGCGTGCGAAACTGCCGGCACGAGGGAAACCATCAACGCAACTGCAAACAAAGCTGCAGCAATTTTCTTAATAAGACTCATGATAGCTATAAAGTTTTTCTCCCGAATCCCGTACGAACGTTTTACCGCCCGATACGCGACTGGAGAAAGATTGTTCTTAGTTAATGACCTGAATAATGTGTGACTGATAGCCAACTTGCTTCCGTTATCGACCCGCTGCTTTGTCGGTGAGGACGAGTCAGCAAGCTCACGTGCCACAAGCGGCTCTAATTGCATTGATCTTCTTGCGAAGATCCGCGCGAGAGAAAATGCTTGCACATTTTTTCCCGCACCGACACTCACAAGACAAGAAAGGTGTTTGGTATTTAATGGGGTGGAGTTGAGAGAATAATTATTTATTTTTTAGTCCGAGCAACTCACGAAAATCATTCTGCAACTGACGCACCTGATCCTCAAGCTTTTCTATTCGACTTTTATGGTCGAGGAACAGCATGGTTTCGTTCGATGGTGTCGAGCCGTTCGTTGATAGTGGCAAACTGCGCGTCAACATCTTTCTTTCTGGCGGTAACTTTTAACACCTCGTCAAATCCCCGATTCATCATGCGAGCTAATTGATCAAGGGATATTTCTTTTTTTGTTTTTTTCTTTGTCGCCATACCTTTTGTTGCCACACATAAAGAAAGAAAAAACTCACTGGGCGGTGAGTTGGAAACGTAGGCACGCAGACCCGCGGGCATAGCGCTCCGCGACGCGTGCGATCCGTTCCGCCTCACCCTTTGTCCCCCGATACCATCGGAGTCAAAGGACAGAACAGCTCTTTATTTCGTTTGATGTAGTGTACCACATTACCGACTGCAGAGCAACTTACTCCACCAAGCCGAAATGTGTCAAGCCCCTCAGGACTTTGGCGTGCGCCCGTGCGCCGCTCTAAGAGACTAAACGAGGGTTTTTGAAGTTTGTTACGTCCCCACGACAGCAACGGGTTCCCCCACCCGCCACAAAATGGCTCTGTTGCCATCCGCGGGAGGGTTTGCCGGCCGCACGGCGATGTGCCGGACGCCGCCTAGCCTTGTTTACCGCCCGCTTTTCCCCGTTTGATGAGCCGAAGGAACGAATGCGGCCCACCGCTGCCGACTCTTTCCACGATCTTTTTGTCCACCATGCGCTGAATATCGTACCGCAGTGTCCGCTGGCTGACCCCCGGGAGTATTTCGGCAACATCCTTAATAGTTGAATAGGTTTTGCGAGAAAGCTGCTCAATAATCACCGATTGCCGGTCAACCGCGGAGATTGCCGGACTCACCTTTGCGTTGCCGGCTGTTGAAGCGATTGATGCTGATTGCTTTGCCGATTCAACGCTGTGAGCGATTGCCGCATTGCCAGACTCTTTGCCGGATTCATTGCCGATTGGCTTTGCCGATTGAGGAAAATCATCAGTTTTATCTATATATATAGATGAGGTATCATTGCCGGATTTGACAGGCCCCATTGCCGGACCTTCATCGGCCGCGACCGGCTGAAAAGCAACGGCATCTTTTTCTTTTGGCTCCGCACCCTGGACATCGGCAACACGCGTCCGCGCCTTGCCCATGCTATCGGCAATTATCCCCATAAAGTCAGCCAGCAACATCGGCGGGCGCGAAAAAATTCCATCAATCGACGGCTCCTCTTTGCGATCCGATTGTTCTTGGGCAACGCGCGCGGAAACATCCCCCGCCTCTCTGATTCCTCGCTCCTTAAACTCAAGGAGGGCGGCGCGCAACGTTCCCGTTTCACGGAGAAGAACGCCGGCATTGGTTTTGCCGATTTCGCGGATATTGGCGGATAAACGAATCGTCTCCTCAAGAGCGTCCAGCGTGGCTCCGTTGCGGGCCACAAAATAATCAAGGGCGCGATCCTCCAGCGCCTGGCGAAGTTTGGGACGGGAGACATATTCAGCCACCCGAAAAACAGCCCACACCACCTCAAACGAACGCTGATTGAAGAATTCTAATGAATACATAGGTGACGCACTTCGCTAAGTGCTTTTTAAGGTAAACCAAATAGCACCGCACGTCAAGAAAATCGGCAACAAAAAACGGGAGCGGGCGCGGCACAAAAAGACGGGTGCAACAGCATCCGGCACAAACAAAAGTGACACGCCTGAATGCGCGATGGAGCAAAAAATATCGCGGCACACGCGCCGCACGCACCACATCGCCTCAACACGAGCCGCAGCACCTCAACCGAACCGTAGCGCCTCAACCGAACCGTAGCGCCTCAATTCAAAAAGCACGAAAAAAAATTTACCGGCGCGCGCCACCCCGCAGACATGTATAACAATTTAGGTCCGATCGGCTATAAATTGTTATACACAGAAAGCCGAGGTCTGGGCACCGCTCATGATATACTGGGGAAAAGTTTTTGATTCTCCTATGGCTTATCGTCGCCTCCATGGGCAGGACAAAGTACTCACCTATCTTCGTGCGCTTTCTTAACTCCGCCCCACGGGGTCTTTTTTTTATTATTCATTATCAACCACACTTCTTTATGAACGAACCATCTTCTTTTAACCAAACACCCACCCCAACGTCGCGCCGACCCATCGGACGAGCCGTCCGTATTATTGGTGGATTTGTCGGCATCTTTGTAATCGCCATCGGCATCCTCTGGGGGATCTATTATTACCGGCAATGGCAAGGAGAACGAGCCGTTGCCGCGCTCGATAAATATCTACAAGAACAAACGGACACCGCAATGCGAGCGGCGATGGCCGATACCTATGGCGGATCAACTCCCCAAGAGACGCTCCAACTCTATATAGACGCCGTTGAAAAAGGCGACTATGAACTGGCGAGTAAGTATTTTATAGAGAGCAAGAGAGAAGCGGAGCTGGCGAGCTTGCAAAAGAGTGGTAAGGAAGATACCGCAAATATTATTTCGTTGCTCAAGGAAGCTCAAAAAAATGCTGGGGGGTGGTCCGAAGACAAAAGGGGATTTGTTGTCACAGACCCCATCCTTGTTGATTTTGTACTCTACCCAAACAACGTTTGGAAATTAGTTGAAATATAAAAATATGTGGATGAAAATCATCTGTCTTTTTTTGGTCGTTCTTGCCGGGGTCATCGCCATCGCTCCCGACGACGCGCACGCGTATGACGCGTTGACGACCCACCAAGCGCTCACGCAGGAAATCGTCCGACTCTATAACCTTATCCATCCGGACCGACCAATAGACGCCATTTCCCTCCAAAACATTCTCAGGGGAAGCGTTGAGGAGGACGCTCCCCCGCGCTGGATCAATCACTTTTATAATCCGCTAACGCAAGAGGGCTGGACCGGAGATAAGATGGGCGCGTTCCCATCCTCCATTGTCCAGCTCTTTTCTTTTATCGGCGTCTCTTCGGAAGGAGCGCTCTCCGCGGTTGATTGGATGAAAAACAACATCATCCAGGACAAATATTCCTCCTACGGAGGGAACCACACCTGGAAAACCGGCCTGAAAGAATACGCTGCGGGAAATACCGCGCTTGCTAACCAAACGCTGGGACACACGCTCCACCTCCTTGAGGATATGGGGGTTCCCGACCACACCCGCGACGACACCCACGCCCAAGAACTATCGGCGGTGACCGGAGATCTGGGATCGCCCTACGAGGACTATGCAACCCGCTTTACCCCGCAGACGTTTTCTCTGGCAGATGCGCTCTATAAAAAAGGAGCTCCCATTGTCAGCAAATCGACGCCCGAAGAATATTTGGTATCAATGGCAACCTATTCAAATAAATATTTCTTTTCAAAGGATACCATCGATAGCCCATCATTCCCCTCTCCACACATTTCAGAATCGGATTGCGATGCGAATGGATATTGCTATAGCAAAGATGAGAATGGGGGAAAAATGCCGATAGCATTATATAAGAATCAAAAAAACGACACCGGACAAATTGTGCCAGTATTCTCTTTATTAGACAAAGAGCAATATTATCCAATCCTTGAATCATATTTTTCTCACCTCTCAAGACAAATCCTACTCCATGGCGTTGGGATGATAGAGCTTTTCTATAAACAAGGAGAAGAGGAAAAGGAGAACCAGCAATATCCACAACATTTAGTCACCTACGACTTTTCATTTATTACGCCGCCGATATTTTCTTTGGTGGGGGTCGGACAAACCATCGCCGCCACCGCCCAAAATCTCTGGGGATCGGTGGCATCCGCCGCGCAAGGAACGCTGGCGTGGGCGCAAGGTCTTTGGAGCCGCTTTTCGGGATCAAACACGCCAGAGTCATTGGCGTTTATTCCCACCAACCAGCCATCAACCACCTCTACGCCGTCCGGAGCGCACGGAAATCAAACCGCCTCGCCCGCCGGTGCCACACACACCACTACTACCATAGAACAAACCCCGCCAGCGCCTGCGCCAGCGCCTGCGCCGGCGCCAAAACAACCCTTGCCGCAAAACACCGTCTACGTCAAACGCGTGATTGACGGCGACACCATCGTGCTGACCGACGGAACGGTCGTGCGCTACATCGGCATTGACGCTCCCGAGATAGCATACCAAGAGAACGCCGGCGACTGTTATGCCGACCAGGCGCGCGACAAAAATAAAGCGCTGGTTGAGGGCAAGCCCCTACGGCTTGAATATACCGACCAAAAACTCGACAAATACGACCGCACGCTGGCGTATGTGTGGGCAGACAACGTCTTAGTTAACCGCGAGTTAGTGGCTGGCGGATATGCATACGCATACAACTTCGGCCACCCCCATCCGCGGGAAACCGAGTTCTTAACTGCGCAAACCGAGGCGCGGAACGCAACGCGTGGCCTGTGGGGATCGGCGTGCAAAAATACCGACGACACAACAACCGCCACCACAACCGCCGGCGCAAAGGCAACGACGACCGCCGACACAACGGCGCAAACAATTGTACCAACCCGATGCGCGTTCGCGTCATCGACCGCATATCGACCGGACGGCGGAATTGTTTTTAACGAAATCGCGTGGATGGGATCGACGTACGGCGCGACAAAAGAATGGATTGAGTTAAAAAATAGAGGCAGCGCGCCGCTGTCAACGCGCGGCTGGTCGGTCATCGCCCAAGACGACGGCATCACCGCTCCTCTGCCAGCCATTACTGTCGCGCCGGGACAGATTATTCTTTTGGAACGCACCGACGACACACCCGTCCCCGAAAAAAAGGCCGACGCCTTTTTCACAGGAGCAATCAAAAACAGCGATACTCGGATCGCGCTCGTCGATGAATCGTGCCGCATTGTTGATGCCGTTTCGGCGCAACCGTCGTGGCCGGCGGGAGATGCAACATCACGGCGCACGATGGAACGCGACTGGAATGGCGGATGGTACACTTCAGCCGCTCCCAACGGCACGCCGGGGAAAGAAAACGAATGGGGGTACGGCGGGAGCGGAGCGGGAGGCGGCAGCACAGGAGGAAGCGCCGGCACGGCCACGCCGACAACATCAACGACGACGACAACCGCCTCGTCGACACAACCAGTATGGGCGCCGGTGATTATCAACGAAATTTATTACGATGCGCCGGGCAGCGACGACGGACAGGAATGGATAGAGCTCTACAACACGGGAACATCATCGGTGACGCTTTCCGGATGGAAAATAGAAGAATCGGGGACAGCGCACGCGCTGACCGCGCATGGAGCGACCACCATTGATCCGGGTGGGTACGCGATTGTTGCCCGTGATTACGAACAATTTCTACCGCACAATCCCGGTGTAACCGCGCCCGTGTGGACAAGCGCGTTTTCTCTCAACAACGATGGTGAAACGATTGCGCTCAAAAACGATACCCTGCTTATTAATAGCGCGACGTATGCATCAAGCACTGGCGCAAACGGCAACGGAAAATCGCTTCAAAAATTCGACACCGCATGGAAAGAAGCGACGCCCACCCCCGGAGCGCAGAACAAAGAAGATGCTCCCACACAAACATCAACTCCCACCGCAACCCACGCGCTCATCAGCGAAATGCAGGTTGCCGGCCAGAGCGCTGACGATGAATTTATAGAGCTCTACAATCCAACTCAAACCACACTTTCGCTGGCGGGATATTCGCTTCAATACATCAGCGGCAAAGCCACCACAACCGCCCACGCATACAAAGAACTTTTTCGGGAAACTGACGCAATCGCGCCACATGGATTTTTCCTGCTGGCGCGTAGCGGCGGCGCGTTTGAGATGCGCGCCGATATGCCATACAACGCCTTTTCGCTTTCGGGAGCAACCACCGGAGGCATTGTCGTTCTTTCGCGCGCCACCGGAACCATCGCCGCGCTCAATGACCCAGAAATTATTGACGCAGTTGCTTATGGCGCTCCTGCGCTTGCACCAACCGCCGCCCCTCTCCCCGACATAGGACAGAGCATTGAACGCAAGGCGTGGGAAAGCGGAGCGTGCTATCCCGCCACGGACGCGTATGAATTTTCCGGGAACGGATGCGCCGGCAATGATGTCGCGCTTAATTTTGACATCCGCCAAACGCCCCAACCCCAAAATCGCGCCAATCTCCCCGAGCCGCGCACCGCGCCGGCGACCCCGGAACATTTTTCTGCATCATTTGAAACGTCGTCGCTGACGCTCCAGCTCACGTGGGATGCTATCACACATACCACCTACCGCCTCACCGATGAAACGGACACCACCACGCCGCGCGCTTTGGCCACCACCACGCAATCATCGTGGCGCACGCAACTGCACGCGGTTGGATATGAGGCGACGTTTTCTCTTGTCGCGTGCGACGCAGAATCCCTGTGCTCAAATCCAGCCACCACAACCATTGCCATCCCCAGCCCGTTGACCTCATTTGCCATCTACCGCGATCCGCGCACTGACAACCGCTATGCCGTTGATATGACCTACGATGCTTATCCATTTGTCCCCGATCTCTACACCAGCCCGCCCAACAACCGATGGAAAATGATGGCGCTCTATCTCAATCAAGACGCGCCAACCACGCCGGAAAATACCGACCACAATTTTGCGGGACTTTCCAACACGCTTCCCATTGCCTATCCCCGATGTGCCGGCGGCATGACGCCGGGAGCGGCCCTGCTCATGCCCGACACGCCATCCAATTGCTCAGTCAATGGCGGCATCTACAACGTCTCAATGGGATTTGGCACACAACAAGAAACACATCTGGATGTGGCGCTGGCGCAAACACCCAATGATCTTACGTTATCGCCGAATGATTTTGTGACAATCGCGTTTTATAGTTTTTACGATTTTATGCCCTCCGATGGCACGGTCGGCTACTTTCGGCTCGTTGCAGTTGATAAAACGCGCCACTACTTTTCCAACCAACCACCGCCACACCACGCGCCGACGCTTGAGGGTTCCCTGAGTTTTACATTTAACCAAACCACCTCAGGCCTTACCACCAGCTGGTCGCCGGCAACAGACACCGACACCGCCCAAAGCACCATCCGCTACGAAATACGCTACCACACCGATGGGCCATGGATAGATACGGGCAACGCCACTTCGCATACCACCACCACCGCCCCCGGAGACATGCTTGATATCGCCGTGCGCGCCATTGATGATTTTGGCAATAGGTCGCAGGAAATATCCGGATCCTGGTCATACCCGACAACCACGGCCAGCATTTTGCAAAACATTACCGATGGATGGAGCAATGGATTTGGCACAAAGTGGAGCGCACCGTGGAGCGCGCCGGGGCCGGCGGTGTTTCAACGTGTTCAACCACACTCCACACTTTCATTTAATACCATCTTCCTGCGCATACGGCAGATGGCTCCCTCGCAAAACAATCCCTTTATCTATCCAGCGACATTGAAATTGGGTATCTACGCGGATGCTTCCGGCGCGGTTGACTGGAATACCAAAATAGGCGAGGCGGTTTCGGGAAAATTGTACCAGCCGGACCCTACCTCTGATATTTCCTTTGTTTTTCCATCGTCCATAACTCTTCAACCCGAGACAACCTACTGGCTCGCGCTTGAGGTAGCCGCGTACGACGCTTATTATCCCGACTACGCATGGCAATACGGCGGGTGGTACGTGGCTACCGCCTCAACCAACCCCTACCCCGACGGGGGAATGGCCTATGGCTGGGGCAATCCGTTATGCGCCGACCCATCGTCCTGCGCGCCGGGAACCGTGCAACCCAACGACGCCGCTGATTGGTATATGATTTTTGCCACACGAGAATAGCACCCGGCCACAGAATCATCTTGCACACGCACAAGCGAGCCCCAAACCGCAAAAACGACATTTATTAATTTTTTAAAGTCCAAATGTGCCCAAAAATATAACAATGTAAGTCCGATCGGACACAGATTGTTATACCTGCTCATTACCCACACAACACACAAAATAAAAAACACTCCCCACAAAAACCCCAACCACGCCGCCCGCATCGTCTCACCAAATAGAAAAATAACACCCAAAAACATCACTCCACGATCATGCAAAAAAATCTAACCCTCACAACACTCTCAACTATTGGCAACGCGTGCGTTGAGTTTGGCAATCTCTTTGAGTCAATCCTCTGTGCCGGATACGGATCATCGCCGGCAAAAGCCGCAACAGAAAAACGAGAGAACGAAAGTCGCCGCCATGGCATCACCCAACAAACGCGAGACCTGCGCGAAAACAAGAAACGGTGCCGCGCATTAATTAAAAGACTCGAACAGCAGGGCCTTGTTGAGCGCACATTAAAAAGAGGAAAACTTTTTATCCGCCTCACCGCAAAAGGGACGGCCCGCCTTGCCCACATCAAAGGCATACAAGAATTGAAAGAAACGCCCGCAACCGCACACACGGAAGGAGCGCGATGGATTATTATTATTTTTGACATCCCCGAAAAAAAGCGCTCGCAACGGGATTGGGTCCGAAAAACGCTGACCACCATGGGATTTTCTATGATGCAAAAAAGCGTGTGGATTGGCAGGGCTGTGCTTCCACGGATTTTCATTGAAACCCTCGCTCAAAAAGAAATCATGTCCTGCGTAGAAATATTGGAAATAACCAAAGAAGGAAGCATCCTGCGTGGCGCTCAAAAAGTCGCCTCACAAAGACGGTGCGCACAAAAAACTAAATTCAAAAATGTGATTGGGGTGAACGTGGGGTGTGTATAACATCTTATGTCCGATCGGACCTGAGATGTTATACACAGGGGAAATCATTAGTAAAATCACCATGCTTTTTGCATAAATAGCGACATAGTAGAGTACTAGGGAGATCATCGCCATCTAAACACGTGTCTTGTCGGGCACAAGAAATAACCTCAAGCGCTGTGCGATCACGCCCTGCGCAATTTTTTTGAAAAGAGCGCCAACAATGCGCTGGCAATAATCGCCATCGCCGCGCCAAAGTAAAACGGTGCGGCCGCCCCAACGCGATCCCACAAAAAACCAGCGATAAAACTGGCTGGCAGGGTGGCAATGCCAACGGTTGCCGCGTAAATACCAAATGCGCGGCCACGATGGCCGGACTCAACGATGTCCGATAGAAACGCCTTGGCAACTCCTTGATTGGCGGCATAATAAACGCCGTAGAGAGCATACAACGGCCAAATAATTGCCGCGCCCGACGCAAGGGCAAAACCCAAGTAAACCAGCGCATAAGATCCCCATCCGATACACATGGTCGGGATGCGGCCGATTTTATCCGAGAGCGATCCTAACGGAACCGCCAACAGGGCATACATCAAGTTAAACAGCGCAATAACCAGAGGAATTTCCAAAAGCGTCACTCCCAAACTCTTGGCACGCAAAATCAGAAACGCGTCCGATGAATTGCCCAATGTGAAGAGCACAATGATAACCAAAAAAAGATAGAATGGTCGCGGCAGAGCTGCGTGGTGTGGCGATACCTGAGGTGACACGGCGGCATGATCGGGCGGCAATTCGCGCACGTTAAAGACCAACACCAGAAGCGTGATGATCAAGGGAAGCGCGGAAAAAAGTAAAATAGTGTGATACAGCGAGGCGCTGCCCTTGAGAAGATAGAGCAACCCGAAAAGAATCAGCGGACCAACCACCGATCCCAGCGTATCCAGCATGCGCGCGATACCAAAACTTTTCCCCCGAACGTTTTTTTCCGCTGATCCGGCAATCAGCACGTCCTTGGGGGGATCTTTGATGCCTTTACCAGCACCATCGCACGTCCGCAGGGCAAGCACCGCGGCCCCCGATGTCAGAAATGCCAGAAGCGGACGGCTCAGAGCCGAAAGAAAATAACCGATAAAAACAATCGGCTTTTGTTTTTTGAACCGGTCGGAAAAGAAGCCGGCGACAATACTAAAAAGATTGGCGCCCGCCGTCACCACACCCTCGGCGACACCGACAAATGTTTTATCAAAGCCCAAAACCGCTGTCAGATAAATGGGCAGAATCGGCGAGAAGACATCCTGGCTAATGCCGCCAAAAAAACTGAGCAGTCCAACAAAAAAAACATTTTTCCGCCGCGGCAGTTGCTCGGATGACATACCACGCTACTCGTCTTTAGTGATGTAAACCTCGCGCGGCTTGGCGCCGTCACCCGGACCGATAATATTTTTCTCTTCCATTATGTCCAGCAGACGCGCGGCGCGGGCATACCCGACCTTCAAGCGACGCTGTAAAAGCGATGCGGATGCCTTCTGCGCCTCGCGCACCACATCGATCGCCTCCTCGAGCATTTCGTCGTCGTCTGCGTCCTGTTCAAATCCGTCAAAAATATCCCCGCTGGTGACAGCGCCCGTCGCTCCCTCTTCGCCCTGGTCGGTTTCAAACGGCATTCCCGGCTGATCGGGATCAACCCATTCAGCGTTGTGTTCGCGGATAAAATCGGTCACGCTCTTTATTTCTTCTTCGGAAATAAACGCTCCCTGGATACGCTTCGGTTTGGAAAGTTCGGCGGATACAAAGAGAAGATCACCACCACCCAATAATTTTTCCGCGCCGGCCGTGTCTAAAATGGTGCGCGAATCGATCTGGCTGGCCACCTGCAACGCGATGCGCGCGGTGATGTTGGCCTTAATAAGGCCGGTGATAACTTCCACCGACGGCCGCTGGGTGGAAAGAATCAAATGGATGCCCGTCGCCCGCGCCATCTGCGCCAGACGCACAATCGCGTTTTCAATATCGCGCCCGTAGGCGGCCATGAGATCCGCCATTTCATCAACCACAATAACGATAAACGGCATTATCTCGTCGGCATGTTTTTTGTTGTAACTCTGGATGTCGCGCGCGCCGGCTTTGACGAATATCTCATACCGCCGTTCCATTTCCGAAATCGCCCACCGAAAAACGCCCAATGCCTTTTTGCCTTGCGTGACCACCGGCGCAACTAAATGCGGCAATCCATTATACACCGACAATTCAACGCGCTTGGGATCAATAAGAATAAGCTTGAGTGTTGCCGGAGAATTTTTGTATAAAAGAGAGATGAGGGCCGAATGCAGCGTGATTGATTTTCCGGATCCGGTTGCGCCAGCAATAAGCAAGTGCGGCATTTTTTCAATATTCGAAAAAACCGGCTCACCAGTCACATCGCGGCCGATACAAAATCCCAATGTCCCCGACGACACAAAGTCGGGATAGGAAATCAAATTTCCCAATCGCACCATCGCCGCGCTCTTGTTGGGAACCTCAATGCCGACATACGGCCGCCCGGGAATCGGCGCCTCGATGCGGATGGGATGCGCCGAAAGCGCCAGAGACAAATCCTGATTGAGCGCCGTGATGCGCGACAACTTAATTCCTTCCGCGGGACGCAGGGTAAAGCGCGTGACTTTGGGACCGATGTTAATCTCACCCATCTCCACCGGGATACCAAAACTCTCCAGCGTGCGCTTAATAATATTGGCATTGGCGCGCAAATCGCCGGCGCCCGGCTTTTCAACCGATGTCTTGAGCAGTTCAAGCGGCGGCGCTTTGTAATCCGTAAATTTTTTCAGCGTTCCTTTGAGCGCCTTGGCTGGTGCGGCTGAAACAGCAACCGCCGGTGCGGCCGCTTCGTGCGGATTTGCGTTTGATTCTTTTTCGTCGTCATCCGGCTTTGTCTGAGCGCTTTGCGCCTCAGCTTTGCGGACCATAGCGTCTTCATTTTTTGCCAAGGTTTCTGCCTTCTCCTCTTTGTCGTCTTCGTTCCTGCCAAATGCATTCAGGCGGATGGGGCGGTTAAACACGATAACAATCCCGATAACCGCGGCAATTACCAACACCACCCCCCATGCCACCGGCCCCAGCCATTGTTTGAGATAACCGACGCCAAATCCCGCCAATCCCGCCTTGCCATCGGCAATCACATCAATAAATCCCAGGGATGATGCGAGGAAAAGAAGCGCCCCCCAGATCGTCGGGCCGTAAATTTTCCGTTCGTTTTCGTGAAGAAGCAAATTAACTCCCATCCCCGCCAACGTAATAGGGATCAACGCATACCCCCAACCAACGCCCTGTGTTGCAACCGCAAAAACAAGTTGACCGATCGTGCCCGCCAACCCGAACCCGGCAAGCGCAAAAACAATCGCGATTGCCAACAATACCAACGCCCAAATGGTGCGAACGGTTTCTTGCGCTAGTGCATAACGCGACCCGCCGTTGCCAACAACCACCCCGGGGCGCCCACCTCCTGCATCACCGCGCTTTTTTTTGTTTTTATGTCCCATACAAAACGAATGTCTTGTTATCCTTTGTGCGTACCCCCCGCCCCTTGTTCGTCGGGGCACGATTCATCGCACTCGTCGCTCTCTTCCGCGACGATAGCAAGAATTTTTTCGACGAGTTCCTTAGGATCGGAAGAAAAAATAAGTTTCCCATTTCCCCGATGCGCTTTGGCGATAATTTCTTTAATAATATCGTCGGTCGCCCACGGCCCCTCCAGCACGCCAATAGGCTTATTGTCCTCAAACGCAATCGTAAATTCATTGAAGGTGCCGATGCGTCCGCACCCGATAATCACCGCATCGGACGAGCGTGTCATCAGCAAATTCCGCCCGGCATAGCCAAACCCCGTATACACAATCAGGTCGTGAAATTCAAATGGCAACTTGTACACGTTAGCATGTTCGTGATCGGTGGCCGCCGGAGAGATGCCGATTGCCATACCGCCGGCTTCCTTGGCGCCGCGTGCGGCCCAAAATGGAAAACCGGTGGTCGCGCCGTCGATTAAGATGGCGTTATGCAATGCGATTTCCTTTCCTAATGCCAGCGCAAGATCAAAAGACCCCTCGCCACACTGCTCGGTTTGCGCCGCCCCCGAAACGCAGATGCGATGGCGCGGAACGGTTACATCACCCTGATTGTCCGCCGTTTGCGTATGTGTCATACAAATATATTATTGATCGTCCAGATCGCGAATTTCGGCAATCGTCTGGTCTTCCGTTTCGCGCTTCCCCTGCGCGCGGTGCACGTGGATAAGTTTTTCAACCTTGGCCACCAGCGCCTGCGGATCGGCATCAAAAACAACCGCCACATTTTCTCCTCGCGCCTTGGCGATAATTTCTTTAATGATGTCATCGGTCGCCCACGGACCCTGCAGCACGCCAATGGGTTTGTGATCCTCAAAGGCCGTCGTAAATTCATGAAACGTACCGATGCGCCCGCACCCAACAATCACCGCATCCGATGACTGCGTCAGCAAAATATCGCGTCCGGAATACCCAAACCCCGTATAGATAATCAGATCGTGCCAGGCGGTGGGTAGACGATAGGTATGAACGTGCTGTCGCCGGCTGGCGGCTGGAGAAAAACCAATCACGCGCCCTCCCGCCTCCTTGGCGCCCTGGCTGGCAAAAAACGGAAAGCCGGTCGTCGCGCCATCAATAAGAATGGCGCCGGCGGCCGCAATAGCCGCTCCCAATGCCCGCGCTTTTTCTTCCGTTCCTTCTCCGCAATGAGCGGTGTCTGCGGCTCCCGATACGCATATTTTATACGCCTGTGGCGTAGGATACAATTGATTGTCGTCACCCATATCAGTAGTGATACATTCTTATCGCGTGCAGTATAGCGTCAAACTGCCATCACTACAACAACTCGTACGTCGTTCCCGGACGCGGCACCGTAGCATCAATAGCAAAATCATCACGAATTTTTTGAGCAAGCGGCTCGCTTTGATCCAGTTCCCCCTGCACGACAAAAACTTTTTTAAGCGACGAACGCATCGATCCGACCCACTTAAGCAGGAGCGGCTGATCGGCGTGCGCCGAATAGGCGCCAATCGCCTTAACCGTACAGCGCACCGGCACCCGCTCCCCCATAATCGTCACTTCCGACACGCCGTCTAAAATGGCGCGGCCCAGTGTCCCCTCGGTCTGATAGCCGACGATCAAAATAGTGCTCTTGGGATCGGGCAGATAACGGATTTCGTGATGAAGAATGCGTCCGCCATTGGACATTCCCGATCCGGCGATGATTACCTTGGGCGGCGGAATGTCGTTAATTTCTTTTGATTCTTCTTTGGTAAGTGTAAAGCGGAGCCCCTTAAAATCAAAAATATCTTCTCCGTGGCGCAACCGCTCCAGCGCTTCGGCATCAAAAAAGTGCGGATCGCGCATGTATTTTTCGTAGACCGTGGTCAGTTTGATGGCCAGCGGGCTATCGATGAAAATCGGCACCTTAGGAATACGCCCGTGATCAACCAGATCGCTCAATTCATACAAAAGTTCCTGTGTGCGCTCCATCGCAAAAGCAGGGATAAGCAATGTACCCTTTTTGGCGACAGTATCCTCAATAAGATCCTCCAAAATCATTTTGCGCTCAGCCACCGATTCATGGACTCGATTTCCATACGCCGACTCGACCAAAGCGTACTGAGCGTTCTGGATGTATTCCGTATCCCGCACCAATGGCGCAGGAACGTTCCCCAAGTCGCCGGAAAAAACAACGCTCACCTCCCCCTGCGTCACCTTGATACTCGCCGATCCCAGGATGTGGCCAGCGTCATAGAGTTCAATGGTCATACCGCCAACATTCATCGGCTGATGATACGGGATTGCGCGCCAAAGCGAGAGCGCCCCATCAATGTCTTCAATCCCATAAATAGGTTCCGACGACCCCTCCCGTTCCATCAAATGCTGGGCATCGAGCAATAGTTCCCGCGCCACATCGCGCGTCGGTGCCGTGGAATAGATGGGACCGCGATAGCCGTCTTTGTACAGTTTGGGCACACGGCCGATGTGGTCGATGTGCGCGTGCGTAATAAAAACCGCGGCGATGCTTTTGATGTCAAACCTGAACGGCTGGCTGTTTTCCGCCTCCTCGGCGGCCGTTCCTTGATGCAAACCACAGTCAATAAGCAGCGACGCCTTGCCGTCGTTCAAAAGATAATTGGATCCGGTAACCTGTCCGGCGCCTCCCAAAAATGTGAGTTTCATATACAGGTATGATATCATAACTGTATCCCATGGCAAAACCAGACATTCCACAACCCATACTTCCTTTTGAAACTCCGGGCCCCGCGCAGGAATCGTTGAGTGCGCCGCCGGAAACCGACACCAGTCCCGACATCCCGCGAAAATTAGATGGGTTTGAAAAAACTGACATCCGAGTAAGCGACATCAATCACCAGACCAAAACCGCACTCTGTTGGTATCACGATGGTGTCATAGCCGAGTGGCAACTCGTACAAACCCCCGATGGTTCCCACCGTGCCGTCATTCTTTTTCGCATAAGCAACGGGACGAGCAACGGCACCTTTATTGCCAAGCACGACATCGCCACAAGCATCAAAATGATCCACGCGCTTTTTGAGAAAAGAGTAAAGGAGAAAGCACATCACACGCCCGAACTACCACTCGCCTAATTTTTCAAAAGCGCCGCCACCATTTCCCGCTCGTTCCAGGGTGTTTTTTTATTATTAGGCCCGTGGATCCACTGCTCCGATCCTTTTCCAGTAGCCACCACCACATCCCCCGGTTGTGCCATCGCCAGCGCCCGCGCCAGCGCAGTTTTTCTATCAACAATCCGCTCACACGTTTGCCCGTGATCATTTTCCGCCTTTTCTCTTTTAAACCCCGCATATAGCGCCTCTATGATTTTTTCCGGATCCTCATCGTACGGGTCTTCATTGGTAAAAATAACCAGATCACAGAACCGCCCCGCCACCGCGCCCATCACCGGGCGCTTCCATGTATCGCGTCCGCCCCCGGCCGAACCCAAAACACCGATAATGCGCGCATCCGATCCTTTTTTAAGATCGTGCGCCAATTGATATATCGCCTCGAGCGATTCGGGTGTGTGTGCATAATCAACCACCACCGCAAACGGCTCGCGCGCCACAATCGTAGTGCGCCCCTCGACGCCGGGAAAAGTTTTGAGCGCCGCAGTAATCGTCGCCTCATCAATCCCTTCGGCGCGCGCAATGGCCCGCGCGCACGCCACATTGATTTTATTAAATGCTCCGGGCAAAGTAGGCGGCAAATCAGCGGAGAGCACCTGATCCGGCGAAAAAAGAGTAACCGGCGTTTCTCCGGCGGCCTGGATAAAAAAATCGGCGTGAGGATCATTTTGATTAACGAAAAGCTTAGCCGCAGGGCCTTGAGTACGCGCGATAAAACGGAAGAAAGAAACCTTCGCGTCGCGATACTTTTCAAATGATCCGTGCGATTCAATGTGCTCTGGGTGAATCCCCAAAAAGGCCCCCGCGTGCCAGGCAATCCATCGATGGCGATACTGCACTACCCCCTGCGACGTTACCTCAACAAAAGCATACGCACATCCCGCCCGCGCGGCGCGCCATAAAAATTTTTGGATAAAAAATCTTCCCGGCATCGTATTGCCGGTGCTATTTTTAACGCACGACTGGTCCACGCACACGAGAGCAGACGAGAGCATCGCCGCGCGTTTTTGGGCGTACGTAAAAATATGCCAGAGCAGGGCAACCGTCGTCGTCTTTCCCTTTGTGCCGGTAACCCCGATAACCCGCAGACGGCCAGAGGGAAATGCAAATAATACCGCGCCGGCCAACGCCAACGTGTAATGATACGCCCGAAGCATAAAACGATAGATGCGTGCCCCCATACAAAAAAATTATTACGAACGAGCCAACACGACGAGTGCTTTTTTTATTACTGCCTCAAGTGTATCGCCCGAAACCGACGGGTGCGCAAGCGCGCGCATGATATCTCTTTTATGATATCCCAGCGCCAACAGTGCCTCGAAAACATCGTCAGAAAAATCGGTTTTTACGCTTCCCATTGATGTTTCGGCAGAGACCTTCTTTTTCAAATCAATTACCACGCGCGATGCGATCCGCGCGCTTATTCCGCACTGGCGCGCCAAAAAACCGTCTTTTCCCGAAGCGATGACACTGGAAAGCGTTGCTACATCAACGGCATTAAGCATCTTGAGCGCAAGCTTGGGCCCGACGCCGGAAACCGAAATCAACAACTCGAAGAAAGAGCGCTCGGCCTCGGAAATAAATCCATAGAGGTCATACGTTTCCGGATAAAGATAGCAAATCACGCGCAGGGGCTTGCCGATATGCGCCTGAGTGCGCACTGCTTGCGTTGCATAGATTTGAAAACCAATTCCCGCCGCGGTCTCTACTACCACATACGGATCAACCGCCTGCACTACGCCGTTAACGCTATGTATCATACGTATAAGTGCAGTATAGGATAAATAGGTTTGACTTTAAAGGGGTGGTTTGCTATCCTCACCCCATTACCTATGCCACGCATCGCATCAGCAAAAAAAGCGCTCCGGCAGAACATTGCCCGGCGCACAAAAAATATTGAGCGCAAAACAGCGCTTAAAAAGGCCTCAAAAGCGGTCCGCAGGTTAACGCCCCAAAGCTCTTCAGAAGATATCGCCCGCGCTCTATCGGCGCTCTACACCACCGCAGACAAGGTTGCGAAAACCAAATTTATCAAGAAGACGAAAGCGGCGCGGATAAAATCGCGCGCGGCGAAGTTTGTCGGCACCCTGCGAGCGCAGAGCTAAGCGGCACAACAAAAAGAAACCAACGCTTGATCGGGGCTCATCAGCCCCGATTTTATATAGCGATCGTATTGGCTTAACAGTATAACCTGTTTTTTGTCCGATGCGCTTTTTGCCATAATATTAAAAAGGAGCATGGGTTCGTTATGGCCCAGTATCGCCAACTCCCATTGCAAAAGCCGCGCCGCACGTGTCGGTGCGCGCAGTATCCCCTGCGCATATGCAAAGGCATCCAAAAATCCTCCGGCATGATGCGCGCGTACTATTCGTTCATCGATGACGCGCCCCAATGCTCCCAGCATATCCAATTGAGTGCACAACCCCCAGGTATCAGTGCCAAAAATGTCGACAAGCAACGCGGCGGCGGCCGGCGTTATTTCGTTTCCGTGTTGCTGCGCATATGATTGCGCATAGGAACGCAGCTGCGCGGCGGAAAGCAGTTTAAATTCTTTTTCTTTGTGATCAATCGCCGCCAGAAGCTTGCGGTATTCGTCAGGCGGCGCGCCATCAAAATCCTCAACCAAGAAAATGATATGATCGGTCCGCTGGGCGGCCTCTACAACCCGAGCCAGCAATGGATCGCCCAGCACTGTGGCGCCGTGTGCGCACACGCATATTTTTTTCCCTTGTTCAAAAAGATTGGTAGCAGAAGTAAAAACATACGTCGCCAAGAGCCCTCCCTCATCTGCACAATCAAAGGACCGAATGATAATATTAGGATACTGCGCTTGCCGCTGACGGACAATCTCCCGCACAAACTCAGCGCGGCGATAATGATCTGATCCAAAAAGAACGTACAGCATGAAATAGTTATTCAAACTGCGTCGCCTCACGCTTGGGAATCAAGGATTTGTCGGTCGGCAATTCAATGGAAAACGTCGTCCCGCGATTGATCTCCGACTCAACCGCAATCGAACCGCCGTGGCGCACAATAATATTTTTAGTGATATAGAGGCCGAGCCCCGTTCCATTGGGAGCGACTTTTATGGCATTTTCTCCGCGGAAAAATTTTGTAAAAAGTTTTTCTATCTGATCTTTTGGAATGCCAATACCCGTATCTTGAATCGTGATTTTGATGAATGGGCGATCATCTTCATTGTGTACCCCAACGGTTACCTCGCCATTTACAACGTTATATTTAATCGCATTGTCCAAAAGGTTAAAAAGCGCCATGCTCATTTTTTGCTGATCGATAAAAACCGGTGGCACCGGCTTTGCCGGCCGCTGAAAATAAAGCTTCACGCCGTATTGGCTGGCCACCACCTGCGCATCAGAGAGAACCGCCGAAAGGAAATCAACGATATTAACATCAGCAAATTGGTATCCAAAACGCCCCTCCTCTATTTTTGAAACGTCGAGCAAATCGTTGACGGTTTTAAGCATAAGCTTTGAGGCAATATAACCGGTATCAATAAGCTCTTTTTGGCTCTGCGTCACCGATTCTTTCTCCAGCGCTTCAAATGCCCATGTCACCGCGGTTAACGGTGTGCGCAATTGATGCGCCGCTACCGAAATAAATTCGCTTTTAGCGCGCAGCAATTCAGCCTCGCGCGTACGATTCGTCACCATTTTTACAAACCCCATCAGCTGTCCGGCGGCATCAAAAATTCGATTAGTCACGACCCGCAGCTCCATGTGCGGATTTTCAAAAATAATATCAACCACGTTTGGGTACACCCCCTCGTCCGATTGCTGGACAACGCTAGGCGCCAAAGAAGTAAAAACCACCTGGGCCAGCGATCGTAACTGCGGATTGGAAACCATGGCGGTGGAAAGCGTCTGTCCGATAATTTCTTCCTCCCGCACACCAAAAATTTCAGCGGCGGCGCGATTAAAAATCAATACGGAAAAATTAACATCATACGCCAAAATACCGGTGCCGATATACGAGATCACGCTTTCCATCTGCGCCGATTGCGTTTTAACATCCAGGCTCGTCGCGGCCGAGCGCCACCCCACAACCCCCGCAATAATAATTGCAACCAGCGCAATCCCCAAAACAATAGCACCCCAAACAAGTGGCAAAAAATAAAACCCAACAATTATCAGCACAAGAAAAAGCGGAAACATGTAAAAAACCAGCCGGAGTTCGGGCTGTTTAAGCATGTCCTTAAGAGGGTAGGTAAAATGCGGTCGGGCCATAGCACTGGTTTACAAACCAGAAAGATTATAAAGATACAGCGTGCGATCGATGCGGTTCATGAAAAAAAGCTGAGTCGGGGTTGAGCGCAAAAATACCATATCAAGCGCAATATCCGAAGTATTAATCACCGGCGTTATGGAAGAGAAATTTTTGGCGCTTATTTCAAAAAGAGCATCATGAAAATACACCGCATTCTTCAGATAATCATCCGGAAAAACAACAGGGGTGTTTTTGTTGTTCTCCCGCGGCAGTGCGCAAAATATTCGCGCACCATCGGAAGAAAAAACGCATTTATCGGCAACGGTTAGCAGGTGCAAGCTATCCCCAATTTGTTTGCCGTCCTGATCCAAAAGGGAAGCTTGGACGGATTGCCCCCCCTGCGATGACACTAATTGAATTACACTATATGGTTTTACGTAGTCAAAAACCAGTTGCAATCCATATCCATGCCCAAAGTAATTCAATGTTTTTGCGGTCATATCAAAATACCACGCCTCTCCATCAATCTGTGCCGATGGTTTTGAGAGTATAAACACTCTGCTCGGAGAGGGCCACGCGATCGTTGCGTCAACTAAGGCTAGCGAAGTAACCAACGTTCCCGTCGTACGTGCAGATGCCAGCGTGCGGGTATAAAGAGTACTGCGTCCCGCCGACTCAAGAAGATATGCTAGCTTTGTCCCATCGGGAGAGAACGCAACACTTTCAACATTCTCCGGAAGCGCCTGCCAAGCCTTAGTAGTTAGAGTAAAAAGTGCGTACACCCCCGAGTCAAACAGAGCCACAATTCGTGAACCATCTTTGTTCTGCCAGAGCTGAAGCGGCATCCCAAAAGGCGATGATGCGATAATCTGCTCTTTGCCAACATCCTGTATTTGGACCACATCACCCTTTGCATTTAAATAGTAAACCGATGCATGAATAATTCCCGAGGCGCTGGGCGTTGAAGACGCCACCCAAAAGGCAACTGCGGGATTAGTTGTCAGCTGGAAAAGATTATTTTTTTGGTTCTGAGACGCTATTGCGGCCGCACCCGAATCAGAAGGACTGGATTGCCCCAACTGACCAGACCCGGTTCCCGAACCGTTCACCGCACCCCCCGAAGAAATAGGAAGCCCCCCCCCACCGGACGGTTGACCAGGTATTGCGGCTTGTTTTGCCCCCTGAAGTCCAAAATAAACCCCAACACCAATAGCACCAAGAACCAAAATGGCGGCAACAATAACAATAATTTTGTTTACTGACGTTCTGTTCATGTTTTTTTCGACTTTTTAAAGCAAACCAACGCGGCAAAAGCCTTCTCCTGTATATTTATTTACAAAAACTAAGTCCCAAATTTGTTCCGGCATATTGTTCATCAACGCTCACCGGGACACCAACCGTTACTTTTAATTTACACGCATCAGCTTGACTGATTCCAAGTTGCTGAAGAAACGCCGCCTCTGCCTGTGCCCGCGTTGCCATCACAGGCTTTTGGGAAATTGAGATAACAAATGAGTTGTCTGGCTGGTAATAGCTGATGTCATATCCGGGAGTGCGCGTAATCAGTACTTCAGATCCGCTCGCGGTCACCAATGTCGCGCTCTGATAAAAATTTTTTATCGTAACCGCTCCTTGTGGCGTGGGAATACTAAAAACACTGCTCGAGGATCCCGCAACTGGAAGCGGAGCAACCTGAGACGTGCTCGTCTGAGATATGGGAAAAGTGCTTGTAGTACTAGTTGACGAAGGACCGCTTGGTGTATTTTGCACATAATAAAAAGCGGCAATCAAAAGCACGAGAACAAGAACAATGCCAACACTAATTAAAATTGTTTTTTTCATAAAAGTTAATAGTATTACTTACAATAATTGAGACCGCACTTTGTCCTGGTGGCCGGCCCCCACTGACAAAAATTATTTCCATTTCCCGACATTTGACACGCCTTTGCGATATTGTCTCCTGCATTTTGAGCTGCGCTAACGCACTGCTGATAGAGAGACTGGTTGAGAACATGGCACGTCGGATGACTCCCTGAGAAGGGATGATCAAAAGCAGAGGGGCAATTTAATCCATCAATTTGATTCGCGCTAATGTTTATTTGAAATAGACCTATAGAAACGGGCTCTCCTCCGTCACACTTATCGGTGCCACTTTGAGCCAGTGGGTTACCAGAACTTTCAATCATGCAGACCCCGGCAGCAGTTTGAGCATTGCTTCCGAAACAAGAACTCTGAAGTGCAGAAACAGAGCACGGGCCACTTGTCGGCGGCTGACATTGCCCCCCCGCTTGACTCCCCACCGATACCTGTAGCGTGCAACTTTTTACAGTGTCGCCTCCCTGACCGGTTGGATTAGCCAACTGAGCTGTTAAAGAAACGGAATATACCCCATCCGCCTGAAAAACGTGGGTTGGTGTAGCTGTTTTATCAACAGCAGAATTGTCACCAAAATTCCACGCAAACTCCCATGACTCATCGACGTCTGAAGAAAAACTTACCGAAAGCGGAGACGGACCCGATGAAGGATTTGCAGTGATTGTGCAATCACCCTGACTGGGAGGTCCATTTCCTGAGGGCGCCGCGGGAGGCGTGGGAAGTTGCGGATTTCTTATATTTACCAAATTTGGATTAATAGTGTAAAGAAGAATATATCCCCCAAACAGAAGAACAATGCCAAAAATAGCATTTTTAATAATATCCATGGCATCGCTTTTCGCCGCCGCACTCCCACCGCTGGCGACATATTTAACCCCGCCATACACAATCATAATAACCGCAAGAGCCGCAGCGATAGACAGCGCATAGGTGTATAGCGCGGAAACAAACGATGCCGGGTCACCCGCTTGAACAAACGCCGGCAGATTAAAATTAACTTCGGCGGCATGCACGCCCAATGGGAAAATCATTTCCACACCAAATCCCCAAAAGATAAGCTTCTGCATTGTTGATAGTTGTTTCATAGGGCAACGGTCATTATCGAACCGAAAAAGTGTAATTGGCGCTCGCATTTTCCGGCAGACTGCTCTGTGGATTATTTATGCTCACACTCAACACGCCCGATGCGGTCGTACTGGCATTTATATGTAATAAAACATGAAATGGATCTTCAGCAACATCAACCGGCTGTCCCGACAAAAACCACTGTACCCGCAAAAGAGTGTTGGGGGCGCTGAAGAAAAACGGCGTCACCGATATCTCTGGGGAAGAACCGGGCGAGAATACTGAACCAAAACTATTGGCGCTCACCACGGCCTCAGGAGACACCACCGGAACATTAATATATTTATCAACAAAACGACTGGTATAGGTATCGGGATCGTAGAAATCAACCGACACCCTGATTGATAGGTTCCCGCCTGCAAACAAAGGTTCTTTGTCTAGAGTAAACGACTGCATACCAACACCTTTTGCGTACAGCGTGTCGTTAACATACCAACGAACTTCCCGGCCACTAATATCAACAACGCGATTCGCGCCTGATGATCCTTGGCTTGTAAGTTCAACCGAAAAGGTTATAGGGTCCTGGTATCCCACAAGCGTTTTCCCCGCATATCCTGTAGGCACATATGACCCCGCGCGCCACGAAACTAAAAACTGCGGCGTTTGAGCGTGAACGGGGCCGGCAACAGAAATAGCGAAAAAACCAAGCACGGCCCCTCCCCAAAAAATACTTTTTCGGACACCTTTAAGCATTAGATAGAGTATACCACAAATATTATTTTCCAACAAAAAACACGCCGTCACCTCATGCCGCTTTCTGCATCTCATCCGGGCTTTGAGATTCTTCAAGTGCGCGCAAATCAAGCGGCTCATTAACCGACGCCCCGCCTCCACCGGCGTCACCCCCTTGGTTGTCATCGTTGTCGTCTTTTCCAAAGAGCTCCTTTCTAAGTTCTTTTTCACGATCCTTGAGCTTATCCATCCCGAATTTCTTAGCTCTCTGGCTAAAAGTTTTTTCTCCTTTCCCCTTACCACCGCCCTCACCACCGCCTTCTCCGGCACCTTCTCCACCGCCTTCTCCGGCACCTTCTCCAATACCCTCTCCGGCACCTTCGGCGCCCCCCTCGACGGCGCCCTCGCTAACACCCTCGGCCACCTTTTCGCCCGTACCCCGAGCAACGTTTCCGGCAATTTTCTCAGCTCCTTTTTCGGCCACTTTCTCGGCCCCTTTTTGAGCAATTTTCTCAGCTCCTTTTTCGGCCACTTTCTCGGCTCCTTTTTGAGCAATTTTTTCTGCTCCTTTTTCGGCCACTTTCTCGGCTCCTTTTTCGGCCACTTTTTCAACTGCTTTTTCAGCTCCCTCTTCAACTATTTTCTTACCTGCCTGCTCTGTGGCTTTGACTGCGGTGTCAACCGCAACATCGGCAACAGCACCAACGCCTGTCGCGGCCGCGGCCGCCTCGGCAACAATGATTGCGGCAATAAGAGCATACTCAATTAATTTATTAGACAAAAGAATCGCCAGGAGAATCCCAATGACCAGGATCGGAAGCGGTATAATAATAGCGATAGCCAAAATAATTTTTGTCAAAAAACCCCGCATCTTGAAAAACAAAAAAACGGCCACAAAAATCGCCGCAACATAGTGCAGGAAAATCGTCCAAAAAAACAGATCGCCGATAAACGCCGCGGTAATAGCGACGATAACCATCGGCTCAAAAAGATCTATATCCTTGAGCGCACTAAATTCGGTAAACTTATTCGCGGCCATACGGACAGTATATTACATTTTGCCCCCGCCAGATCATTGCCCGATAATGTCGCCATCATCCTCTCCTAATAATTCCTGCGGCTTGGTGGTTACGATGCGATTTTCAAAAAACGACGCGACCACCTGAAGCGCAACATGCTTGAGGCCCGCAA
>Ga0078972_1006974_pt1 | contig 25872 bp, 20 predicted proteins | sample YelNatPaOPGAMG01_FD_67568 | JGI IMG/M metagenome (GOLD analysis project Ga0078972, IMG submission 67568) | Hot spring thermophilic microbial communities from Obsidian Pool, Yellowstone National Park, USA - OP-RAMG-01 (SPADES assembly) (version 2) | ecosystem: Environmental > Aquatic > Thermal...
CCCCACAGGGCGGCCGGACATGCCTGACCCCTTTCCCGGGTTGAGGCCGGGCGGCAGCGTGGCAGAATGGCCGGCTGCAACCCGGGCGGCGGATACGCATCCAGGATGCACCCTTTTCTGCCGCCGATGTAAGGTGGGCCGGATAGATAGCAGCCTGGGCATTACCCTGGGCTCCAGCCAGCAAGAAACGTGCCATTTGCGGCTGGTGTTGGCAAGTGAAAGCCACAGCGGTATAATGGAGTATGCTGAAAGTGAGGCGCCCTTGAAGATCCTGGTGGTGGCCGACAAGGTCGTCGAGCTTGTCTACGGACCCAATATTCGAAAATACTTTGGTGACGTAGACCTCGTTCTGTCTTGCGGCGATTTACCCTATGATTACCTTGAATACATTGTGACCATGCTCACAGCGCCGGTCTTTTTCGTGCGCGGCAACCATGATCGTGAATGGGAGCAGACGCCCCAGGGCATCGAGCCGGCGTATCCTGGCGGTTGTGTGAACCTGGATGGACGCGTGGTCAACTATAAGGGGCTGCTTATTGCCGGCCTGGAGGGCTCACGCCGCTACAAGCCCGGGCCCTACCAATATACGGAGGGACAGGTGGCCCGGCGCATCTGCCTCCGGTTGTGGCCGCGCCTGCTCCTCAATCGCTGGCGCCGGGGGCGCTACCTCGACATTCTGATGACTCATGCGGCCCCCCTGGGCATCCACGATCGCCCGGACCTCTGCCACAAAGGCTTTCAGAGTCTGGTGCGCTTTATGGATCGTTTTGAGCCGCGGTACCTGATCCATGGGCACATACACCTTTACGGCACCGATCAGCGCTGGCGCTCAAGCTATCGTCGGACAGAGGTCATCAACGGTTACGGCTACCGTGTGTTGGAGATACCGGTCATCGAGGGCAAAAAGGCGGGTTCGCGGACGCAATGAGCGCACAGGAGCAACGGGTCGTTTCGGTGTTCGGCAGCGCCCAGGTGGTGCCGGGCAGCCCGGAGTATGAGCGTGTGCAGAGGCTGGGGCGCTTGCTGGCTGAGGCCGGGTGCACGGTGGTGACGGGCGGCTTTGGCGGATGCATGGAGGCGGCGTGCCGGGGGGCGCGGACAGCGGGCGGCCACACGGTGGGGGTTACGCTCCCCGCCTGGGGTGTGCCCACGAACGCCTGGGTGTGCGAAGACCGCCCTCAGGCCAGCTATATCGAGCGCCTGGTCCATCTGGTGGCCCGGGCCGATGGCTATGTGGCGGTCGATGGCGGCGTCGGCACGCTGACCGAGTTAGCGCTGACCTGGAGCCTGCTGGAGACGCACGCCCTGCCCGCACGGCCGCTGGTGGCCCTGGGCGGGCGCTGGCGGCGCCTGCTGCAGACCATTGCGGATGAGCTGATCCTGCGGCCGCAGGCAATGGAGGCCGTACAGTTGGTGGATACTCCAGAGGAGGTGTTGGCGGCGCTGCAGAGCGCCTGGCTGAGATGCTGAAGATCGTGGTCTATGAGCACAGTCATCGGGCGCTGGCGGAATAGGTCGCCGGCGTCTATTATTAGAACCTTGACTCACGTCTGCAGGTTTGGAGCCGCCAGAAGCGACAGGTTAGTGGAGCGTAACGGATGATCGTCGATTGGCAGCGAAGCGCGGCTGAGGGCGCAGTTTGCTATGTTGAGAGTGGCATGGTTGTGGGCCTCGGCAGCGGCAGCACGGCCGCCTTTGCCGTGCGCCGTATCGGGCAGCTTTTGCGGACGGGGCGCCTGAAGGGGATTGTCGGTATCCCCACTTCCCTCGCGGTAGAGGCCCTGGCGCGTACGCAGGAGATCCCCCTCACCACGCTTGAGGAGCATCCCCATATTGATCTGACGATCGATGGCGCCGATGAGGTAGATCCTGCGCTCAACCTGATCAAGGGGCGCGGTGGGGCGATGCTGCATGAGCGGATTGTGGCAGCAGCCAGCGCGCGGACGATCATCGTGGTCGATGAAGGCAAGTTGGTGCCGGTTCTGGGGACGCGAGCGCCGGTGCCGGTGGAGGTCGTGCCCTTTGGCTGGTTGCCGGCCATGCGCGCCCTGGAGCAACTGGGGGCTCGAGCTGAGCGGCGCATGGCGGAGGGGATCCCGGTTTTGACCGACGAGGGCAACTGGATCATCGACTGCCGCTTTACTGCAATTGCCGATCCGCTCGATCTGGCGATGGCTATCTGCACCATACCAGGGGTAGTGGCGCACGGACTTTTTCTGGGCATGGCCAGTATGGTCATTGTCGGCGGGCGCGATGGCTTGCGGGTGTTGCGGCCCCCGTTGCCGGAGCAGGGTGATAAAGGGAAAACCGGACATGGGTGTTGAGCAAAGGCTGCCGATGATTGACAAACCTCCGGCCCGGATTCTGGTGGTCGACGATGACCGGGCTGTGCGTGAGTTGATCCACGCCGCCCTGGAAGGGCCTGAGATGGCAGTTTCTCTGGCGCATGATGGCAAGCAGGCTCTGTCATTCCTGGAGTGGGATATCTATCAGGTGGCCATCATCGGTCTGCGCCTGCCCGATATCGATGGCCTGAGTCTGTTGCGGAAGCTGAAGGAGCGCAGCCCTGATACGGAGGCGCTGATCTTGAGCGCCCAAGGCGACATCTCGACGGCGGAGGCGCAAGGCGCGGGCGCCTGCGACTATTTGCTCAAGCCCCTGAGGGACCTGCAGCTCTTGCGCCGGACGGTAGCGCGAGCGCTGGAACGGCAGGAGTTGCTGTTGTCGAACCGTTACCTCATGGACGAGCTGCGGCGGGCCAACCGAGAGCTGCAGCGCCAGCGCCGGCGCGAGCTGCGTCGGTTGGAGGAGGTCGGCCTGGCCCTGGCTGGGGCGCTGCGTCGCGAGGATGTGCTCGAAGTGCTCAAGCGGGCGATCTCGGCGGCGCTGACATGCGATGTATTGGCGCTCTGCCTGTTCACTCCGGATGTGGGGGGGCCCGCCTGGCGGGTGTACTCACCTTGGCCATTGCACGCAGAGTTGCTCGATGCCTTGCGGCAGGCGGCGCAACAGTCGGCGGCGGAACCCGTGCTCGTGGAACAGGCTACTGCCAATTCTCACGTTACGGTGTTGCCCGCCGACCCCAAGCCGGCGCCGCAGGCCTTTGGCACCCTGGTGACCAGCGCTCTCTCGACCCGTGGCACCTACCTGGGACTGGTGACCGTGGGGGCCGAGCGCAGCGACGCCTTTGCACCCGAGGAGGTGCAGTTGCTCCGTATTCTCTGCAACCAGGCGGCGGTCGCACTGGAGAATGCCTATCTCTTCGAGCAAGCCCAGTTTCTGGCCACACGAGATGGCCTGACTGGCCTGCTCAACCATCGCAGCTTTTACCAGCGGCTCGATGAGGAGATCAGCCGCGCCAATCGCTATCACCTTCCCCTCAGTCTGGTGATTCTCGATACTGATTGCCTCAAGCGTCTCAACGATCACTATGGCCACCTGACGGGCGATGAGTTGTTGCGTGTTTTTGCCCACCTTATCACCAGCACCGTGCGCAAGTGCGATATCGTGGCCCGTTACGGGGGCGATGAGTTTGCCATCCTGCTGCCTCACACCACACCCGAGGCCGCTCTTTCCCTTTGCGAGCGCCTGAGGCGCGCCATCGAGTCGTACCCCTTCAAGATCGGGGGCGTGGTCGAGCAACTGGGAGCGAGCTTTGGCGTGGCCGGCTATGATCCCCTGGTGGATGCTCACGGGGCAGCCATTGTGCAGCGGGCCGATGAGGCGCTCTACCGGGCCAAGTCAGGGGGGCGCAATCGGATCGAGGTGGCGATCGTGGGCAATGGCGACAAGGCTTGCTGAGCCCGACTGCCCGCTGATACTGTTGGTAAGCTCAGTTGGGCGCTTGAGCGAGGCCGCCCGAGGCCGAGGCTATCGAGCTTTGAGCGACGAAGCCCCTTCAGGGCTCTCGCCGTGCAAGCCAGGTTTCCCCTACACGAGCGAGGACCCTGGCTTGCACATAGAGCGCCAGCGGCCTTGGCCGCCTGGCAGGCGGCGCTCCAGCATAGAAGCCAAGGTTCTAAGCGCTGACAGGGTCCGACGGACCTTGGGTTACTCAGCGTGAGAGCACTCACGCCTGTTGCCCCGAGTGGGCTACAAAGAGACACGGAGGCCCTTGGCAAAACAGAACATTTGTGTTATGATGGGGACATAGTAGTGGGCCGCAAGCAAAGAGGAGGAGCCACATGTACCAGAAAACCATCGTGGTCGGCCATCTAGGGCGCGATCCCGAGATGCGCTATACCCAGGAAGGCACGCCGGTGACCTCGTTCACGGTCGCAACCTCTCGCAAATGGCAGGACCGAGAGGGGGGGCAGCGCGAGGAGACGACCTGGTTCCGGGTTACAGCGTGGGGAAAGCAGGCCGAGGTCTGCAGCCAGTATCTCAGCAAAGGCCGGCTGGTGCTGGTTGAGGGCTCGGTGAGCGTCTCGGCCTGGAAGGGGCGCGATGGCGAGCCGCGGGCCACACTGGAGCTGCGGGCCGATACGGTGCGGTTCCTTGGCGGCGGCCAGCGTGGAGAGGGCGCACCCGAGGGCCATGAGGCAGGCGGCGCACCGGCTGGCGAAGGGACGCTCGAGGATGAGATCCCATTCTAGCACCGGTTCCTGTAATCAGTGACTTTCAGGTGGGGGTATCGCCGGCTGTTCCGCCCCTCTGCAGAGCGGCGGAACAGCCGGCGATACCCCCCACCACACACCTGATGGCCTAATGCCGGGCGGTTGCACAGCCCTTAACCCGGCAAGCGCTATGCGCTGAGGATAAAGCCCGTGCGGTAGCCGGCGTCGACATAGGCGCGAGGCAGGCCCAGGAGCACGATCTGGTGGGACTGGCAGAGGCGAATGAGCGCTGGCACATCGTTGAGCTCGGGCTGCGAGCAGTTGATGCTGGAGAGATTGCGGCTCTGGCTCATGGAAGCCACAAAGGGCGTGCCTCGCCCGCAAAAATGAATGCCGCCCCCGAATTCGTCGAGCAGGGCCTGATCGTAGGGCTTGACGAACTCCTCATAGTGAGCTGTGGAGAGCATTACGGCCGAGTCGTCGCGGAGCATGATCCCGCCCCGGATGTAGTAATCCCAGTGCGTCGTCCAATCGTTGCCCTCACCGATAAAGGCCTTCCAGGCGCGCATATAGGCGCGGTAGGCCTCGGTGATCAGTGCGAGCAGGCGATGCACCAGGTCGGGGGAATCAAAGAGGCCCAGGAAAATGTCGTGGCCCCAGAGGAGGTGCGCGACGTCAAAGGGCCCCTGCAGGTCCGGGTGGTAGATGGCGATGGCGCTCCGGAGTTTGGGGTAGGGGGCCAGGCGCCGCCGATAGTAGGCGGCTGTTTCGAAGCAGCGGCCGCCCAGGCCGGCCCGCAGATCAGGGACGCCGCGGTCAACGAGTTCCTCGACCTCGCGGCGGTTGGCCAGGTGATGGGCCCAGGGGAGCGAGTTCTCCGTGAGCTGGTAGGAGCCGCCGAGGATCGAGGGCAGGATCACGGTGCCATAGTTGCTCCGGATGTTGAGCGGGGCATCGTCGCGTAGCTGGTTGTGGAAAAACGGGCCGCGCAGCTGGCTCAGGAGCATCTTCTCTGGGTCGTTGAAAGTATCGTTATATGGCCAGTCGGGCCAATCCTGGTCGGGCGCCTGCGCCATGCCCTGCCTGATTTCGGGCAGGCGCTCCACCTCCTGAAAAGCAAAGACGCGCCGGCAACGCTCTTGCGCCTCTGCCTGGTGCTCCAGATCAAGGGCCGTTTCGAGCTTTTCGAGGTACCTTTCGCTCTCAGGTGGCATGGGTGTAGGGTCCTTTCGTGGCGCGTGATACAGGGTCCGCGCCGGCTGATGCAAGTGCAGGGGGCATGTACTCCTGCATTTCCATTATGGGTGCAATGTGATGGGTGTCAACTGGCCGGCCGGGTGTGCGGCGCCTAGTGCAGAGCCCATTCCATCACGGATCACGCATCACGCGCCTCGGTTGAAGGCTTGACCCACCTGGGTGGGTGAGATACAATAGCGCCGTTGTGGTGAGCATGGCAGTATGTTGCTGTGCAGAGTCTGAGGGGCCAAAGGACACGGCGGTTAATGGGGCATTGGCCGAAACTGTATCGTGGTGTTTTCCTTCTGCTTCTGCTTGCAGGACAGGGGTTTTGTGTTGGGTTCGGGCCGCCGCAGCTGGCTGCGCACGACATGGATCCGCTGTCGCTGTCGCCTGTGCAGGTGCAGCAGATGACGCACATGGCGCCGCCTGAGGTGCAGGCGAGCGCAGCGCTGCTGATGGACGTGGGCACACAGACGGTGCTCTATGATCACAACGGGAGTGAGCGCCGGGCGCCGGCCAGCACGACCAAGATGATGACGGCGCTGGTTGCCATCGAGCACGGCAACCTGGATGACAAGGTCGTGGTGCAGGCGAGTGATCTGACTGTGGATTCAGCGGCCGGCTTGCAGCCCGGCGAAGTGTTGACATTAAGGGACCTGCTCTACGTCATGCTATTGCCTTCCGACAATGCCGCGGCCCAAGTGATTGCCCGATACATCGGTGGGTCGGTGCCGGCATTTGTCGATATGATGAATGCGCAGGCGGCGAGCTGGGGGTTGCACGATACTCATTTTGTCAACCCGCACGGCCTTGACGATCCAGAGCACTACAGCTCGGCACACGACCTGGCGGAGATTGCCCTGCACGGGCTGGCCAACCCCGTGTTTGCTGAGATTGTGAGCACACCCGAGCGCCAGGTGGGCACGCACACGCTGCACAACCTGAACCAACTCTTGGGTGCCTATGAGGGCACCCAGGGGGTCAAGACGGGTACGACCGACGCGGCAGGGCAGTGCCTGGTCGCAGAGGTGGCGCGGCCGACCGGGCGTGTGCTGTGCGTGGTCCTGGGGTCCGACGATCGCTACCGTGAGGCCAAAGCGCTTTTGGATTATTATTTTGCGAACTATGAATCCATCCCTTTGACGTTAGGGCCCAAGGGGCTGAACCGGGTCTACCAACCTGGCGGGCAGGAAGGCGTGCTGGTGTTGCATGACCAGCGGCAGGCATTGCTGCCCGACTGGCAGGTGCCCTGGCTGCGGCTCGTGCGTGATATCCACGACCCGCAGGCCGGTGACGGCGCCGGGCCGGTGGGCACCGTGCGCTTTACTGCCGGCAACAACTCTTTGGCCGACCTGCCGGTGTATATCTCGCCTCCTTGACGTAACTCGTGATGCGTAATGCGTAAGGTCGTCATTTTGGAGCGCATCTTGCTATCCGTGGTTTGTGCCCTGGCATGATTTGCCTGAAGCGCCGGGCATGCCACGATGTCGGCCTCACGATTACGTATTACGCATCATCCTTTCGGAGCTTGCATGCCTGAAGAACGACTGCAAAAGGTTCTGGCCCACGCCGGGATTGCCTCGCGGCGCCGGGCGGAGGAATTGATCACCGCCGGCCGGGTGACGGTCAACGGCGAAGTGGTGAAAGAGTTGGGCGTTAAAGTTAACCCCAGGCGCGATGTGGTGCATGTGGATGGGCGCCAGGTTGGCAAGCCCGAGCAGCATGTCTACTTTTTGCTGCACAAGCCGCGTGGGGTGCTCTCTGCAGCAGGCGATGCGCGGGGCCGCCGGACGGTGGTGGATCTGGTGCCGAGCGGGGCACGGCTGTACCCGGTGGGCCGGCTCGACCTCGAGAGTGAGGGGCTGATCCTCCTGACCAACGACGGGGAGTTGGCCTATCGCCTGGCGCACCCCCGTTATGAGCATGAGAAAGAGTATCGTGTGCTGGTGGAGGGGCGCCCGACGCCTGAGGCCTTGGATCGCCTGCGCAAGGGCGTGGGCATGGAAGGCGGCTGGACGCTGCCGGCGCAGGTGCAGGTCGAACGCGAGGCAGACAGCAACACATGGCTGCGCATCGTGCTGAAAGAGGGCCGCAAGCGACAGATCCGGCGCATGGTGGAGGCGGTGGGCTACAGGGTGCTGCGCCTGATCCGAGTGCGTATTGGGCCCCTGCACCTGAGCGATCTCAAGCCGGGCGCCTCACGGCCTTTGACAGCGGGTGAGCTGCGTGCTATCAAGGTGATCCGCGCGGAAGAGCCCAAGCCCTGGGTGGGCTCCCGGCGCCGTGGAGCGCGCCCGGGTGGGCCGGGGGGTGGCGCACCAGAGCCGGCAGGTCGGGCGCCAGGGCCAGCCGGGCGCCGGCCGCGAGCAGGCACGCCCGGAGCGGCCGGTGGAGCGCGCAGAGCGCCGGCGCGCCCACGCACGGTGGGGCAGCGCCCACGTGAGAAACGAGGGGAGTGACATTGGGCAAGCCATCCCGGATTGCGATCGATGGCCCGGCCGCATCAGGCAAGAGCACCGTGGGCAAGCTGGTCGCCGAGCGGTTGGGTTATCTCTACTTTGATACCGGCGTGATGTACCGTGCAGTTACCTGGGCTTGCCTCGAACGGGGCGTTGCCATTGCCGATGAGGAGGCCGTAACTCACCTGGCGGAGGCGCTGCGCATTGACGTCACCCGCCCCACGGTGGCTGATGGGCGGCAGGCGACGGTGTTGGTGGATGGGGCTGATGTGACCTGGCAAATCCGGCGGCCGGAGGTCGATGCCAATGTCTCGCCCGTCTCGGCGTACCCCGGCGTGCGTGCGGCCCTGACGGCCCAGCAGCGGCGCATCGGGACGGCGGGCCGGGTGGTGATGGTGGGCCGTGACATTGGCACGGTGGTGATGCCCGATGCGGAGCTCAAGATCTACCTCGATGCGGCGGTCGAGGAGCGCGCCCGGCGGCGCTATGCCGAGATCCTGGCGCGTGGGGAGCAGGCCGATTATGAAGCCGTCTTGGAGGGTATGAGGCGGCGCGATGTGATCGACAGCACGCGGGCTACGGCACCCCTGCGTGTAGCGGCGGATGCTGTGGTGATCGACTCAACCTGCCTGAGCATCGAACAGGTGGTAGAGACGATCGAGCAACTCTGGCGCGCCGATGGAAGGAAAAGGCGCGGCCTATGATGCTGGGGCAGCGTATCATCAATGCCATCCTGCGGCCCCTCTTTGCCCTGCTGCTGCCCTATGACATCGAGGGAACGGAGAACCTGCCAGCGAAGGGCCCGGTGATCGTCATGATGAACCACATCAACTTTAGCGATGTGGTGATGCCCGGCATGTTCTTGCCGCGCGATGTGGTGATGATGTCCAAGATCGAGAATTTCCGCGCCCCGGTGCTTGGGCTCTTTGTGCGGGCCTATGGGGCGCTGCCGGTGCACCGCGGTGAGGTGGATATGGAGGCCATGCGCCTGGCGCTGCAGGTATTGAAGCGGGGGGAGGTGCTGGTCATCGCCCCTGAGGGCACGCGCAGCGGCAACGGCTGCCTGCAGGTGGGGCACGATGGTTTGGCCTTTGTGGCTGTGCAGACGGGAGTGCCTGTGGTGCCCATCGCCATGTACGGGCACGAGCGGCTGGGACGAAACCTGGCGCATTTGCGGCGCACACCGCTGCATGTGCGTGTGGGCAAGCCCTTTCGCTTTGTAGCCGGCAAGCGCCAGCGGCGCGAGCAATTGCACGCGATGACCCAGGAAGCTATGTACCGTTTGGCTGCGCTTTTGCCGCCCGAATATCAGGGGGCCTATGCCGGGCCCGAGCGGGTCACTTTTATGCTGACGGAGCCCTGGCTGCCCCAGGTGGCAGCGGGAGGTACGGGATGAATGTTGGCGGTGGCCTGGTGACTGCCGTGGCCCCCGGGAGTTTCGGCCAGCGCGTGGGCTTGAGGGTGGGCGACAGGCTGCTCAGCATCAACGGCCACCGGCTGCGCGATGTGATCGATTTCCAGTTCTTTGGCGCCGAAGAGGCGCTCTCGCTGGCGGTGCAACGGGATGGGCAGGAGATAGTACTCCGGAGCGAGCGCGCCTATGATGAGCCCTGGGGGGTCGAGTTTGCCGAGCCCCTGTTCGACGGTATACGCACCTGCGCCAACCGTTGCCCCTTTTGCTTCGTGACCGGCCTGCCCAAGGGCCTGCGCCGGTCCCTCTACGTGCGCGATGATGACTATCGCCTGTCGTTCCTCTACGGCAACTTTGTCACCCTGACCAACTTGACCGAGGAGGACTGGGAGCGCATCGCCGGGCAGCGGCTGAGCCCGCTGCATGTCTCGGTGCAGGCGACCGACCCCGGGGTGCGCCGGCAGTTGCTGGGGGGGCAAGCGGTCCCCGACGTGCGCGATCAGATCCTCCGCCTGGGTGATGCGGGCATCACGGTGGAGGCGCAGGTGGTGATCTGCCCCGGGCTCAACGATGGGCCGGTGTTGGAGCGCACTGTGAGCGACCTCTGGGAGTTGGAGGAGACGGTGGAATCGGTGGCGCTGGTGCCTGTCGGCCTCACCCGCCAGCACCCCGGGGGGCTGCGCCCCTTGACGCCCGAGGAGGCGCGGCAGACGCTCGCTTTCGCCGAGGGCTGGCGGCGCCGGGCCTACCGGGCGACGGGGCGGCGCTTTGTTTACCCGGCCGACGAGTTGTATCTGCTGGCAGGCGAGCCGTTCCCCGGCGCCCGCACCTATGATGGCTTTCCCCAGTTGGCCAACGGGGTAGGGCTGGTGCGGCGCTTTCTCGATGAATGGCGGCGGGTGGAGGCCCGGCTGGCTGCCCGCGCGCCGCAGGCCGCCGTGCAAAGTGCGACGCTGGTCACCGGGCGCGCGTTTCTTACCTTTCTGGAGACGGTCGCGGCGGGGCTGGCGGGCGCGCTGGGCATTCACTGCGTCGCCACTGGCGTGGGTAATCGCCTCTTTGGCGAGGGAGTGACGGTGGCCGGGCTGCTGGCTGCGCAGGATGTGGTGGCAGCGCTGCAGGGGCAGGATCTGGGCGACCTGGTGGTGTTGCCGCGCAGCATGTTCGATGCGGCGGGCGAGCGCACTTTGGACGACTGGTCCCCCGACCGCATCGCACAAGCCCTGGCCTGCCGGGTGGCAATGGCTGAGGGGCCGGCGGACCTGCTGGCCGCCTTGACTGTCTGAAAAGCAACAGACCTGACAGGTTTCCGCAAACCTGTCAGGTCTGTTGCTTTCTTGATTATCCGTTCGGGTCAAGCTTGACGGTTTCCCCGGCCACGTGGTAAACGTATTGCTTGCCCGCGTGGCTCAGGGTGACGATGTAGCCATCGGTAATGACCTGAGCATACATCATGCCCTCTTCGGGCAGGCCCAGGCTCGCATCGTTCCAGGTATGAGCCTCGGTCGCTTCCACCTTGATCTGCTCCGGCGCCACACCAAGCTGGCTGACCAGGGCGGCGCGGGCGCGCTCGGCGGCATCGTTGCCTGGACCTGCTGGCACGCCGGCGGCAGGCTTGTCGCGTACGCCCGACCAGGCCGCTCCGCCCAACAGCACGATTCCCAGCGATAGGACGATCACGACAGCGGCAGCGATAAGGAGCCGTCGAGTGGTCATAACTATACCTCCTGATGTGTCCACTACAGCCATTGTACCCTATAGACGCCATCGGAGGCAAGACGGTTCCCGTGGCTGGTTGCTTCCTTGGGCTTCCGGGCACTCGTGCTCCGCATGAAGCCGGAACAGGCCTTTTGCGGGGTGTGGTGGGTTGGCGCCGCCTGCGGCGGCGCTAGCCTGCCACACTCCTGTGGATCAGGGCCGGGTTCGGGCGGGGCGGACCCGTCGGCAAGGGCCCGGAAGGGCACCGGCCTGTTTTTGGACTGGAAGAGGGTGCGAGGCTGCTGCTCTCAAGCCCCAAGCTCGGCCTTGAGCTTGAGGAAGGTAGCGATATTCTCGCGCGTGAGCAGGCCCACGATCTCGCCATCCTGGAGCACCGGCAACTGGTTCACGCCGTCTTCCGCCATCTGCTGCAGTGCTTCCGCCAGACCGGCGGAGGGGTGGGTTGTGCGGAGCCGGCTGCGTGGGATCATTGCCTCACGGGCGGCGCGATGGCCCCATTCCTCACGTCGGAACTCTTTCATGCCGTGTATGGTCAGCAGCCCCACGAAAACGCCGTCCTCCATCACTGGCAGGCAGCGCCGGCCCTCGGCCAGGAAATAGTGTTCTGCGACCTGAGAGAGGGGAGTGTTGGCCGGGATGCCGCTGCAGCCGCGCCCCATGACCTCGCCCACGGTGTGGCCGGCCAGGAGCGACTGAACGGCGACCTGGCGGTAACTGGATATGGCGGCATTGTCCAGGAACCAGCCGATGAAGATGAGCCAGATGCCGTTGACCAGCCCGCCGGCAAAGACCTCCAGGATGCCGATGGCGATGAACGCATAGGCTACGAACTGCCCGACCCGGCTGGCCCAGAGGGTCGCGCGCTCCAGGCTGCGGCTGTGCCACCAGAGGAGCGAGCGCAACACGCGCCCGCCGTCGAGCGGGAAGCCCGGTATGAGGTTAAAGACACCCAAAGAGAGGTTGATGCCTCCCACGTACATGAGCATAGACCCCAGGGGATGGCTGGCGAGTTGCAAGAGCTGCCACAGGAGCAAGAAGATCCCACCCAACACGATGCTGGTCAAAGGGCCGACGATGGCCATCACGAATTCTGTGGTGGGGTTCTCTGGCTCCTGGCTGAGCTCAGAGACGCCGCCAAAGACAAAGAGGACAATGTCGCGCACCGGCAGGCCACGCTGCTGCGCGACGACCGAGTGCGCCAGCTCATGCAGGAGCACGGAAGCGAAGAAAAACACGCTGGTTACGATACCGAGCCCCCAGTACAATGCCGGAGATTGGCCAGGGAAGCTCTGGGGAAAGTACGCGCCGGCCAGGCTGGCCGTTACCAGCACAAAGACCAGGAGCCAGCTGGTGTGCACTCGCACAGGAATTCCCAGGAACTTGCCGATAAAGAGTGAGTTGCCGCCCATGATTCCACCTTTCTGGGGTGCGAGATGTCGCTTGCAGGCCACACGGGTAACCTTGCGTTTTCTTCCCTCTTCGATTATACCCGAACTTTGCGCAGATCGCCAACGGTTTGGCGGACTGGCGGACCTGGACATTTGACGGCGAGCCTTTCTCTTCCTATACTATGGCGTCCAAGCACTTCTTCTCCTGGCCCAAGTGCGCGCCGGGAGTCTACCAAGGGTAGTAGGGAGGTCCCTGTGCACGACAGGCGCGAAAGCGAAGCCCTGAGTATGATCCGCGTGTTTAGCGGCTCATCTCATCCTCAATTGGCGCAGGGCATCTGTGCGCACCTCGGTGTGCCGTTGAGCCCGGTTGCGCGCGAGCGCTTTAGCAATGATTGCCAGTATGTCCAATTAGGGCAGACCGTCCGCAACCACGATGTTTTTGTGGTGCAGTCGCTCTCAGTGCCGACGAGCGACCATTTGATCGAGCTTTTCATGATGCTCGATATCGCCCGCAATGCTGGGGCGCGTAGCGTGCATGCCGTGATCCCCTACTATTCCTATGCCCGCTCCGATAAGAAGGATGCGCCGCGTATTTCCATTGCCGCGCGCCTGCTCGCCGATCTGATCGTGGCCTCAGGGGCGCAGCATGTGATGACAATGACCCTCCACTCCCCGCAGGTGCACGGCTTTTTCAGCGTGCCCACGGATCACCTGACGGCGCTGCCCTGTTTCGTGGACTATTTCAAGAAGCGGAACCTCGACAGCACGGTGGTGGTGGCGCCGGATATCGGCCATGCCAAGCGCGCCTCCAAGCTCGCGACCGCGCTCGGCGGGCTGCCGATCACGGCCGGTAACAAGGTGCGCATCTCCGACACGCAGGTGGCCCTGCGCGGTTGGGTCGGCGCCCGGCCGAATGGGCAGGAGCATGCGCTGCTGATTGACGACGAGATCGCCAACGGCGGCACCATGATCGAATCGATCCGGGCGCTGAAAGAGGAGGGCGTGCGCCGTTTTACCGTGGTGTGCACGCATGGCATTTTTGGCGGCAGGGCTATCGAGAACTTTGCCCAGATGGATGAAGTCGAGGAGATTGTGACTACCGACACCGTGCCGCTGTCACCCGACAAGCGCCTGCCCAAGCTGACGGTGCTTTCGGTAGCCGGCGTGTTCGCCGAAGCCATCCGGTGCAACGCCATGGGGCAATCGGTTGGGCGCCTGTTTGCCTTCTGGCCCGATGAGGACCGCACCGCACCCGGGTTGGATCAGGCGGAATAGGGCGGCTCGGGCTGCAATGGCGGGCGAGAAAGCCGGGGCAGCGGAGTACGAAAGGCGTGAAAAGGTGGAGCGAGGTCAGCCGCTTGACGGCAAGCTCCACCTTTTTTGCGCCTTTGGCGATAGGGCCTGGGATATTGCTGATTGTAAACGCGCAAGGCGGCCCGTCAAATTGCGGGGCGAGGGGCTGCGCGGTATAATCGTGCCTATGAAGATTGTGATGGTTGGCCCTTTCGGCCTGCAGCCCAAGGCGACGATGCTCTGCCGGGCGCTGCCCCTGGCGCGGGCCCTGGCGCAACGCGGGCACAGTGTGCATGTGCTCCTGCCGCCCTGGAGCGCGCCGCAGGATTCGGGGCGCGCCTGGGAGGAGGACGGTGTGCAGGTGGAGAACATCCGCCTGCCCACGGCGGCGATCCCCGGGCTGTTCCAGGCCGGCATTACGGTGCGGCTGGTGCGGCGCGCTCTGGCGCTGCAGCCCGATGTCATCCACTATTTCAAGCCCAAGGCTTATTCGGCTTTCACGGCGCAGTTGGCCCGCCTGCGCCGCCGGTTGGGGTGGCTGCGCGTGCGCCTGGTGCTCGATACCGATGATTGGGAGGGCCCGGGCGGCTGGAATGAACGCGAGCCCTACCCCGGCTTGGCGCGGTGGTTTTTCGCCTGGCAAGAGCGCTATGAGCTGCGGTATGCCGATGCGGTGACGGTGGCTAGCCGGGCGCTGGAGACCCTGGCCTGGGGCTGTGGGGCGGCACCGGAGCGCACCTTCTACCTGCCCAATGGGGCCCTGCCCCCCCGGGCGGCCACATTGGGTGCGGCGGAGGTCCGGGCGCGGCACGGCCTGGATGAGGGGCCCGTCGTCCTCCTCTACACCCGTTTCGCCGAGTTTGCGCTCCCTGACCTGGGGGCTATCTGGCAGCGGGTGCACGCGGCACAGCCTAAGGCGCGATTGTTGATCGTAGGGCGTGGGCTGCACGGGGAAGAAAAGTCGCTGCCGGGGCTCTGGGCCTCCTTAGGGCTGGCCGAGGCGGTGCGCTATGCGGGCTGGGTGCAGCCGGAGGAACTGCCGGGCTATTTTGCGGCCGCTCAGGCGGCGATCTATCCCTATGAGGATACCCTGATCAGCCGCTGCAAATGTTCTGCCAAACTCATCGAGATGCTGGCCCATGGCGTGCCGCTGGTGGCCAGCGCAGTGGGCCAGAACAGCGAGTATATCGAGCATGGCGTGAGCGGCCTGCTGGCGCCCGCGGGCGATAATGCGGCCCTGGCGGCGGGCGTGGTGCACCTGCTGGCCGACCACGAGCTCGCCGCGCGCCTGGGCGAGGGCGCGCGACAGCGCATGGCCGGGCCCTTTAGCTGGGAACAGCTCGCCGCGGTGGCGGAAGAGGCGTACGTAAAACGTGAACTGTAAAACGTAAAGGCGCCATATGGAATATTCGCTCTTCCAGGGCCGGTCATTTTGAGGGGGTTAGGTAAACCGTAATAAGTTAGGTCGCTATGGCAGGGTGTCTGTTGCTTTGCGCAAGCTCTGCCAGGGCAAGCGTCTAAGCAGGAAGCGTTTCGAAATGACGGCCTTACTTATTACGGTTTACTTATTACGGTTTACTTATTACATTCCATGGCAACCTCATGCATCACGAATCATGCTTCCCGTTTCACGCTCGGCGCCTGGACCAGATAGATCTCACCAAAAGCATCGTCCTGCGTCGCCTGGAGCTTGCCCTGCTTGATGAGCTCGAGCACGGCCAGGAAGGTGACGATGATTTCGACGCGCGAGTGGGCGCGCATGAGCAGCCCCGTAAAGTGCACGCGCCGCCCGCCGGCAATGGCCTGCTCGATGGTGCGCATGCGGTCGTTGATGGTGATGGTGATGGGTGCGATGACGGTGCTGACGGGCACCGTGGGCTTGGTCATGAGCACGCGCTGCATCGCAGCCAGCAGTTCCTCCAGGGTCACCTCGCCCGGGGTGATGGTGCGCGGGGCGAGCACGGGGGGCGCCGTCCGTACGTGAGAGCGCAGTCCTTGCTCTTCCCGCTCGCGCAGCGTCAGGCTCGCCTCTTTGAACCGCCTGTACTCCTCCAGTTGGCGCACCAGGTCCCGCCCGACATCTTCCTCATCCTCATCCTCTTTCGGTGCCGTCGCCTGCGGCAGCAGGGCGCGCGACTTGATGAGGATGAGCTTGGCCGCCACCACCAGGAAATCGGCCAACAGATCGGGTTGGATCTCATCCAACTGGTGGATGTACTCCAGGTATTGGTCGGTTACCAGGGCGAGGGAGATGGCCGTGATATCCAGCTCGGCCCTTTCGATCAGGCGGAGCAGGAGGTCAAGCGGTCCCTCGAAAGTGTCGAGGCGTACGGCATAGATTGTCGGTGCTTGCATGGCGAACCTCGGTGCTGTCAAGTGTTTGCGAGTTTAGCATAATTCCGCATACTGCGCAAGATTGTTTCTCATGAGCGCTCTGCTTGTCACCCCGAGCGCCTCAGTGCCCATGGGGCCCGGCCCGCATGCGTGACGTACCCGGAGCGCCGACAGCCAGCCGGCGCTCCGGGTACGTCATAGTGTGGAGGCAAGCCTTGCGGAGCCACTGGGCGTGTGCTACAATGCATGAGGAGGCATTGTGGAGATGGAACGAGTGGTATTCATGGGCACGCCGGCCTTTGCGGTGCCCAGCCTGCGGGCGCTGGCTGCGCACTATGAGGTGACGTTAGTGGTGACCCAGCCCGATCGTCCTGCGGGCCGGGGGCGTGCACTGGTGCCCACGCCGGTCAAAGCGGCGGCTCGGGAACTGGGGCTTGAGCTGTATCAGCCGGATAGCCTGCGCAGCCCCGAGGCGCTGGAGGTGTTGCGTCAGGCCCGCCCTGACGTCATTGTGGTGGCAGCATACGGCGAGATCCTGCGTCAGAATGTGCTTTCATTACCCCCCTTCGGCTGTGTGAATGTGCACGCCTCGCTGCTACCGCGGCACCGTGGGGCGGGGCCCATCGCCGCGGCGATTCTGGCCGGCGATGCGGTGACGGGCGTGACGATTATGCTCATGGATGCGGGTATGGATACGGGGCCGATGCTGGCCCAGGCAGAGGAGCCGATCCACCCCGACGATACGACGGCCACCCTCACGCCTCGCCTGGCCGAGCTGGGCGCACAGCTCTTGATCGAGACCCTCCCGCGCTGGCTGGCCGGTGAGTTGACCCCGCAGCCGCAAGACAGCGCCCAGGCGACCTATGCGCCTATGATCCGCAAGGAGGATGGGTTGATCGACTGGACGGACCCGGCGGTCGCGATCGAGCGCGCCGTGCGCGCCTTTGATCCCTGGCCGGGCGCCTATACCTTCTGGCAGGGCCGCCGGCTGCGTATCGCCCGTGCTGAGGCGTTGCCCGCCTGGTGCGGGCCGCAGGAGCCGGGCACAGTCGTGGGCCTGGGGGCGGGCGCGGCGGCCGTGGTAACCGGTGAGGGCGCCCTGCGGCTGGTGGATGTCCAGCTGGAGGGCAAGCGCTGCACCGACTGCTGTTCTTTTGTCTGCGGGCAGCCGGGCTTGATCGGCTCGGTGCTGGGGTCCGACAGCTCGAGTTGAAACGCCGGCATAGCAAGAGAGCCATGGACGTAGTCACGTCCATGGCTCTCTTGCTATGCCGGGGGCCGGACTGCACCCCGGAGCAGGCTGCGAGCTCGCCATATTGTCCGATGAGCCTGGCTTCATGGCGAGCAGGGTTCCCGGAACCCTGTAAGGCGCTGGCTTTCAGCCCGAAACGTCGCACAGCGCATCGGGCAAAGCTCCCTTTATCGCTCCAGGCAATTAACTATACATAACCGCGAAGAACACTTGCTTCTACAGCCGAGGTGTAGTATCATCATACGGATACTGTGGCGCAACTAAAAAGATCCAGGGGTGTGCGATGAGTTATAATGCCGGCAATCCGTTGATCGTTCAGGGTGACAAGAGTGTGCTGTTGGAGGTAGATAACCCGCTCTATGCAGAAGCGCGGGATGTGCTGGCGCGCTTTGCGGAGCTGGAGAAAAGCCCCGAATACATCCACACCTATCGTATCACGCCCCTGTCGCTGTGGAACGCTGCATCATCAGGCCTGAGCGGGGAAGCGATTGTGGACGGGCTGGAGCGCTACAGCAAGTATCCCGTGCCCGACAACGTGCGCATCGATATCCTGGACTATGTCTCGCGGTATGGCCGGCTCAAGCTCATCCGCCGCGATGGCAACCTGCTGATCACTTCCGAGGATGCAGCCCTCATCACCGAGGTGTCGCGCAACAAGCAGGTTGCCGCGTACATTCAAAGCGAGATCGATGCGCATACGGTGCAGATCGACCCGGCCCGCCGTGGCCACATCAAGCAGGCGCTGCTGAACATCGGCTTTCCGGCCGAGGATCTGGCGGGTTATGTGGAGGGCGAGCGCCTGGCAATCCAGCAGCGGCGGGTGACCCTGGCCGGCCGGCCCTACGCGCTGCGCGATTACCAGCGCGAGGCAGCGGCCGTATTCCATGCTGGGGGCGCCGCCCATGGCGGCTCGGGCGTGATTGTGCTGCCCTGCGGCGCCGGCAAGACAGTCGTCGGCATTGCAGCGATCGAGCTCCTCCAGTGCAGCACGCTGATCCTTTCGCCTAACACCGTGGCCGTACGCCAGTGGATCGACGAGCTGCTGGACAAGACGACCCTCACGGCGGATCAGATTGGCGAGTACACTGGCCTGCGCAAGGATATTCGCCCGGTAACTATTGCGACCTACCAGACAATGACCTATCGCAAGCGGGGCGTGCGCGAGGGGGCTGTGCCGCTGGTAGAGGAATTCCCTCACCTGGGGCTCTTTAACGAGCGCGATTGGGGGCTGATCATCTATGACGAGGTGCACCTGCTGCCGGCGCCGGTCTTCCGCATGACTGCCGAGATCCAGGCGCGCCGCCGGCTGGGGCTGACCGCCACTCTGGTGCGCGAGGACGGCCGCGAAGGCGATGTCTTTTCGCTCATTGGGCCCAAGCGCTACGATGTGCCCTGGAAGGACCTGGAGAAGCAGGGTTGGATTGCCACCGCTGAGGTGGCTGAGGTGCGCATCGCCATGTCGCCGGAGCGGCGCATGGAATATGCAACCGCAGCGCCGGAAGACAAGTATCGCATCGCCGCCGAGAATCCCGCCAAACTGTCGGTGCTGGACCAACTGCTGGCCAAGCACGGCAGTGATCAGGTGCTAATCATCGGCATGTACCTGGATCAACTGGAGCAGGTGCGCGCGCACTATGGCTACCCGCTCATTACCGGCAAGACCACCGTCCGTGAGCGCCGTAAGCTCTACCAGCAGTTCAAGGAGGGCAAGATCCAGCGCCTGATCGTATCCAAAGTGGGTAACTTTGCTGTGGACTTGCCGGACGCCAATGTCATGATCCAGATCAGCGGCACCTTTGGCAGCCGGCAGGAGGAGGCGCAGCGCCTGGGGCGCATCTTGCGCCCCAAGCGCAACGGGCTGCTGGCCCATTTCTACACCCTGGTCAGCCGCGATACCAACGATCAGCAGTTCAGCGCCAACCGCCAGCTCTTCCTGACGGAGCAGGGTTATCACTATAGCATCCTCTATGAGAACGAGGTCGCCGCGTATGAGCCGCCAACCCTCGAGGCGCAATTCCGAGAGGCGCGGGTGCAGAAGCCCTTGCCCGCAATGGAGCCGCCGCGCCAACTGGGCGCGGGCCCGGGGAGGTAGCGCCGCGCGATGTTAACGTTGGAGTCTCTGGAGTGGGGCGATATTGGGCGCTTGCTCTACGAGGTGGACCTGGCCCGCGCGCAGGCGCTGATGCCCTCAGTGACGGAGCGGTCGTGCGTTGGCAACCTGCTGCGCGCTGCGGTGAGGGATGGGCTATATTACACGGCCATGGCTGAAGTGACAGTGCATGGGATCGTGTCTCGCTGCAGTTGCGAATTGGGAGGCGATTGCGAGCACGTTGCCGCCGTACTGTTGGCCTGGGTGGAGGACCCCTTTTCCTTTAGCAGGGCTAAAGATGGATCTCCCGGGCTGATCATGCCCGGCGCCAGCTGGGGCCCGGTGGGGCCGGCAGCGGTTGATGAGCAGGCCCTGTCTGTGATCCCGGTGCCGCCTCGCCCCTCTCATCACCCCAAGAAAATGCCGTCCTGGATGCGGACTACCCGCGCCGAGCGCCGACGCGTGGCCGGCGAGCAGGCCGAGGAATGGCTGGCCGGCCTGCGCATGTCGGACCTGCGCAATATGGCGAGCATGCGTGGCTGGTCGCTGCGCAGCACGACCAAGGATGCGCTGGTGCAGCAGGCGACGGATGCGCTGGGGGACCCAGAGTCCATTGGCCGGGCCCTGGACCGCCTGGACCGCGAGCAGCGGCAGGTGTTGTGCGCTCTGCTTTTGCTGGGCGATGAAGCAGCCCGCAGTGCCGATCTGGAACGGGTAGCGCGGAGCTGGGGTGAGCTGCGTGGGCGCTCGCTGGCGACGGAGTATAGCTATGCATTGCGGTTAGCCGGCCTGTCGATGCCGGCCTCCTATGGCCACGGGAGTTGGCGACAGGTTGATGTGGTGCCTCCAGTGGTAGCCAGCGTCTTGCCCCCTCTGCTGCGGGACCTGCTGTTGCCTGCCGGCGAGGCTCTGTCTCTGTTGCCTGGCGGCGCGGGCGTGGATCTGCGCCTGGCTGATCCGTATGGCTTTGTGCGCACTCTGCACCAGGTTGGCCTGGCCCTGGAGGACCCGCCAGCGCCGTTGCGGCCCCCCATGCCGCGCCCGGCACTGGAAAGCCGTTTGCCGGCTCTACAGCATTGGGATTATATCGCCGATGAGGTGTTGGCGCTGCAGAAGGCGGGCCCGCCGCTCTCGTATGCCGATGTGACGCTGACGGTGCCCCCGCGCAGCCGCACATTGACCGATGCCGATGTACAGCGCTTGAGCCCCCTGGCCGGCGGCGAAGCTCGCCTCGAGTTCATCTATAGCCTGCTGGTGGCCAGCGGCCTGGAACTGCCGGGCAGCCCGGTGACTGCTTGGCCGGAGGTGCGCGTGCAGTTCCTGCAGCGTGATGAGATGGCGCAGCGGGCCATCCTGGCCCGCTGCTATGTAGGCATGACGCGTTGGAGTGAGTTGTGGGAGGTGTTGCGCGAGCATCCTGAACTGCAACTCAAGCATCGCCTGGGCAGCAACCTGCCTCCAGATCACCTGGCCAACCACCTGGTCCGCTTTCGCCAGATGGTGCTGCGCACCCTCGCCTGCCTGCCCGATCATGAATGGGTGCCCTGGGGGGCTGTGAAACGGCTGTTGCGCCTGGTCTGGCCGCGCTTCGATCAGTTGGCGCTGCACTCTTTTGGCCTGCCGGGGCAGGCCGGGGCCTGGTTCCTGACTCGCCGGGCCGATGGGCAGCCCCTCGATCCCGAGTCCGAGGAGGATTGGGACCTGGCGCAGGGAGAGATGGCGCGCTGGGTCATCAGCGGGCCGTTGCATTGGCTGGGGTTCGCTGACCTGCTTTTGGAGGGCGGCCGATTGGCAGCGCTGCGCCTGCACGGCTGGGCTGACCTGTATTGGGACCGGGAGGATGCGCCCGCGGCGCCGCCCCATGCGCGCGCCCTGGCGGAGGCCGAAGGGCCCCGGGTCAGGGCTGCCGGCTGCTCCATCGCCGTGCTGCCCTCGCGTGTGGGCGTCGAGGGGCACAACTTGCTGGAGAAAATCGCCCGCCTCAGCTCGGTTGGCGCTGAGGGTTTTGTGTACGAGCTCGACGCGGAGACCGCTTTTCGTTCCTTCGAGTCGGGGTTGGCGCTCAAGCAAGTGTTGGAAGAGTTCCCTCGTCTGCTGGGTGTGCCCATGGCCGATGCGATGCGCCAACAGCTGGAGCGCTGGTGGGACTCTTATGGCCGGGTGCGTATCTACGAGGGGCTGACCGTGCTCGAGTTTGCCGATGATTACACCCTCGCGGAGATCAAGGCCGTGACCTCGCTGAGCGATCACCTCGTGGCCGAGATTTCGCCCCGCCTGGTCATCATCGAGCCGGAGACGGTGGCGCTTCTGACGCAGGAACTGCGGCGTGCGGGCTATACGCCGAAACAGACGGATCAGGTGTGAGATGAACCAAGCCGATGAGATCCAGGCGCTCCTGGATTCGTACAACGTGGATACTCTGTTCTACATGGCATCGGCTGCGATGCTGCCCGTAGCCAGGCGCCAGCCCCGGGCCAGGAAAGCTGTGCTCCTGGACCGATTGAGCGCCGAGCTCTTCACCCCAGAGCGCATCGCGGCCTCTCTGGCGCGGCTGAGCAGGAGAGATCGCCTGGTGCTCGACCGGCTGATCTTGAACGGGGGCCCGATACCCACACGCGTGTTCAAACGTGAGCTGATCCGGGCCGGGCTGGCTACCGAGAGTCCGACGGCGCCGGCAGAAGATTCACCGTACCTTCCCAGTGGGAGCTACCGCCCGCCGTATGCCGTGGATAGCTACATCGGCCGGCCGGAGCGGGCGCAATCGCCGGTGTTTGCGGATGTGATCGCCCGCCTGACGGGTCAGGGCCTGGTGTTCAGCCGACTCGGCCCTCGGTGGCTCGAGACCCCCGTGCCGCCCAAGCTCCAGTTTCACCCCGCGGATGAGCTGTTCATCCCTGAGGCGGTGCTGCGCCATCTGCCGGCGCCCCCCGTGCCGGTGGCCGATGCCCCCTTGCAGCCTGAGCGTGTGCAGGAGGCCGACCCGGTGCCCTTGCTGCGCGACCTTTACCTCTATTGGGATTTCTGTCGGCGCAACCCTGTGGCCGTGACGAAGAGTGGCTATGTGGGCAAGCGCGGCCTGCGGGCGATCAACGACGTATTGCTTGCGCCCGACCCGCTTCTCGAGACGGCCCGCAATGAGGCAGAGACAGGCCGGCTGGCCATGCTCAGGGAGCTTTTGCGGATAGATGGCGTGCTCGCGCTGATGGATGGCCATTTGTGCTCCAATCCGCCTCAGCTCTACCCCGTGCCCGACTACTGGCTTCGGCCGGAAGTGGACTTGCTGGCCGGCTATCTTCGCCATTGGCCCAGCCTTCTCCTGACGGCGCTCTCCGCCGAGGCCGAACGCTATGACGCTGTCGTGGAAAGCGGAAGGCGGGCCCTGCTGCAGGCGCTAGCGGCGGCGCCGGTGGGCGCCTGGCTGGAACCGGCCGGTATTCTGGACCGGGCCTATGCCCTGGATAGAGGCCTGTTTTTTCCCGAGCGGCAGCGCGTGGAGGCGCTGCCTGGCAACGCCTATTGCGCTCAGCCCGGTTTTTATGGTCGGGCAGCCGATCTTCTGGCTGAGATGGATCGGCTGGATGTCCTGCTGACTGAGCAGTGCCTGACGGGCTTTTTGCATGAGACGGGCGTAGTGGACCTGGGCTACGATGGGGAGCAGCTGCGCGCGGTGCGCATTACTCCACTGGGCCAAGAGATCCTGCGCCGCCTGAGCGACCGGGCAGAGGGCGGCCCTGAGCCGGCCGTTGCGCCCCCAGCGGAGGATGAAGGCAAGGTCATCATCCAGCCCAGCTTTCAGATTCTGGCCATCGGCCCGGTGAGCCTGGGCGTGTTGGCCCACCTGGATCTGCTGGCCGACCGACAGCGTGCGGGGCTGGGCGCCTTTGAGTATCAGCTCACGCGCGATTCGGTGTATCGGGCGCAGCAGAGTGGGATGGATGCTGCCGCAGTCTTGCGGTATCTGGAGGCGGCGAGTGCGATGGATCTGCCCCAGAATGTGCGCCGCTCGCTGGCCGAGTGGGCGCTGCATCAGGAGCGCATCGTCTTTCGGAGCGGCGTCAGCCTGATCCAAACGGTGACGCCCGAGCTGTTAGGCGCGCTGAACGAGGATCCTCGGACAGCGCCCCTGATCTCCCGGCCCATTGCGCCGCAGGTCGCCATCCTGCGGCGTGGGGCGGAAAAGTTGTTGGTGCAAGCATTGGTGGAGCGTGGCGAGTTTCCCACCGTCTGCGGCGCCCAGCCCCACTCAGCAGATCACAGCGTAACCGTGGAGGAGGATGGTACTGTGCGCTCTGTGCACGCAGTGCCGAACCTGTTCCTGTACGGTCGCCTGCAGCGCCTGGCCGAGGCGGGGCCTGCTGGCGTGTGGCGGATAACCCCGGCATCGATTGCGCGGGTGGGGGGCAGCAAAGCCCGGGCGCTCCGCCTGCTGGATGATCTGGCGAGCCTGCACCGCGGAGATTTGCCTGCACAGTTGGTGGAGCAGATCAAGGCTTGGGCCGGATACTATGGCGATGCGGCAGCCCAGGCGCTCACCCTCATCGAATTCCGTGATCCGACGACGCTGGCCGAGCTGCTGGAGAAGCCCGAACTGAGGGCGTTGCTCAAGCCTTTCCGTGCCGGTGAACGCGCACTGGCGGTGGTGGCCGAGGGCAAGCTGGCGCAGGCCGAGGAGGTCCTGGCCGGCCTTGGGGTGCGTGTGCGCGCAGGGCTGTCATTCCTGAGGGGATAGCCGCACGCTCAGGTGGGCAGCGGGGTGGCTGCATTGGGCCTCACTGGTGGCGACGGCGGTGGGTCGTCACCTGGCGTAGGAAGAAAAAGCCGATGACGATTGGCAGCCAGACGTTCAGGCCGCGATAGGCCACGGTGATCACGATGGCAACCGGGAGTGCCACGCCGAGGGACAAGAATACCAACACCATGACGCTCTCGGCTACGCCCAGGCCATGAGGCAGGATGGTGATGACTGAGAAGACGATATTCATGGCAAAGGCGGCGGTGATGGTTGCCGCGCCGAGTCGGGAGCTGTAGGCGAGTGAGACGGCGGCCAGGCTGATCAGGTTGATCAGGTGCCCGGCCAGGGCCGTCCCGAAGATGTAGCCGATCAGGCGTGGGTGCTTGGTCAGGCTGTGGGCGGCGCCGATGAACTGCGCGGCCTGCTGCCCTCCCCAACCCACCGGCAGCCAGGGGCGGTGTGTGACGGTCCTGGCAACCCAATTGATGCCCCTTTCCGTCCAGATGAAGCCGTGTTGCAATTGCCGGGGTAACCAGCGCCCCAGCAGCACGATCACGATCAGGACGGCAGTGAACACCAGGAAAAGGATGCTCGTCAGCAACTGATAGTCCACGAGGACGTGCCGGGCGGCAAGGTAGACCAAGCCGATGATGATCAAGGGAATGACGGCGACCAGGTCGGCCACGAGGATCAGAAGTGAGCCTTCGGCAGCGCGCGCACCCGGCTGCCCGCGCCGCGAGGCGTCCTGGATGAAGACGGCCAGTGAGCTGATGCCCCCTGAGGGGATGACAGCCTTGACAAAGATCGAGGCGAACAGCACCGGGAGAAGTTCCAAGACCCGGCTCTGTACCCCTACAGCGGCAAAGCCCAGGACATACTCATAGGTGTACACGACATAGTAGATGCCCTGCAGGATGACGGCGACAGCTATCCACTGCCAACGACTGCGGAGCAGCACTCTGGCGATGGCCTGGAGCTCGTTGTAGCTCAGGGCGATCAATACGGCAAAGGCAATGATCAGGAGGAGCGCCAGCCAGTAGCGCCGTAGCCACTCTAGCAGCCTGTCCACCTGCCTCCTCTCGAACCTCTCCGTTTTCCGCCCGGCGGCTTGGGCCGCAAGCGGGGGTCTTGGGCTGCCCGCTTGCAAAAGAGGCCGAGCAAGCAATGTGCCAGCCGGGCTGGCTTACCTCTTCATACGGATTTTCACCTCGCCAGCGCGATTTAACATAAATACGTGCACGGCTTCCTACCACTACAGCCGTACTTGCCCATCGGGGCGCGCGGATCCTATCCGGGCATCGCGCTTCGCACGCGACCGGAGTGGAGCCACTCGGGGGGATTGGCGGGGGGGCCGCCCTCCGGCCCCCCCCCCCGCGCCCCCGCCCCCCGGACACCCC
>Ga0078972_1006976_pt1 | contig 25865 bp, 28 predicted proteins | sample YelNatPaOPGAMG01_FD_67568 | JGI IMG/M metagenome (GOLD analysis project Ga0078972, IMG submission 67568) | Hot spring thermophilic microbial communities from Obsidian Pool, Yellowstone National Park, USA - OP-RAMG-01 (SPADES assembly) (version 2) | ecosystem: Environmental > Aquatic > Thermal...
ATGAGTTCGCGAGAGCCTTTTATTCATCGTCAGAGTTTGAACAGCGGATGAACAATTGCGAAGCTTATATCTTCACGTTACTACAAACAGCGTCTAAAATATTAATTGGACATCAGCAAATTAAAGAACTTCTTTCTTTAAATGCAAGTTTGATTAAAAAGTTCGAACAGTATAGATTTGTTAAATACTTGCTAAAATCTCTTTCTACTCCTCAACTGACGGAGCTTAGTCTTTCTTTAATGGGTGAGTTAGAAAGAATATCAGTTGAAGCTTATGATAGAACTAATGCAATAAAAGATATGATTGAAAAACAAAGAAAAGAAAAAGAAGGTGCAGAAGAGGAAGAAGAACCAATCACTTACAGAATTTCAGGTGAAAAAAATCTAACAGAATATGAGAGAAAGAATTTAATTGGGTTTGAGATAAACTATGACTTGTTAGTTGGCATATTAGAGCAAATGAAGTTTGGAGAAAGACTTAGAGAGTTAGAACTCGAAATTTCACCATACACATTAACTCCAAAAGATTTGGAAAATACTGCAATATTGTTCGGAATAGGAAAATCTGGAGGCGGAAAGACGGTAATGGGGATTAATTTTATAAGAATGTTTGTAAACAACAATTATACTGTTATAGACATAAGTTTAAATGTTGAAAGAGCTCAAGAGATGGTTTATACGATAATGCCTTTAAATGAAAAATACTATAAGAAAGAGTTTGAAAAATTAACAAAAATTCAAAAATGTTTTCCAGAAAAAATAAATAGTATAATTCTTATTCCATACATGAACAAAAATTTGCTTCCTAAATATCTTCCTAAATGTTGTAAATTGTTCACTATACCATTAAAATCGTTAGCTGGAAAGCCACACGCATATCCATTGTTGTTTGGTAAAGCTCCAGAAAGAGACGTAATAGAATTTACAGATTTAATAATAAAGAATGTTGCTACTGACGATTGGGACTTAAATAATTTACGATATTATCTTAAACGGTTGATAGAACAAAAACAAAATTATTTGTGGATTAAAGAGAAAATAGGAGATATGGAATTTGAAAGAAAATATGAGTTTGAGTTATCTCTTGTTCGCAAAACGCTTTCTTCGCTTGTATTAACGTCAGAACTTATAAGTAGTGGGAAAGTTAGCACTGTAATTGATTTTGATGAATTAGTTAAGTATCCTCTTTTTATACAAATGTATATAGGACACATTGACGAATATACTGCATATTTGATAAATAAATGGTGGATTTATAGTTGGATGTTTTATAAATCAAAGAATCCCTCGATAAAAATAGCCTTTTATTTAAATGAAGCACAAAAAGTTGTGCCTTCGCAACAGATGGTTGGTGGTTTATTCTCATCTGAGAAATACGGTTCAGCAATTGATGTCTCAGATTTAGTATTGCAATTTAGAGGCTTAGGAATGTATGTTATAGCATTAACTCAGATGCCCGGACAATTAAAAACACAGTTTCCATCACAACAAGGAGCATTAATGATATTTCATACTACAAATGATAGGGATATTGATTATGCCTTTGGAGATATTCCTAATGAAGAAATGCAAATGAACTTAAAAATGTTAGTTAAGAGTCGCTTTTTCTTTGAGCAACACATGGTTATAATGAAATTTGGACCTGAAGCTGACCAAATAAAGATTTTGTTAAGTGCTTTGCCTCCATGTTCAATTGAACGACCAAACACTAATGTTTTTGATTTGTATCATAAACTTTATCCTCAAGAAACTCTTGAAACTAAAGAGCTGATTAAAAAAATAGAAGAAGAACGTAAAGTTTCATTAAAGAAAGCGTTAGAAATAGAAATTGGACAAGGCATAGTGAAAGTTTTAGAAGAAGGAAAAACACTAGTGCCAGTGTCAAATGACCAAATCGTAATGAATAAAGAACAAGTAGAAAAAATCGCTTCATCATCTATTCCCGCCGGTCATACAGTTGTTCCAAAAGAAATTGCAAATATAGCTCAATCCATTACAAGTGGAGATAAAGTTGCAGTAGAAAAAGAAACTTTACAGAAGTTGATTGAAACAAAACCTATAAGTGAAGACCAAATAGTAATTCCAAGAAGTAAATATGAACAGTTAGTAGCAAACTACGGATTACCAGCAATAAATGAATTAATTAAACCAGAAGAGAAAGTGAACGACTTAATAAAAATTCTGAAAATGCTTTTAATATCTCTTAAACCGCCATTTGGTTTCGTTCATCGTTCCACTCAGAATCAGAAAGTTCAAGAATATATAAATTCTGGAAAATTAATTATTGTTTCAAATATAGCTTCTAAACTTTCGTTAAAACATACAAATCCAGCATCACTCTTTTATAAAATACAGTCAATTTATTTAGATACTTACTTCAACAAAGCTTTTGCTATAGAAAGGCAACACAAAACAATAATATTCTGGATTATAGATATTGTGATTGAACAAATAAGAAAACAATTAGGAGAAGAATATTGCAATAGTATTTATCAATATTGCGCAAAAAATATTTATCCATTTTTGCCAGATTTACCTTGGAGAGACGAAGTTAAAAATTTTGTTCAATAATAAGAAAATATAATATTGAAAAACAAAAACAGAAAAACAAAAATACACACGCGTGTGAATTAAAAAATAAAAATAGCAAAAGTTGAATTAGATACGACAAATAAAAAATAAAACTATCATTTATTACTGACTTCTAATTTAAATTTGCGGAACGGTTAACAAAATGAGTGTCAAAGAAGAGGTCGAAAGAACGCAATATTGTTTAATGGTAATTAAAATAATTCCTCAAAGACCAGAACACATTGCTTCAGCAATAAAACGACACCCACATATGTACCCTTACCGTTTTGTTTGTATTCACAAATTCGAGAAGATTCCAGACAATTTCTTTGAAGTTTATCATGTAATGTTGCGAAAAGGAAAACAAATAGACGGAACTCCTTACGGACACTATTACTTGACACTTCATGGTAGAGGCAAAAAGTTTGGAGTTTACAAGGCTAAAGAAGTAAAATATAGGGCGGGATGTCATGTAAGCTTTGATGCTAGAGGGATAAAATTTTATGAAATTAAATGTTCTCATCCAGCGTTTATTAGATTATTAAAATCTGCTATTCCGTATTTAAGAAAAGAGGAGAAAAAATGAAAGAGGATAAAATATACACAACTAAAACGTTACTGTGCGCTTTGTTAGAGGATATGTGTAAGAAAACAGGTAAGGTTTCTAAAGATGATTTTATGGAAGAAGCTTTAGACATTCTATCTGAAGAGTTTAGTGATAAAGAAAGTGCTAGAACTTCAATACTTCAACATCATTTAAAACAGTTAATAGAAAAAGGAGTTATAAAAATAGAATATGAAAATGGAGAAGAGGTCATCTATTTAATAAAAAGGTATAATATCACATTAGTTAAAGTAATCTCTTTCAAAGATTTAATAGCACTATTTACATTGCTGTTTTCAGCATTTAGTTTCAGTATTTTCTGGTTCATAGCAACAAAGCAATATTTACCATTAATCATAACTAGCATATGCATGTTTGCTTCTCTAATTGTATTGATAAGGTACGAAAGAAAAATAATAATTAAGGCATAACAGACTTAGACTTACGACCACGAGTTTCTATTAATCGATTAATGACATCACTATATGTGTCGTTCATTGTTCCGAGATTTCTAAGTTTCTCTGCAACCTTCCTGTCGATTAAAATCATAATTTTATCTTTGTTTTTCGTAGACATTCTAAATCACTATGAATTGATTATACGAACTAATATATGAACTTTTCGATGGAATGTTGGAAACGTAAAAGAGGCAGTTAACTACAACTTATAAATGATGATTTTATGAAAAGTTTTGATTGTAGAATAAGAATAAAACAACTTCAAGTGTAGTAAACTTAAAAACTGTAAAAATTAGAAAAAATAGAAAATAAATGGAAAATAAGTGAAAAAATAATGCGGATGGTGATGAGTATATAAGTAAAATATTTTGTGTTCCTTTCGAGTGTAGTAATATATAATACAAAATATTTTGTGTTTCGTGAATCTTACTACAAAGAATTTTGTGGGAATGTACAAAATTTTTTGTGGTGAAAAACTTTTTATATGTTACTTTATAACATAATAGTACGTGAATAAATTTAGGGGGTCGTTTAAAACATGACTCGTGGAAAATCCGATAAAATGGTTTTGCTGGGTGTAGCGCTCATAGCAGTAGTTCTAATCGCAGTCGTTGGGATATTCTATTATGTAACTACTCTGAAACCACAGCAAATTGTAACAACTCCTCCAGGACCAACGCAGTACAAACTTACATTGCCTACAGTGTTTACAGTGAATGACATCTGGGCCGGACAAACAATGACTGGTGTAAGCATAAATATTTACAAATATTCCACAAAAGAGCTACTTGAATCCGGAACAGTTACAAACACTTACACTACAACTAACCCACTTACAAGTGGAGACAGATACTGGGTTAAATTAAGCAAAAATAACGCTTTCAAATACTATGACATAACTGTTCCATTTGAGTCAAGTCCTTCAGCTTCGAATCACTATGTGACACTTGACTTCTACACTCTTGGAAGCTATGCAGTTAAAATGTTTGACCCTGCAGGAAACTCTATTGCTGATGGCGGAAACTACAATGTAACAGCACAGAACAATAAGTATCCATCATTCACGCTTATGATTGGTCCACCAGCTGACGATACAGGAGTAATGAACACTTATGACCCGCAGAAGACTCTTGATAGACAAGTAGTGTTCTTCATACATGTAAGTGGAACAAGCAGCAACTATCTAATTGTGAACAATATTCCAATACTTTACTCTGCTTCATCTGTAGACAGAAACTTTGGCTACCAAATAAACCCTGCTGAATTAGTTAGAGACAAAAAGCCTGACGGAACATATGTTAGTGAAGGAATCAAATCACTAACACTGACATTTGATGCAAGTGGACTACCAGTTGGAACAAACACAGTTCACATTGAAGTCTACGTGTATGCGTTTACTAACGAAAACTACTTCAAGACTTATGGTACGCACCCAACAGATTACTATTCGATAACATCTATAAACTACGACTTCTACATCTACGCTTAAACCTCCTAACTTTTTAGGAGGACAGTGACTATGAAGAAAATACTCATAACCTTATTTCTGTTTTCAATGATTTCTTTGTTTTTCATAAGTTCAGCATTTGCAGACACAGTCTATGATTCTAGTTTACAGTTTAACCATGCAATTGCAGACTATTCTGGAACAAGATACCTTAATGGTGCAACAGTGAAACTTATACTCAAAAGCGATAATAGTGTGAATGCAACAGCCACATTAAGTAGCACTGCGGGTTACAGTTGGAGCACAGGAATAGGCAATGGAACAAACTATTACTTGGCATTTTATTGGCACGACATACTAGTGTATAACGGCTCAGGAAAGACAACTGAAGGATTTGACTTCACAACAAACTCAAGTACAGGCGCTTCAAACGTTCTAACTTTAACACAACAAAACGTCACTCAACTAGCATTGACAGATAATACCAATTTATGGGTTTACATTGACAATGTGACTGATGTGACATTTAACTTAGTTTCGTATGATACTCAAACAAAAGAACTTATCGCATCTGTAAGTGCGGCATCTGGCGATGTCAGCATCATTAAAGTATATCACGGCACAGATTTAACTATGCCTTCAAAAGTCTTTGCAGGCGGACAAGACATTACAGGATATAAAGTTGCAGACATTAACGGTTTCGGAAACTACACAAACTGCTGGTATTATGATTCAGCTAACAGAATAGTTTACATCAAAGGAATACACTCAAGCGCTTTAGAGTACAAAGTTGAATTTGCTCCTTCAGGAAACATACCATACATTCCACCGACAATACAGATATTCGACACACAAATTCCAACATTACTACTCATATGTGCAGTATTGCTGTTGCTCGCAACAGTTGGTGCAGTCTACTTAATCATTGGTTCAAGGCGACGCTAACCCAACAAACCTAATTTCCCCTTTTTTAGTCTAAACAAAAGTTTAATATTCAATAAGGAGGTAAAAAATATGAGTAAAAGAGCAAAATTAACCGTTCATAGAAAAGGATTCCGTGTAAAACCAACTACATATAAGAGAAAAGGAAAAACTATACATCGTAAAGGATACACTGTTAAACCGACTAGTTTTGAAATAGAAGACAGAGGTGCACCTGGAAGAGGACCAAAATATATTCCAGAACTTAGAAAAGGATTAATGACTAGAGAAGCAATAGCTATCGGATTACTTAAGCCAGGAGAAAGAATAAGCGACTTGTCTAAACGTGAAATTGAAGAATTAGCTGAACATTTAAGAAAAAAGTATGGACAGAAACGAGCAGTTGGCATGTTTGTCGCCCAAAAAGTTTTCCGTAAACATATGTCTAATGGATTCAAAGATTTGATGGATTACGGTATTAAAGTGGCTAAAGGCGAACCAGGAGTGTTAGATTAATTTGGAGTTAATTCCAGAATTCGATGTTTCCGACTTTCAAGAAATCATAGATAACAGTCCACTACTTTACGTTATCATTTTAACTCTTTCTTTTGCAGTAATAGGAATACTACTTCATTTAGCAATGTCTAACATTTTTGAGGTTATTGTAATAATGCTTTTCACTTCTATGACACTCGGAAGCATCACGATATTTTCTTTATCTGGAATAGTTACAGATTGGAAAGAACGCAAAGAAGCTTTAATGTATATTCTTTTTACTTTAGTAGGATTATTCTCTCTTTTAATGACGGCAGTGATAATTCAAGTAACTTCAACTCACACATTTTCTTTTCTCTTATGGAAGCCTTATGTTACAGAGTTTCCTACAAGTCCACAGCTTTATAATCCATTAGCGCCAGTGTACATTAACTTTATGAGTTTTGCTGAAAGCTTAAGAATAGATGCTAACTTGTTGTATGACATTGGAAAATTAGCTTTCTTAGTTGCTCCAGGAGAAGAGTTAGTTTTCAGGGGAATAATACCGTACTTGTTAGCTAGAATCGTTAAGAGTCCATGGGTTGGAGGGATGATAAGCAATGCTTTGTGGGCTGGACTTCATACAATTATGAGTTATACTGGTCCAGAAATGATTGTTTGGACTCTTACAGCTTATGTTGGAGGTTTTTGGTTTTTGTATTTTATGGTTTATACGAAGGATATTACTGTTCCTATTGGAATGCATGCTTGTTATGATATAATTGCAAGGTTAATGGTGAGATAAAGTCATGAGAAATGTGTTCTTTTCATTTCTCTTGAGTGGTATTTTGGTGTTGATAAATGGAGCATGGCTGCTATATAATTTCTTCAATTATTACGTAAACCCAACAACTGAGTTTATACCAACATTATGGGTTAGTATAACAATTATGTTTTTGGGTATCGTTTTTATTTACATGACAATATTACTTTTTAGAAATCAAAAAACCGCTATACACATAATAGTACTAGGTACATTATTTTTGACTCTGATTATCTGCATCTTTTTCTGTATTCACTTCCTTACAAACACATTAACTTTGTATTTTAATCTTTTTTATATTTCCATTGCGGCACTTATTTTGCAATATGCAGGATTAATACTTTTGTCAAGCACACGTATTTTAGGAGCAAAAAGTTATGGAAGCTAAAAAAGTACTGCTAACAGTGTTACTTGTGGGATTAATATTAGGTTTTCTTGTAGGATTTTTCTTCAGACCATTTGCTCCACAAGTTCTATTAAGCGCTAACAGTGTTTATATTGAACAATTAACTGGTGCAGGTTTTGGTTCAGATGGTGAGCTGAAAAAATGTTATTGGGTGGTAACGTTTACTGTAGATGTCTTTCAATCTCACTTTTTCATATTAGATAAAGACTTCACATATGTCGGAACAAACAACATTACAGATACTTTTCAAGGGAAACAAGTTAGACCCCAATCTATGATAAACATATCTTTTATACCACTTGAACCTTATATCATAATAAAAGACCCCGACACTCCTGCAGATACTATACTTATAATACCTAAAATCTATAATGATAAAGGTCTGCCTAGAGAAAAATTTGACGCTTTTATTGCTACTGTGTATCCATTTATACAACCATACTATTATGAAATACATACTCCTTTTAAAGTTGAAGTTAGAAAGAATAACAATTTGATTAGCAGTAAAGTTATAGACGCTATTGGAGTTGAAAAAGAATTTTTCCTTGTAGGAGATGAAAGCGAAGAAGAGAATGCAAGAATAGACGTTGCAGGTAAATTAGGTTCAGGAGTAAATACTGCTTGGGGAGATTTCGTTTGGTTCGGACAAGATAAAGTTTTAAGATTGCAAACATCGCAAGGTAAAGACATAAGAGAGCATTTAAGATATAAAAGTAGAACGATACAATACAATCCTGCTTTTCCAACACCTACCGAAGTTCCAGACTATGAAGCTATGGCTAATGCTGGTGGAACATTCTTTCAATATTGGGTCTGTGGTGCAACTACAAATAGTTATGAAGGTTCTATGAATGTTTATGAAAAATATAATTGGCATGAAAATCCTTATATCACAGGATGCGTAGATTTCAACGACCCTGGTAACTTATCTGCAGTAGGAACGAATCGTCCTCCAATGTATTTATACAGTTATGATAGTAGCGGTTTTAGTTATGTATCTGCATCTTATTGCGACCAGTATCCTGGGTGGACAAAGGCTAACCCAGTTTCAGATGCGTGGGGGCATGTGTACTACAAAGACGCTTTATATTCTCCCCCGTCACTAACAGAAGATAATCCTGGAACTAATCCGGTCGGTTTAAGCGTTTATAACTGGCTTATTCAGCAAAAAGGAGCATATGTGTCAGATTTGAAAGGAACATATGGAACAAGAACGGAGCTTAAAGATGACTCTGTTTACATCTATTATCAACCTGGAACTTTAGGATGGGACATAGCTTCATTAAGAATATCTACTGAGTTAGCTGACACATACGTTTACGGGGAGTACGTTACAAACTTTGGCATACAAAAAGCTTATTGGCAATCCAGCGGAACAGATTATGCCGAATTGTCTGGAGGAGTACCTGATTATTTGATTGTTGATGTTAAAAATACTGGTAACGTTTCAGCCAATGCTCAACTAGAAGTTAAAGCTGTATATCCGTCAAACTTCTTTGATATTGTATCTATACCAGCTAACGTTATTTCAAACACAACTATAACACCCGGAGACGTATATACTTTTAAACTTCAAGCAGTAAGCAGGGGAACGTCATCTAGTTTTGATTTCAAGTTGGAAATTTCAGTATGGTGTGAAGCTTATAAACGAGATACTGCATATGTTATTGGTAGGGTTTTAGAAGCCTCTTGTACTTTAAGAATATATACTATAGGTGACAGTGCTAATGCTAAGATTTGGCTAAATGATAACGTGATAACTAGAAACAAAGGAACATATTATGAAGGAATACTTCCTAAAGGAACTTACACTATAAAATTTGAGCAGTTAGAAGGCTTTAATCTTCCATATATCACTGTTAATACCGTTTTTGCTGGCTATACATCAGTGCAAGTAACTCTAAATCCGGGAGAAGTTAAAAATGTTGTAGCATATTATGTATCATCTGAAGTAAAGTTAATGGTAGGATTTGTATCGTGGAGTGATAAAGGAATATTCGGATGGTCTCCTACATGTAATCCACTTGGTACAAGCAGACCTACTGTTCCAGAATGGCATGTCGTAAGATTAATTATTAACGCTACAGCTTTAGGAGTTGTAGAAGGAGACTTGAAAATAATAATCCTTGCTGATGTTGAAGGTGCCTTTTCATATTATGCTGAAAACGCTTATCATATATCTTTAGGTTCAGGTGCTTCACAAGAATATAGCGTGGACTTTATGTTAGGTGGTGTAAAAGGATACTATTATATGGTTCAATTAGGTGATTCTGTGATATATATAGATTACAATGCAGATACTAGACCTGAAGTTTTTGTTACTCCATGGTATTTTGCTTATGGTTTGTACATCGGAATTGGAATAACCGCAATAATAGCAATAGGATTAGCTCTTTATTATCTAAAATGGAGAGCATTAACAGGAGTTAGATATTAGTGTCAGCTACACTTACAATTGAGCATCCAATAAAAGTTAACGATAAACCACTTTATGGGAGAATAAAAAGGATAATGCCTGAAACATACAGAGTAACATTCTATTATGGAAAAGAGAAGCTAGCTGAAGGAACTGTACACGCTACTTCTTTTACTGAACTCATAGGTACTGTTCGTACCGAACTGAATAAATTTTTGAAAGAAATAATTGAGAGGAGGTAGAAGAAAAATGGATAAAGAATATGTTGGATATGCATTAGCAATACTTGGAATTGCTTTGATAGTAATTGGAGCTTTAAACGTTGCTGGATACATAAGCTTTCAAGTGGTTGACACTACACCACCAACAATATTCTACACTTATCCTGTAAATGGAATGACGTATAAGACAAGTGACTTAAGTGAAATTATAGTTTACGCAAAAGACGATTCAAGCGTAGTCAGTGCTAGTTACAATGACAAATATGGATTAAAAGCATTAGCAATAACTCCTTACACACAGTTGAAACATCCATACGTGATACAAGGCTGGAAATATCCAGATGTCAATTTCGACGGAAAAGTCACTGAGACAGACCCAAATTTGATTTCTTCATATATTGGTCAAAGCTATAATGCAACATACGATTTAAACTCTGACGGCGTAGTTAATATTAATGATGTCAGCTTTGCAGGAAAATATGTTAATTCAGCAACTTTCGCTGTTTCCATAACTCCGTCATATTCTACAGGAGAAAATGTAACTTTCGTCTTTTCTGTTCTCGACAGTGCTGGAAACACTGCAACAATGACTGGTTCATTCAATACTATGGAATACACGCTACTTTCAGGAACGTGGAAAATAAATGACAAAATAGTTTCAAATGGTATGAATATTGAACTTTCAGAGAGAACAACCACTGTTACTTTTATTTGCAATGACACAACTGTATCAGCATCAGATGCGACAGCAAAAGTAATTATTGGAACAACAACTAAAATTTTGCCATACACAGGAAGTCTCACTTGGCAGAATACAATAGAGTTTCCACCTGGAACTAGTCCAGTAATACTTGAAGCGTCAACGTCAAGTTCAATGAACAAAATAGCAGTATCAGTAAGTACACCAGAGTTGTTTACTTTCACAGTCGGACATGCACTAATGCTATCTGGAGGAATATCACTTATTGCTGGTGTAGTAATAATTTTGAAGAAAAGAGAAGTTGAGTGGTAAGAAATGAAGCGGGTACTTTTGGCTATATTATTGATAGCAGCAGTAGTAGGAATGCTAATATATACTGGAATATTACCATTGTCATTAGTGACGTATCCAAGTGGCACAATAAAAGTTGTTGATGACGTTGGAAGTGCTGTTCCAGGAGCAAATGTGGATGGAATAGCTACATCAGACACTTTCCACTGGCTTGGTGACGTTTGGGATGAAAAGAACAACATCAAAGGGATGGATGGTATAGTGGATAGTTACGATGCAAATTATACTGCGGGTCTATTTGGTGCGGTAGATGTGCTGTGGGCTGACATGGATGGAAATGGTGTCGTAGATATAAGGGACGTAAGCTGGGTGAGTAATCATGGTGGTTTAATAATTGGAAACACAAAAACTTCTAACGTAACTCAACAGGACGGCACCTGCACTCTTCAATACTATCCACTAAATAGAGCAGATAAACTTCCATATTACTCTACTACTGTAAGCAAAACTGGTTACCTCATTGTGACGAAAAATGTTGACATGAAAAATGGTGGAACAATTACAATTGAAAAGAATACAGCTCCTACAGCTGTTATTCAATACTCACCTGCAATCCCGATGGTTGGTCAAACAGTGACATTTGACGGAAGTAGTTCATATGACCTTGACGGAAGCGTTGTTTCATACTCTTGGACTTTGACTGATGGGGGGACAACGAAGAGTTTCTCAGGCGTCAGTTTCGCTTATGCATACACTAACTATGGAGACAGCGTTGTAACCTTAACTGTAACAGACAACCTTGGGGCAACAGGCTCAGCTTCTAAGACAATACACGTGAACGCTATAAATGTCATAGCAAGCATAAGTGCTACTCCAACAAGTGGCTATGTTCCCTTAACAGTTAGTTTTAATGGTAGTAAAAGCTATGACCCCGACGGAGGAAGCATAACAAGCTACGTTTGGGACTTTGGAGATGGAAGCGGAGGAACTGGAGTAAGTATTAGTCACACTTACTCAGCAGCAGGAGCATTCACTGTAAAGTTAACGGTGACAGATGATGAAGGAACAACTGGTTCAACAACTACACAAATAAATGTTTACAGTCAACCAGGATATGCTGATTTCACTTTTAGTCCGTCAAAGCCGTACGCTGGAGAATCAGTAACATTTGACGGTTCAGCTTCAACCCCAAGTTCAGGCGCAACAATAACAGCATATCATTGGTTAGTAAATAGCGTTGAGCAAGGAACAACTTCAACACCAATTTGGTATTACACATTCTCATCTACAGGCTCATACAACGTCGGATTATACATAGTTGATAGTAGTGGATACACTTCACCTACCACAACAAAATCGGTGACTGTTATAGAGAGACCTTTAGCAGATTTTATTTATACAGGAACAATGAGAGTAGGAGAGATTGTAAGTTTCTCTTTCACAGGGAAAGGTGAAATAACAAGTTATTCATGGGATTTCGGCGATGGCTCAACATCAAATACTGGTCCAACAACATCTCACACATACTCCAACTCAGGAACGTTTACAGTGAAGTTGACAGTAAGTGACGGAAGAACAAGTGACACTACTTCAAAGGCAGTTACAATTTCGCCGCAACAGTTCTCAGTAGATTGTTTGACGCTTCTTCAGTTTCCACCAAATACTGCAGTTTCGATTAAACTTTTAGCAAGAACTTCAGATGGTAATCCGTTGAGTGGAGTTTCATTTACAGTCACTATTATGCCTAAAGGAGATTACGCTGGAACTTCAGTTACAACACAACCCACATCGTCGGATGGAACAGTAGTTTTTACAATAACTTCGCCACCATATTCAAAGTATAGTCCATACAATATGACTGTGAATTATCAGGGACAAACAGTAACTTGGTTTGACTTTTATGTCTTGCCGAAAATAGCTATAAAACAAGTATCTTTCAACTATGAGCAAGTTTACACTCCAGGAAGCTATGATTTCTCATATTCAGGTTCTCTAGTTGACGCTGAAGACATGTCTACTCCATTAACAGATGTTTCAGCATATTCAAAAACTCTTGTAGATGAAAAGGGGACAGCAATTCCTGTAGAATACACAAACTGGATTCAGTCAGGCAACTCTTTCACTTTTCAAGCGAAAACATATGACTACTATAAAAGCTATAACAGTCACACACTGACATTGACAATAGTGTTCAAGAAGTCAGGATACATAGACGGTGTTTTGAACGTAACAGCAAAGATGGTTGCTCCTACAATTATGGCTGTAGTGGAGTCTTCGAGTGTTCCCGTAGGAAAAGACACTTTCACAATTGCATTTAAAGATAGGTACGGTCAACCCTACGCTGGACTTACAGAACAAAACATTGAAGTAGTAATTACAGACCCGGATGGCGTTTCAATGAGCACTGCAACTCAGTTGCAATATACTTTCAGTGGTGCAACGAAAAGCATTACAGTAGCATATACATTCAGCAAGCCTGGAACGTATAAGGTTGTTGTGAAATATTCTGGATTAGCATTTTATCAGGAACCGTCAGTTTTCACTGTGACAACTTCTGAAGCTCCTACAATTCCACCAATACTTACAAATCCATATGTGCTTGGCTTTATAGGATTGATAATACTGATAGCGTTGTTGAGGAGAAGGAAGAAACAATGAAAAAGTTAATTGCACTACTGTTAACCATCCTTGTCTTTTCTTTTTCTTTAACTGTCTTAGTTCAAAAAGCCTACGCTTACGACTATTACATAACACCAGATTTTCCAGATGGAACTTCGATTCCAGTGAACGTTGAATCAACTTTAACTGCTACATTAAAAAGATATGATGGAACAACAATTACACAGTCAATCACAGTTTATGTTCAGTTTCAGTGGGAATCTAGACCTACACCTTACTCTTCTGAAGTGAACACTGGAAAAGTCTATATTAAAGTTACACCAACAACTACTGGAAGCAAATCTGTAACATTCTCAAGCGACGCTGGACTCTTCGCTCCTGTAACATCGTCAGTGAATTGCGTTCCAGGAATAACAGTTGAATTTGAAGGAACAAAAACACAATTTATAGACCCAATATCTCATAAAGACATTCTCCTTAAAATAAGAGCGAAAGAAACTGCAGCTTGGTCATATGTCACTGTAGTCACTACAAAAGAAGTTTCAAACGTGAAATACCCAAGTACGGCACCTTCTGGAACAACTCTAACGCCAACGTTCATTCCTATAGAGTCTGGAATTTACGAACTTGACTGCGACATTAACAATGACTTCCTCGGAACTTACACTTTAACAGTCAAGGTGACTTATATGGACTATTATCCTATTCCTGCGAGTTTTACAGTTGATGTGAAAGCCCCAGTTGTTTCTGCAAAATATTCATTTCAAACTGGAGAGTCAATAACTATAACTCCTGGAGTAAACACGGGGCAATCAATAGATATTAAGCCTGGTTGTAGCTATTTTGACATTGAATTTTCAGACGCTAGAAACAATCCATTAAGTGTAATACCTGAAGACATTGAAATTGAATCTCCTTCAGGACAAATTTTTTCATGGACAAGCGGTTATGTATCTGTTGAACAATTATCATCAAATAAAGTCAGAGCACACTTCACACTTGTTGAATCTTGGTATGTAATAAGATTGTCAGGTCAAGTAATTATACCTGGCTATGCATCACCAATTCCACTGACAGAAGACACAGTAAAAGTAGCTACAGTCAGCATTGGATTTAACATTTGGGACTTCATCACTAATCCGTGGGTAATGATTCCTTTGGGAGTTATAATTTTGTTTTTAATAATTAGAGTAACTGGAAAGAAGAAGGAGAAAGAAGAATGAAAACAAAAAGAAAAGTATTAGTTTTAGCCTTAATGTTTGCATTGTTGCTAATAACAACTGCTAAAACTGAAAAAGCTTACGGTTGGGGTCCATGCTCACATATCTATTTTACGGAGAAAGCTTTGAAGATTGCTGGAAACACTACTTTAACCACTATAATTATGAACAATAAAGATTGGTTTATGACTGGAATGATGTATCCAGACGTGACAGTAATCTATTATTACACAGAGTGGAAATCTTATAGAGCAACTCATGCTTGGACTTTTCAGCATGAACTTTGGAGAGAGGCTCAGGAGTCAGGAGACCAAAGGGCAATGGCTTTTGCTTTAGGAGTTGCTGTTCACCTTTTACAGGACAGCATTACGCATAATTTGTGGATTCCAGAAAAAATCAGAGGAACATTTGTTCAAAACAATATTATTCACCCGTTAAGTGAAGGACTTTTAGAATCAAGACTTATATCTGACCCTGAAATGGGTGGTCTTGTAAAAGCGATGTCGATAAATTCGTTTGCCAATTATGAAATTAGGTTCACTGATGACCCATACTTCTATGACCCTGAAAGAGGAGTTTACTTGAATCCTGTAGAATGGTGCGATAAAGTTTTAGGTAGAAACACAACAGAAAGCTTTTGGAACGACGCAGTAACTTTCAACGGTATTCTTTCAGGAGGAAACTTTTACACTAAAGGTTATGTTTTACCACAAGCAGGAGGTTGGTGGAGCATTTATAAAGGCTTTTCAGATACTATTCGTCCGTTAGTCTCAACAAGCGACGCCGACAAATACATAAATCAGACTATAAGTGCTACTGTTGACTTCTTCAGATATGGTAAAGGAGATGACCCTGAAGCATTTGTTGGACAAGTAGACCCGACAGGATATGATTCATTAAAAGCAGCAGACAGTTTTGTAGTTCAGTGGACAATTGCAATCGTAACTATTGCAGTTGGTGTTTTAGCATTTTACTATAAAAGGAGAAAGAGGGATTAAAAATGATGCGTGAACTGTTAATATTGCTGTTAGGTGTAATGTTGGGGATAGGAGTAGGCTATTTTGGAGAAAGCTATGTTCGTCCGTATGTGTCTTCATACAGTTTTTCATCAACTTTAACTTTGACATCTGATTTGAACACTACATCAGTTTCTGTTGGTCAAACTGTAAATTTCAAAGTTACGTTAACAACAACTGTTCCAAGTGAACTTTCTTCTCTGAAAAGTCAACTAGAACAAATTGCATTAAACAATAAACCAATAATTCTTGAAGTGAAAGACAACTCATCGACATATTGGAGCATTGTAAACACTGAATATACAGTTTACGGAACTGAAGAAGCAACATGCACGTTTACTTTCGCATTCCAAACAGCTGGGACTTTCGACTTTAAAGCTGTTTTTCAGGGAGACAACATTTTACAGTCAAGCGAAAGCCAAATTATAACTTTCACTGTGACGTAAATAAACTTTAAATATCAGAAGACATTAAAATATTTAGGAAAACATACGGAGGTGAAAGTATGAAAAACTTCAAAAAACTGCTTGCAATACCTTTCCTACTAGCTATTCTAACTGTATCAATAGTGAAGTATAGTGCTCCAACAACTGCTCAATCTTCCCAAGTTGCTACTGGCGTTTTAAGTGTAAACTTTGTTGACGACAATAACGGATGGGCTGTTGGTTATGCTGGTTTAATCTTACACACAGAAGATGGCGGCAATAACTGGGTAGTTCAGAATTGGAGTGGTTCTGGAAATGTCTACTCTATTCTTAGGAAAGTGCAGTTCATTGATTTATACAACGGTTGGATATGCGGAGAAGCTGTGATAAATGGTACAGAATACGGTGTAGTACTCCATACTACAAACGGAGGAAAAAGTTGGAATATACAGTTTACATGGGAAGGAATATATGAATATCAGGAACTTTACGCAATTTACTTCATAAATGCTACGCATGGATGGGTTGGTGGGGAAGTGAAAACTTTGTTTTATACAGTTGATGGTGGTCTAAATTGGATTAAAAAAGACCTTCCACAACCACCTTGGCTAGGCACTGTAATATTCGATATTAAATTCGTAGACCAAAATAATGGTTTCATGAGTGGAGGCGAAGGAATATGGCACACTAACGATGGGGGACAAACTTGGAATTGGGTGTATCTTGGAGGTTTGTACTACAGCATAGACTTCGTTGATAACTTTAACGGTTGGCTAATCTCGGACTCAGATATTTTACATACAGTTGATGGGGGTAAAAGCTGGTCACAGCAACTAAAAGTTAGCGAAGGATGTTTGTCAGCAGTTGACTTTGTCAATGCAACTCACGGATGGATAACAAACACAGATGGAAAACTTTACTATACCGACGATGGAGGAGCAACTTATAAGACATATACCTTTACTAATAGAGACTGGCGTGGCTTATACGTGCGTAATAGTGCAAGCGGATTAAAGATTTACACTGTTGGTGGAACATGGCAAACAGCGTTTGGTCAATCGCTGAGCCTTTTAGCAGTTATAGAAAGAAATGCTAGCAGTTGGAAGACTTTATTGGCTCCTTCTATAACTTTCGATGTTGCAATAGACGGCTATATCTATCAAGTAAAGATAGATGCAGATTCAACGCTAACAGCGTTTTCGTTCAATCTGACTAGTAACTCTATATACTTCAATGTCTTTGGACCATCAGGTTTTTCAGGCTCTTGCAATGTAACCATACCTAAAGCAGTACTACCATATATATCTTTGATTAGTTTAGATAGCAATGTGATTACATCTTATAACATAACATCAGATACAAACAACTGGTACATCTCTTTAACTTACACTCACTGTAACCATCGTGTAGAAATTCGAGGTGCTCCACCTATCCCAATGAAAGGACCATACTTCCACGGTGACTTTAAGTACTGGATACTGAAAAATGAACATAGTTATGCGTTTAAGGTCGTTGAGTCATGGTGAAAAAATTAAGAAATCTTAAAGCAGTTTTTTCTGTTCTTCTTTTCGCATTTTTAGTTAGTCAATTTATTCTATTTAGATATAGCTTTGTTCCAACTGCAAAAGCTCAGACTGAGAATCCATTAACAATCTACCAAAATGTCAATGGCGATTACTACTTTAAAACATTAGACAATGAGACAGTATGGTTGACTCCACTTCCTAAACTTGAAAAATGGTATGGCGAATCCTATTCAACATTAAATATTTCGCAATTTACTAATATAATTGGTTCTAAATTTATTGTATTCAATGGAACAGAGAACAAACTTCACATTCAGCTTAAATTCTTAGGAACACTTTATGCTGAACTGATTCTGTATCCACTTAACATAAGTGAATATGGAGCTTTGGAATTTGAGATTGTCGTCTATAAAAGTGTAGTTTTCACGCTGTTGAATAACACTTTAGTGTTTCCATTCCCATTATATAACCTAACGGCTTATTACCAGCCTCCTCTTTATGAAGAATATGGTTTTACTCAGCCTTTTAGCAACACTACATTCTCTGTAAATGCTACTCATGTTATGAAGTTAGTTAATGGAAGTTGGAGAACAATAGGCTATAGACCAGAAAATGTTGTTGGAAGTTATGCTGTTTATCACCCGTCAAAGAGAAACAATGAGTATAAAGCAGGAAAAGTTTTTCACATCTATAGACCTAAAGCAGTTGATTCTGCTGGGAACACTACTTGGTGTGACTTAAACATCACTAACAACATTCTAACAATTACAATTCCGCAGGAGCTTTTGAACAGTGCTGTCTACCCTGTTGAGATAGACCCAACTTTTGGTTACACTACTGCAGGTGCGTCAGCAACAGAAGCTTTTTGTGGTTTATGTGGAAGCTTATACACGATTACAGAAAATGGATATGCCCAGTATATTAATGTTTCTATGAGTTACACTCATGGAGATGACACATGGTACAAGGCTAAAGCTGCTATTTACAAGGATTCTGATTCTACAAAAGTTGTTGAGTCTTCGGTGCTTTCAACTCAAACAAGTTTTGCAAAGCAGTGGATAAAATTTACAGTTACTTCCACAGCTTTGACTGCAAACACTGGTTATGAGCTTGTAGAAGGATATGACTCTGATGGCACCACTCAAACGTCTTATATATACTATGATACTGACAATACTGTAACTTATGTTGCAGCTTCAATCACTGACTTAACATTTCCTTCTCCAGTCACTTGGAACATAGCTAAAACTACTGGAAGGGCATATAGTGTTTATGTCACTTACACAACAAACGCTGCTCCAACGATAGGTGAATTCCAAGCTCCAGCAACTGTTTACGCTAACAAATACTTTCTCCTAAACGCTACAATAAATGACGCTGATGGAATAGCACAATTTGTTAATGCTACAATAGAGATTAACGGAACAATAATTCTGAAATGGGACAATGCTACAAACAAATTCAGTAAATACAGTGACGCAAATAACTATTGCACATTAGATGCAGCTAACAGCATAAAAACAAACCTTAATACTACAGCACATAAGTTGTCATTCAAAATCAAGTTAGGTTGGAACTACACTGAAGGAAATATTTCTGTCTCAGTTACAAACACTAAATGCTTTGACAATCAAGGAGCAAGCGGTTCAAACAGTTATGCTAATCTATTCTATTTCGAAGACGATTTAATTGTTTACTCCGCTTCTGTAAACGATAACAGGATTAATCCAAGTCAATCTATAACTTTCTCTGGAAAACTTTACTATCAAGGAACAACAACTCCACCTGAAGATGTAAGTGGAATAACTGCTAAAGTAGATTTAGGCACAACAAACAAGGGTTCAAACACAACTATCGGAAGTGATGGAAGCTTCTCCATATCATTTCCTGGCGAGGGAACTGTTGGTTCTTACTCTTATACAGTGTATTGCGTAACAGTCAGAAACAGCGTTCAAAATCAAACAGTTAGCGTCATATTTGACAGAGACAAAATGGACTCTTTTGCTTATTCTGGAGGAACATTAGCTAACATGACATTTAGACTTTTAAGCGAATATTACTCAAACACATTAAACAACACTAACTTAACTTTGAATGTGTACTTAAATGATAGTTTACTTGACTCAATTTCTGCGACTTCAAATAATACAGGATTAGTGTTTGTTTCACTTACACATAACATTTATGATAATGGAACATTAACTTTCAACTTAACTGACGGTGACGGAATTGTAAGTTATTCATACAGTTGTCCAGTGGAAGTTTACGTTGAAAGCCTTGAAGTTTTCAGCATTGACCCAGTTGCATTATATACAGGTGACAGTTTAACAATCACTATGGATTATAAGTCTAAAGCAAACATTAATGGAACATATATAACTCTTTCAAATGTTTACTGGAAAGCGCTAATCTACACTGACAAGTATTATGGCTACTACAACTTTAACTTATACAATGGCTCATTCGCTAACACTTTAGAGTCCAGAGTTGAACTCATGCCAATAGCTTTAAGCGAAGGTTCATACATGCTTAACATGACATTTTACATTAAAGGAAGCGACACATTTTTAGGAAGTGCTACTTCTCCATATTTTGTTGTTAAGTCTCGTCCTGCAACTAGTGGAGGAGCACCTTCTACAGTTGTAAAGTTGCCATTGACAGTTGTAGTTAGAGATTATAAAGGAGGATATGCTCAAGGAGTTTACGTAGTAGTGATAGACCAATATAATGCTACTGTCTGGGAAGGTACAACTGACAATTGGGGAACTGCGATGACAACGTTAAATCCTGGAACTTACAATGTAACAATCAAATATGACAGTGAAACTTTAAGCGACACTGTAACATTATCCAATGAACCAATCACTAAAGAGTTTACTCTTCCAGGATTAGCTATAACTCCAGTGACTGTAACATTAGACACTTACAGCATTTTGTGGCTTGGAATAGGATTAATAGGCGCAGTAGGAGCCGTAATTCTAGAAAGAAAAGAGAAAACTGCATTTGCAGTTGCGTTAGGATTAGTTACTATAGGTGCTGTTTTGCATTCGCTTTTAGTTATTACTCATCAGATGCCTCCGTACTTCACTGTTCCGCCATTCAACTTTTCTTCACTCACAACTCTTCCAAGTTTTTCACTTCCTTCATTTTCACTTCCACAATTAAGTTTAGACATGCAAACAATAACTTTCACAGCTGTAGGAATAACTGTTCCAGTTGTAGTAGCTTATGTTATTTCTCAGAGAGGTGGAACTCATAAGAGAAGAGTTAGAGTTGGAAAGTTTGGTGAAGAAAGGAGGAAAAGAGTGTGGAAATAGATATTAATTCGTTGATTCAATTGCTTTTTGGTGGAATAGGAGTTTCCACTCTAGCAGTAGCACTTTTAGCTGTTTTAGCGTTTTTTGGAATATTAAAAGTTGCTAAAGGAATACTTGTGCAGTGCTTATTACTTTTAATGGCTTGGCTTCCTTCAATAGTAGTTACTTTAGGAACTGACACTTCAGCTTTAAAAACTATTGTTCCACTTAAAGGTTATGGCATAATATTGTTTCCTTACACTTGGGATGTTCTATTAGGAAATTTTTCTGGACAAGATTTAGGATTTGTAGCTTCTCTAATGTTGATAATAAGCTTTATTGCACTACTACATTTGTCTATAATGTTTTGTGCAAGCTGGAAAATAAAAATGTTCTATGCACCATTAATCGCCTATATAGGAATGATTGCTCTAGGTTTAGGATTAGTAAATACGCACAAAGCTTTGTACGACTGGTACGCTAATAGTTGTATTGCATCTGGAATACATCCACTTATGCCAGTGATATTTCTAATTATGGTGGGAATTATTGTATTTGTGATTTTCTGGGGAACAAAAAGGAAAGGTGTAAGTGTTTAATGAAAAGTTTTATATATCTAAAACACATATATTATTTTTGGAGGAGTTAAAGTGTCAGAGTTCAGAAAAGTGCTTATAGAACTCAAAAAACTCACGCCGAAGGAAAGAGAATATATGATAACTCTATTAAAAAATCGTACTGGAAACAAAAATGGTGATGCTAGAGTTTTAGAGTTTGACAGTGAATTGTATAAGTTTCCAAGCGCAACTAGAATGAAAAGACTGTTTGAGCTAATGTATAGTTTGAATGATGATGAAATCACAAAGTTAAGTAGAATGTTCATGAGGTGAGAAAGTTGAATGTAGAAAAGATAGTTGTAAACGGAGACACTATGACAGTGTATATGACACGTAAAGGATATAATTTTGAAGAGAAAGTTGTCCGAAAAGTGAAGTTAGAGAATATTATGGAGACTTGGAAAGAACACAACAAACCTTTATATGAGTGGTGCAAAGCACAAAGGTTTGAGAAAGTTTTACCAGCATGGTCTGGTTATGCCTATGCTAAACGTGAAAATATTTGGTATGAAGTAGATTTGTGGGATAGAAAGATTGAAAGAACTGTTGGCAGAAGTCTTGACAGAAACTACTTTTTAAGTTTAGTGATTCCTGAAGATGAGTGGGGTTCTTGGGTTAAAAATGTTAAAGTTGTCATAAAGAAACATCCGTAAGAGGTGATAAAAATGGGTTATCCGTTTTGGGATACAAAAGAAGAAGCAATAAAAGATATAAGGGAATATCCTACATTTAGAAAAGAAAAACTTTATGTTGTCAAGGTGAAATTGGCACCAAATCATGGATTTCTGAATGCTCCTAAATCTGGTGGAGTATTCTATACTTATACTACTGGAAGAAACATTAGAGAAGCTAGAAATAGAATAAAGAAATTCCCAGAATTCACATATAAGAAAGGAAATAAAGTTCTTGGAATATGGTTAGTAAAATAGTGGAGGTGAAAGATATGAGTTCGTCTCTTGTGAAGAAAGGGTTTGGAGTTGGTGCTAGAGTTAAACTAGTGAAACCTATAAAGGGGTTTGGTAACTATACTATTCCCGAGAAGTTTCAGCCACATATTGGTCAAGAGGGTACTATTGTAGGTGTTTGGAGCAAGGATAAAGTTATAGTCAAGTGGGATAAACCTTTGAAGTCAACTGTTCCTGAAGAGTAAACCGTTGATATAGATTCACTAACATTACTTAAGAAGTCTAGAAGAAGAGAAGTTATTGCTGAAGCACTTTTAAGCAAAGTTCGAGCATATCCTAATGCTGAAATAAAAGGTAAGAAAGTTGTTGTATGGAAGTATTTCCCAATAGATGATGATGCGGGCTATCATGTAGGTGATGCTGTTCTAGAACTTCACGGCTATATTTCTGGAAGAAAAGTGATGTTTACTCGTGACAGAATATTGCTTAGTGATGTCCCAAAGAGGTATAGAGCTATTTCCAGAGAGTATTTAGAGTCTTCGAGTTATGAAGATTTGATTCCAGAAATATTTGAATAAGTTTATAGGGTGAATACTAAATGAAAAGAATTAGTAGAAAACGGTTAAAGGAAGAACTGGCGAGATATAACATCTATATATTGAAGAAACCGTCAAAGCCTACTTTAGAGAATATAGTTAAAGTTATTCAGAAAGCGGGGTTCTCAGTTACAGAGAGTAGTGTAAGAAAACTTAGAAGTTTTATGCCACTTGTCAGAAAATATGGTTTATATGAGATACGTGTTCATGCTGAAGATTGGCGTAAACCTCCAGAAGTTCATTTAGAGACAGAAAGTGGTGAAACTGAAACTTCTTATTATGAAACATGGTTTCCAGTTCATAAGAAAAGATAAACAAAATTGGAGGTGAAATGAGTGACAGATTTCAAAAAGTATATAGGCAAATCGCTGACTTTCTACTGTGTAAAATGCCGAAAGAAGCATCCAGCGAAAGTTGAAAAAGTAGTTAAAAAAGGTAAGGCGATGTTTGCTTTAGCTGAGTGTCCAACGTATGGCATTACAATGTGGAGAACACTAGGAAGAGCATAAACGCATGTACTTACAGTGTCGTTTCATTCATAAAAACAAGAGGCTCTACATTAAAGTTACTAAAACAGCTATCTTAGATAAATCATTCAATAAACTGAGAGAAGTGAATAATAGATGGTTTAGAGGTTTATATGAAGTGTTGCCATCTAAACTTGGAGAAAGAGTTTATGTCTTACTTGACAGAAAAGGAAAGAAGATTGGAAATTTGTATAAGAGCACTAGCCATTATTCGTGGTGGAAGTTGAAAAGGTGAAATAGAATGAAAAAAGGCACTATGTGGCTTATAGGATTTGTAATAGCCTTACTTGGAGTATTTGGTTTCTTCTATTACGCTTACACTTTTAAACCTCCAGAGTTTGTTTTACCAAAGTTCAGCTATTTAAGCATCATAATAATTTTTGTTGTAACATTTATTCCTTCAATCATAAGCAGATGGATGGCAAATTTGTTATCTAAACAAATTGATGCTGACTTAGAAGGCTTCGTGAGCACCATACAGGATGCGTTCTACGGCTGGCTAACGTACTACTCTCTAATGGTTGTTGCTTTTATACTGTATGATTACTTCATTTTTGGGGAGTTTCCGCAGTTTTGGTGAAATGAAATGAAAAGAAAATATTTGAAATATTGGGAACTACCTAAACCAATACAAGAAATAGTCAACAACTATTCAGAGTCAGCGTTTTGGGTTGGAGCGACAAGAAAAAGAGTAAAAGGAACAGGAACACTATACTTACTTGAATTTAAAGATTCTTTTGAACGATGGTTTAGGGTTTTTGACAGTAAAGGAAGAAAAGTCGGCGAAACGACATTTTATCCAATAGAGCAACAATGGTGATTAGTGTGCAGAAACTTAAACCTAAATCACTTGAAAAGATAAAACAAAAATTAATTACAACTCACCCTCTTGACATTTCAATAGTTAACGAGTCAAAACATGAAATATGTTATGAGTGTGAAGAAGTTCCTGACGGTGTAAGACCTAAACTTTTGATTAAGATTAAACAGTTAAAGAAAATGTTGAAAAAGAAAAGACGGTGAAAAATTGAAAAAGAAGATGAAGTTATTAAGTTACATAAGAAAAGAACGAAAAATGAAACATGGAAAGAAGCAGGAAAGAAAATGTTTTTTCTGTAAAAAACCTTTAACTGACCCAAAAGAATATGGTCAAGGATACCATGACGAGTGCTACATAAAAGACTATCATTTACGATTAGCATTTGAAAAATTAAAATCCCGTCGATGATTAAGAAAATGGCTAATAAAAAGAGATATAAGAAAAAGAAAGTTATCAGGAAAAAGTGGTAGGTGGAAAGGTTTGGAGAGAAGAACTTTTATAAAATTGAGAAACTTCTCCTTTCTCCCCTTGCAAATCTCTCCAAATCCCACAAAACATCAAAGTATGGAGGTGAAGTTGCAGAAATGGGAGTATTAAAGATAACTGGTTCGCTGTTATTCCTAATAGGTTTAGCATTGATATTTGGACCATTTGAAATGCCTCTTCAAACCTCCATAGACTACCATAAAGAAAAATAAAGGAGAAAATAATTAATGTACAAATCTGAAAAAGAATTTTTGAAATATAATCCGTGGTATAAACGCTGGGACAGATTTTACAGAGAAGTTGATAAATTATCTAAGATAAAAGGAAAAGAAACACATGTGCAAATATCTGATGAATATACTCCAAGAGGAAAAAAGAAAGGAGAAATTTGGGTGTATGGTTCTGGAGATAAGAAAATAGTTAGAGAAGCAGTTAAAAGAGTTTTTGGTTCAAAATACATTGTAAAATTTGCTGAAATAAA
>Ga0078972_1006978_pt1 | contig 25851 bp, 24 predicted proteins | sample YelNatPaOPGAMG01_FD_67568 | JGI IMG/M metagenome (GOLD analysis project Ga0078972, IMG submission 67568) | Hot spring thermophilic microbial communities from Obsidian Pool, Yellowstone National Park, USA - OP-RAMG-01 (SPADES assembly) (version 2) | ecosystem: Environmental > Aquatic > Thermal...
TTTTTTAGCATATTCTTTTGCTTTTGTTAACAAATCAGTATAATTTAATATTTCATCAAAAGAAAACTCTGTTTTACCATGTTGTAAAGTACCAAATATATTACCTGGTCCACGAATTAATAAATCTTTTTTTGCTATTTCAAACCCATTATTTATTTCAAGCATAGTCTTAATTCTTTCCTCAGCTTCTGGTGTAGTTATCTTGCCTAACAAAATACAATACGACTGTAAATCACTTCTTCCAACACGCCCCCTTAACTGATGCAGTTGTGCTAACCCAAACCGTTCCGCATGGTTAATCACTATAACAGTAGCATCAGGAATGTCTATCCCAACTTCAATCACTGTAGTTGAGAACAAAACTTGTATTTTTCCATCTTTAAATTTTCTCATTACTTCTTCCTTTTGTTGAGTTTTCATTCGTCCATGTAGTATACCACATGAAAAATCTTTAAACACTGTCTTAGAAAGTTTTTCATATTCCTCAACTAAAGTTTTTAATTCAAGTTTTGTCTCGTCAATAATTGGATATACTATATAAACTTTTTCCTTATTTTTTAACCTCTCCAACACTAATTCCCAATCATAATTCTCAATATCATAATAGAAAGTTTTAACAGGTTTTCGCCCGAATGGAAGATCTGTAATCACTGAAATATCAAGCTCTCCATATAATGTCATTGCTAAACTTCTTGGTATTGGGGTTGCAGTCATAATTAATACATCTGGTAATATTGATTTTTCATACAACTTTTTTCTTTGTAGTACACCAAACTTGTGTTGTTCATCAACTATTATTAAAGATAAATTATTAAACTTTACATTTTCTTCAATTAAAGCGTGTGTACCAACTACGATATCTATCTCTCCAGAACTTATCTTGTGCAAAATTACCTCTTTTTCTTTTTTTGCTATTTTACCTATTAACTTTGTTACTTTAACATAAGAATTTCTCAAAGGGTTATACAAACCTTCTACATAACTTAAAATATTGTAATAATGTTGTTCTGCAAGAATTTCAGTAGGAGCCATAAATGCAACTTGGTATCCATTTTCTACTACAAGTAGTGCACAACATACCGCAACAAGTGTTTTCCCACAACCAACCTCGCCTATTAACAAACGATTCATAGGTTTTCTATCCAACATATCATTGAATAATTCGTTAATAACTTTTTTTTGTGATTTTGTAAAGTCAAAGTTTGGTATTAAACTTTTAAGTTTTTCTTTAAAAGGTGTAAGTAATGTTTTCTTAATTTCATATTTCCCAACTTTAGGTTTTGAAACTATATTTTTTTTAACTTTGTTAACAGCAAGTTGTAAAAACAAAAACTTGTCAAAAAGAATCCTTTTTCTTGCTTCTGCATATAACTGCCAAGTGTCAGGAAAATGAACATTTTTTATTGCAGTATTGATTTCAAACATACCTTCTTTAACCAAAATTTTTTTTGGTAAATATTCTTCCAAGGTAAACATTTTTAAAGTGTTATACATAAGTTCACGAAACCATTGTTGAGAAATATTTTCTGTTAAAGAATATATAGGAACCAACCTGTTTGCATGGATAGAATCTTCATTTAGATTGTCAATAATTTCATAATCTTCAACATTTATTTCAGGAAATCTTGTTGTTATATCCGAAACTTTACCATAAGCTATAATATATTTTTCAATATCATTTTTATCTTTTTGTAACTGTTTTTTCAAAGTAGCGAACACATCGTATCTACGATTAAGTTTTTTATACCAAACTAATGTTAAAATAGCAGATGGTTTTGTTAATGTTTCTATTACAACTTTAAATATACCCAGATTATTCTTTGCAACAACAGTGTTAGAAAAGATAACCTTACCAATAACAGTTAATTTTTGTGATGGAGATAAATTTGTACGATATTCATCAAAAGAATATAAACTTCTTCTATCTTGTATTTCTCGTGGTAAATAATATAACAAATCTTCAATAGTATAAATTCCCAACTTATTCAAATACAATGCACGTTTTTTACCTACAGTAGGTAATATTTTAACACTTTTCATTATTTCGTTTTTCATAAGATTTTGATAAATATCAAAATTTAACATTTTTTCCAACAGTTGTTGAAATTTTTAATTAAAATTTGTATGAAGTTGTGGACAATCTACAAAATTTCCGAACTGTGAGGTAAAATACAATGGTAAAAAAAATAACAAAAAAAATAAAGGAAATAATAGAAAAGAAAAAAGAACAACCTGTAGTAGAAAGAAGAAAAGGTGAACGAAGAAGTGGTACTGACCGCAGATGGATGAGCAAACTTGTTGGCGGGCCTGAGGTACCTTTTGAACGACGAAGCGGTTCTGACCGCAGAATGGGTGATAGAAGGAAAAAATAATTATCTCATTATCTTTCTATAACTTATAAATATTTCTTTCTAAAAATGGCGAAAAATTTAGTTAAACCAAAAGAACTTCCTGCTGAATTACGGACAAAAAATTTTGATGAAGTTGTTTCTGGTTACACAGAAGAAGAAATGTTAGAAGAAGCATCGCGTTGTATCCAATGTAAGAACCCAAGATGTATTTCTGGTTGTCCCGTAGGAATTGATATAAAAAAGTTTATTTACCAACTCACACAAAAAGATTATAAAGGCGCTTTTGAAACAATATATGAAAAAAACAGGTTTCCTTCAATCTGTGGCAGAGTCTGTCCTGCAGAGTATCAATGTAGGAAATCATGTGTATTTACCCCAAAAAGCTTACCTTATGCATCAGAAAATGCAATAAACATTCCGTTACTTGAACGTTTTGTTGGCGATTATGCAAGGAAACATAATTTAATTTCAAATCTTCAGCAAACAAATAAAAAAACTAATTTAAAAGTTGCTTGTATAGGTTCAGGACCAGCAAGTTTAACAGTAGCAGGCGAACTTGCTAGATATGGGATTGAAGTTGATGTTTTTGAAGCATTACACACCTTAGGTGGTGTTTTATCCTATGGTATTCCTACATTTAGGCTACCTCGTGATGTGTTAAATTATGAAATAAACCTTTTAACAAACTATGGTGTAAAATTTTATACTGGTGTTATTGTTGGTAGAACTATTAGTTTTTACGAACTTAAAAAAACATATGATGCTATTTTTATTGGGACAGGAGCTGGCGCACCAACTTGGCTCAATATAAAAGGTGAAAATTTGATAAATATATATTCTGCAAACGAATATCTTACCAGGGTAAACCTTATGCATGCAGACAAGTTTCCACAATATCATACGCCGGTAAATGTTGGCAAAAACATAGTAGTCATCGGTGGTGGTAATACAGCAATGGATGCAGCACGTGTTGCATTAAGAATGCAAAAGATAAACTTAATAACTGATGGCAAAGTAACAGTTTTATATCGTAGGACAGAATTAGAGATGCCTGCAAGAAAAGTTGAAATTAAACATGCAAAAGAAGAAGGTGTTGAATTCCAATTTTTAGTCCAACCAATAGAATTTATTGGTGACAAAGAAGGGAAAGTTGTAGGTGTTAAATGTTTGAAGTGTGAACTTGGTAAACCAGACGAATCTGGCAGAAGACGACCTCTCCCAATTGAAGGTTCAGAGTTTATAATAGATACAGATTTAGTAATTGTTGCTATTGGTCTTAAAGCAAATCAAACTTTATCTGATACTGTTCCAGAATTAAAAACAACCAAATGGGGTGATATAATTGTTAATCCTGAGACAATGGAAACTTCTATTGAAAACGTTTACGCAGGTGGTGATATTGTTGGTGGTGAAGGAACAATCATAGAAGCAATGGGTATGGGCAAGAAAGCTGCAAGTGCTATATTAAAAAAATTTGGTTTAATTTAACTTCTCTTTTTTACAACTAAGTGTGCACCTTCTACTTTTAAAACAACAATTTCTTCATCAACATTTATAACTTCGTTATTTTCAGCAACAGCACGCCATAGTTCGTTATTCACTTTCACTATCCCCATTACTTTTTTACCATCAATTTTTTCAATAACTATACCTGTTGCACCAACTAATTTGTCAACATTAGATTTGATTGTTAAAGGAACCAAAAGTTTCATTAGCAACGGCCTTAAAAAATATATTGACAAAATAGATACTATAGCAAAAATTACACATTGAAGTATCAATGATTTACTAAACAAACTAACAATTGCAGCGAGTACTCCACCGATACTGAAACAACTGAATAAAAACACACCTGGTGTCAAAATCTCAATAATAAAAAACAAAATTGCTATTATCAACCATTTTACAGTCATATCATATCTCCTTTTTTACTTCCTCACTTTTTTCATCGTGGAATTCTTATTCTGTTAGGCGGCCAATAAACAATCAATGGAGCACCTTTTATATATTTTTCTTCTAATGGTCCCCAAAACCTGCTGTCAAAAGATTTGTCTCTGTTATCACCTAAAACAAAATAACATCCTGGTGGTACTATTACAGGCCCAAAATTATCTCGTACAAGCGCAGGGGATAATTCTGTAAACCTTCCTTGTTCCCAAGCACGTTGATATTCTTGCTGTGTCTTATAAAACTTAAATGTTTGGTAAATATTATCTTTATCTTCAAAGTTTACATAAGGTTCTTTCTGTGGTACATCATTAACATATAAAACTTTATCTCTAATTTCTATTTTATCTCCTGGAAGACCAACACAACGTTTGATAAAATCTTTCTGAATATTTTTTTCTCTTTCTTCTTCAGTAAGAGCTGTTGGTGGACAAGTAAACACTATTATATCTCCTCTTTTTATTTCTTTTATTTTCAAAATTTTTTTATCTGTTAATGGTATTCTTATCCCGTAAATAAATTTGTTAACAAACAAATGGTCTCCTTCAAGTAATGTCATTCTCATACTACCAGTTGGTATTTTAAACGCTTGTATAAAACAATACATTATAACAGCTACAACAGCTAATGTTGACCATCCAGTTTGTCCCCAATCAAGATCTGAATGCAAAATTTTTGCAATCTTTTCTTTCCCCACATACAAACTATATATCAAAAATACAATGGATAAAATAACACCAACTGCTAACGCATAGTTTGTTTGTATTTCTATTTGTCCACTAAATGTACTTAACACCAAACCTATAAGTCCTCCACCAATAAAACCTAATAATGTATGTAAAATAACAAATTTTCCTCTTATGTTGGTATCTTCCATTTTGGGATTTAAAAGTTTATACAATCCATGCCAAATTAAAAAGAGTAATGTAAACACTAAAAGTTTACCTTCCATCGCCATTTTTTCAAAAAATATCATCTTGACATCCTCCTTACCTGCCAAAATTTCTTTCCAAAAACTCTACTGCAGAAAGTGCAGCTTTAGCACCTTCAGCTGCTGCACAAATAACTTGTTTCACAGAATTTTTTCTACAATCGCCACATGCGAATATCCCACTTACTGAAGTTTGTAAATTTTCGTCTGTAATTATATATCCTTCTTCATCTAAATTTACGATACCTTTTAAAAACTCAGTATTTGGCAAATGACCTACACATATAAACACACCATCACAAAATATTTCTTTTGCATTTTGTGTTTCAACATTCTTTATTAATACTCCAGAAATTTTTTCTTCACCAATTAATCTATCAACAACATATGGTGTTAAAAACTCAACATTATTCTTTTGTTTAAGTTGTTCTTGAAGAATTTTTGTAGCACGAAATTCTTTTCTTCTATGGATAAGATATAACTTTTTAACAAATTTAGTAAGATAAATTGCTTCAGTAAACGCAGTATCTCCACCGCCAACTACTGCTACTATTTTATCTTTAAACAATTGAGCATCACATACTGCACAATATGAGATTCCTTTACCTATAAACTTTTCTTCGTTCCCAACACCTAACTTTTTACTTCTTCTTCCAGTAGCAACAATCACAGATTTTGTTTCTATAACATCATCTTGAGTATGGATTAAAAACTTTTTTTCTTTTTGTTCAATTTTTATTACTTCAGAGTTAAGAAATTCTGTTTTAAACTTTTCAGCTTGTTGTTTCATTTGTTCAATAAGATCAAACCCATTTATTCCTTCTGGGAAGCCGGGATAATTCTCTATTATATCAGTAAGCACTACTTGTGAAGGATAAGTAAACGAAGTTAACACCAATGTTTTTAACAATGCTCGTGAAGTATAAATTGCAGCTGATAGTCCCGCTGGTCCTGCTCCTATTACAACCACATCGTAAACAATATCGTTTTTCATTTTTTGAAAACTTTTGAAATATAAAAACTTCCTATAAAAAAAATTTTGTTTTTATTACAATTTTTTTCAAAATACTTCAACATTTCTGAAATTTTACAAAATTTCATTGTTTTATTACCAAAGTATTTCTTAACTTCATTATATATCAAACTAAGTTTTTGACAACGTCTTATAGGAAGCTTATAAACAACAAATTTTTCTATTCTACCTTTTAGTTTTGCTAAAGTTTTAATCACAGATTTATAATCTTTTTCTTTCATTATGGTGAAACATATAACAATATCCTCGTAAGGAGACATCAGCAATGTGTTTACAAAATTTTCAACAGCAGCAGAATTATGTGCCCCGTCTATAACAATATCTAAATTTTTATATTTTATTTTTTGCATTCTAAAAGGAATTTGAACATATTTGATTATTTGTAATATTTTTTTATAATCAAAATTTTTTACGAGATTCATCTTGTTTAATTCTTCAACAATTTTTATTGCTAACAAAACATTATATGGTTGAACTAAGGAACAAACAGGTAATGTGAACTCAAAAATTTTTTTATCATCTTTTACTTGACAAAATGTTTGCCAGTTTTTAAAATCTAACGATATTTTACATATCTCTTTTGGTACATAGACAAACTTTGTGTTCAGTTTTTTGCAAAGCTTATACAAGTAATCCTTCAATTTCTCTTTTACATCACCACAGATAAAAACTGAGTTAGGTTTTATTATAGCAGATTTATCTTTTAATATCTCAAACTCTGTTTTCCCTAAAACTTCTGTATGGTCTAAAGAAATACTTGTTATACACGAGACGATACTTTTTGAAATTACATTAGTTGCATCAAGCCTCCCCCCAAGACCTACTTCAAGAACTGCAAAATCTACTTGTTCATTATAAAAATATAGAAACATAACACAAGTTAATAGTTCAAAATATGTTAATTTTAAAAACAATTTTTTAGGCACAGCAGAATATATAACTTCCAGATATTTTTTTAACTTTGGACAACTAATTGGTTCACCATTAACTTGTATTCTTTCTGTAACATCATAAATATGTGGCGAGGTATAAAGTCCTACTTTGTATCCTAAAGAATTAAGTATTACTGAAGTATATACTGCAGTAGAACCTTTTCCGTTAGTTCCTGTGATATGGACAACATTATTTATTTTATCCTGCGGGTTAGAAAGATAATCTAAGGTTAGCTTAATGTTTTCAAGATTATAATTTTTCTTAACATATTCTTTCTTGCCGAGAATAGTTAGATACTTAAGTAAATCAGACATAGGATAACTTTCACAAAATTACTTTTCTTACAATATCAACATCCTTATCCCCTCTGCCAGAAAGACAAATTACTACAATGTCAGATGAAGAAAACTTTTTCTTATTTTTAACTACCCAACCAATTGCATGTGCAGGTTCTAACGCAGGGATTATACCTTCAAGTTTTGATAAAATATCAAAACCAAATAAAGCCGTATTATCGTCTGCTGAAACATATTCTGCTCTACCTATTGATTTGTAATAACTATGTTCGGGACCAACTGCTGGATAGTCAAGCCCTGCTGAAATAGAATGTGTTGTTTGCACTTGACCATTTTTGTCAACTAAAACATAAGTTTTCATCCCGTGAAGAACGCCAACTTTACCTTTTGCTAAAGTTGCAGCATGAAGATTAGTATTTAAACCTTTACCTGCTGCTTCAACACCGATCATTTTAACCTTTTTATCATAAAAAAATGGTGAAAACAATCCCATTGCGTTTGACCCACCACCTACACATGCAACTAAATAGTCAGGTAATCTTTTTTCAAGTTTAAGGATTTGTTTCTTTGTTTCTTTACCAATAACTGACTGGAAGTTTCTCACAATCAAAGGATAAGGATGTGGACCTACTACTGAACCTATAACATAAAATGTATCTTTAACATTTGTGACCCAATCTCGTAAACATTCGTTTATTGCGTCTTTCAAAGTTTTTGCCCCTGACTTCACTGGGACAACTTCAGCTCCAAGAAGTTTCATTCTATAAACATTTATTTCTTGTCTATTAACATCTTCTTCGCCCATATATACAACACATTTTATACTAAAAAGTGCACAAGTAGTTGCAGTTGCAACACCGTGTTGTCCTGCGCCTGTCTCAGCAATGATACGTTTTTTATTCATAAACTTAGCAAGCAAAACTTGTCCTATAGTGTTATTAATTTTATGTGCACCTGTATTACACAAATCTTCACGTTTAAGATAAATTTTGAATCCACAATATTCTGACAAATTTTTTGCAAAATAAAGTGGTGTAGGTCTACCAGCATAGTAAGTTAAATAATTGTTTAAAACAGACAAAAACTTTTTGTCTTTTATATATTTGTTATAACTTTGTTCAAGTTCATCAAGACAATAATATAATGTTTCTGGTATAAACCTACCACCAAACTCGCCAAAATACCAAGAGTTAATAGATTTCATTTTTTCTTTCATAAACAATTTTACTTTAATAATATCAAAAATTAGAATTTATAAACTCAACTGATGTGTCAACTAATTTTTTTATCAAATTTTCTTCAGCCTCTTTTTTTGTCCTACCAAAACCTTTTAGTGCTGTATAAGATTTACTTAATTGTACACTCTGTGTTTTAACATCTTTTATCTCAATAGAGATATTACCAGAATATATTTCAGCAAAAGTTTTCTGTGCCCCATCGGGTAATGTTATTTTATCACCTATATATTCTGTATCAACCGTAGCATAAATTACATAATCTGCATTATCAAAATCTACTATGTTAAACCCTTGGGTTTTTAAACCAGAAATAAGTTGGGATTTTATAAAATCAACCAAACCAGTATTTTTATATCTAACTTCCACTGCAAACTTTTTTATTTCCTTTAACTCTTTCGCAAAAATATGATAAACAATTTTAAAATTAGAAAAATAATCTATATTTTTGTCTTGTTGTGTAAAACTTTCAGTATCAACTAATACCTCAATAATATTATCTTTTGCAATCAAGTTATAAATCTTAATTTTTGCAATACCATCGGCATCTGTAATAGCAAAATTTTGTAGTTCTACATTTCCTTTAACAACTTTTGTTTTCAAAAGTAAAGACCTAACAGGGATAACTTTTTTATCATAATTTAGTTCACATTTAATAACAAGTTCTAAACTATTCTGCGGTCCTAAAATTGTCTCAATATTTGTTGAAGTTAAAGAAGTCATACTAAACGACGACAACAATTTATTCAATTTGTTTTGTACATCAAAATATAAAGTTATGTTATCAATTTTGTCTACAACATAAATCCCTTTGATTTCTTTAAGTTGTGAACTAATTTGTGACAACAACGATACCGCTGAACTTATACTACCATTTGATATATACTCATCAACACTTTTAAGTTGTTTTATTGTGGACTTAATCACAGCAGTATTTTGTAACTCTTGTTTTTGCAATTCTTCTTCTATCACACGATAAAGTTCTGCTTTTGTTGTCCATACATAAACCCAATAAAGAGAATTTTTGTAATCTATATATTCCTCAAAATACTTTCTTCCTAACAAAGTTTCAAACATAACATTTGTTAAACTATCAATTTGGTCTGTAGCTTGTTGTTGATATTTTTTGTTAACATATGAAATTTTGTCTTCCATTTTGTGTTGTATAACACCTTTTACTTCTGTCTTAAGTTTTATTGCAAGATTTTTTATTGCTTCGTTATAAGCAGAATGTCGTGCTTCAAGTAAAGTTGCTTTATTTTTTTTATCAAACTTTGCAAAACCTATCCCTTCAATACCGTCTTTTGAAAAAGTTCGTTGGCCAAATTCTTTAACCCATAACGGTGGTCTTGTTGTTACACAAGAAAATGGAAGGTTTGATATTAAAACCAACAAAATGAATTTTTTAAATTTCATAGATGACATCTTGAAATAAGAAAAGTTTTTTTACCAGGATTTATCTTTATGTTTGGATAACTCTTTTTTTGTAACAAATTGTTATCCTTATCATAAAAAAGAACTTCAAAATTATAAACACCAGGTTTTAACTGTAAATTAGCTATTTGTATTTCCTTTGGCAATGTTCTCCAGGAACGTTTATCTGCTTGTTCAGTAGCAGCTGCAGCTGTCTGAACCATTTTTTTTACTAACCATCTTGTAGTATCATCAGATTTTTCAGTTAATTTAGCAGTTATTTCTCTTGATAAAGCATATTTTATAGCAGCACGTGCTATTGCTTTTATTCTTATTTTTGCAATTTTGTCTCCAAGATTTTTTATAGCTATTGTTTCAATATCTTCTACAAGATATGTTTTTTGAGACAAAATTTTGTTGTTTTTATCATCATAAACATTAACTATTGCATATTTAGTTTTATTATCTGAAGGCACAAATTTTGGAAATGCAACTAAAAATTGCTCATTTGATGCAATAGAACGAGCAATTTGCCTCGCTTTTTGTACATCTTTTTGTGCATCACCTGCTACCTGTATACTACCAACATACATCCATCCTTCACCAAAGGTTACCTCTATGTAATGATCAATTTTATACGGTGCAAAACCAAGATAACAAAAAATAATTACTTCTGCTTCTTTTGATTCAAATTTAAAATCTTTGTAGTTAAAACCAAGTTTATATTTTGACGAAATTTCGTCAAACTCTTCTTTAAATCCTAATTTTTTTGCTACTTTAAGTGAACGTAAAAGTAAATCTTGTGGTATTTCAAAAGAATAAATTTTTTTGTTTGTTGAATACTCTTCTATAGCTTTTCTATATGATACAAACGCATCATTAAATTCGTTTTGGCTTTCATACAGCAACCCAGTAAGATATCTCATAAACGCATCTTCTTTATATACATTTTTCCCACCATAATCAACCTGTAAAGTTTTAAGTTTATGGTCAACCTTTCTTGCTTCAACAAGTGCGTCTTCGTATTTACCTAACAACAAATAATTTAGTGCTTGAAATACATTGATAAATATTTTTTCAAAATCTTCTCCTGCATACGAACGTTCATTATCAGAAACTAAAAAAGTTGACGCTTCTTCAGTAATACTTTTTGTATAAAGTTCATCAGCAAGTTTTTCTGCTTTTTCAAACGCAAGGATTGATTCTTCATACTTACCCGCATAATGTAGAACTATACCTTTGTCTAACCAATACAACAAAGCGTTTTTTTCACCATATTCTTTAAACTTATTTTCTTCTATTATCCCTTCTGCTTTATCAAAAGTTTCGTTTAATATAAAACTTTTTAATGTTGAATAATAAGTAAATTGAGTAGCACATCCAATCAAAAACAAAAAAATAAAAAATAAACCCTTTTTGTTTTTCATAGGCATATTTTTTAACAAAAAATTTTAAATATACAGAATAAATTTTTTACCAAAAGATAAAAATTTTTAACTATTAATGAACTTCAATTAGATAAGACAAAAAAAATTTCGGTTTTAAAAAACCTGCTCAATAAAACAACTACATTCAATGTTATAAAAATAACTTTATAGTCTCAGTATTACTGTAAAATATGTATTACCATGTAAGTCCAATAAGTCCTAAAAGATATGCAATATCTTCATCCTCAAATGTTATATTTAACATTGTATTAACTTTACTTTCTGTTGCAACATCTTCACATCTTGTACCTATATACAACCATCTTGTCAGCTTCAATTTCGCAGATAGATCAATCTGTGGAGCTGACCTTGATTTTGAAAAATTATATGTTTCCACACCAAATTCTAAAAGTTTTGATTTATATCCCAAAGGAAACAATCTCATACCCACACCACCATACGAACGTATAAGTCCACCATAGACAGTTATTTTATCATAAAAAGTTCCACCTATACCTATTGATACAGTGTTATTTTTTTCTTCACTAAATTCATCTTCAAGTGAGATATTGTTTACTGCAAGATAATAAAATTTTGTTTGTCTAGGATAAACTTCTATTCCAATATCATTTTTTGCAACATTGTTTTTCGTATCATATCTAAATCTGTAATCCCAGTATGTAGTAAACATATTGATCCTATTTAAAGTTTTATCAGCTTTTTCAGCAACAAGTTTTATTGACGACATTGTTTGAGCAAACTTTTCTGCTGATTCTTTATCTGAAACAATTTGTCCTACAATGGTTTGCGTTGAAGATATATTATCAACAATTTTATCAAGTTTTTCACTAACATTTTTCAAAGTAAGCACTGCTGATTTAACATCTTGTTTTGTATCAGTTAAAAATGTATTCAAATTTTCACCTGCAACTTGTATATTCTGTATAGTCTTTTTAACCTGTTGTTCATCAACAGAATTATTAATTTTTTTAGAAAGTTCATCAAGATTGGAAAATATATCGTTTAATTTTTTACTTAGATCTTTTTCTTTTGATAAACTTGACAACAAATCAGCAAACTGTTTCAAACTTTCAATCCCTTGTGACAAAGCATCGTCTATTGAAACAACACTTTCTGTGTTATATATACTATCACCATCTTTAAAATACTCAGATGTTTTCTCACCTTGAATAATTTCTACATACTTTACACCTAACACACCTGTAGATGTAATTTTTGCTTTTGCAGTTTTATAAAGTTTTATTTTTGAATCAATCCAGACAACAACTTTTGCTTTATCTTCAGCAATATCAATTTTTTCAACCCTTCCTATATTTACTCCACGCATACGTACCCAAGCACGTTCCGCAAGGTTGCCAATATTGTCAAAATACAAGTTTAATCTATACCCTTTTTGTAACCTTATATCTTTGATAACAAAAATTGATAAACCAAAAATTAAAAGTCCGATAAATAAAAACAGACCTACCGCAAACTCTTTTTTCATATTTTTATCACAGCAGCAGAAACAAATTCTTTCACTAACGGATGTTCTGACTTTAAAACTTCCTCTGGTGTTTGAATAGTAACAATTCTTCCTTCAGACAAAAATGCAATACGTTGCGAAATTTTTAGTGCTGCTTTCAAATCGTGTGTAACTACAATAGATGTTACATTAAGTTTTTTCTGCAAGTTTATTATTAAATCAGTAATAGTTTCTGCAGTTTGTGGATCTAACCCAGTAGTTGGTTCATCATACAAAATATACTGCGGATTATATGCAACAGCACGTGCTAACGCAACACGTTTTTTCATCCCGCCTGAAAGTTCTGACGGATATTTGTTTTCTATTCCTTCTAAATCTACATAACTTAAATACAACCTCACCCTATGTTCAATCTCTTCTTGTGAAAGATTATAATTTCTGAGTCCGAACGCTATGTTTTCAAATACCGTCATTGAATCGAACAAAGCTGCCCCTTGAAACAAATAACCAAACTTTTTTTGAACATTAAGCAAAGTTTTTTTATCAGCAGTAGTAATATCGACCCCGTCGACAATAATTTTACCTCTATCAGGTTTTAACAGCCCAACAATATTTTTCAACAACACAGTTTTTCCTTGGCCACTACCACCCATTATAGTAATAGTTTCACCATCATAAATTTCAAGATTTATTCCTTGTAAGACAGAAACATTACCAAACGATTTGTATAAATTTATTATTTTTATCATTTAGAAATCTTACATAAAAAAGTAATGGTACGATCTTTATCCAATACCTAATGCTATCAATAACGACGATAAAAAATAATCTCCTATAAGTAAACACACTATTGACATTACAACACAACTTGTAGTAGCTCTTCCTACACCTTCAGCTCCACCTTCAGTATAAAAACCTTTGTAGCATGCAATAGTTGAGACAATTATACCAAAAATAATTGATTTTATCAAGCCGTGAAAAAAATCATCTAAATACAAATAATCTAAACAATCTCTAATATATATCGTTGATGGTATATCAAACCGTAGATAACTTATTATTCCACCACCAGTAATACCTATTATATTACTGATTATTGTAAGAATTGGTAATACAATAGTAAAAGCTAAAATTCGTGGTATAATTAGATATTTAATAGGATCTGTCCCTAAAGTATACATAGCGTCAATTTGTTCGGTAACACGCATAGTACCTATCTCAGCAGTTATAGCAGCAGCAACACGTCCTACTAAAACTACTGCAGTCAACATCGGACCTAGTTCTTTAATTAACGAAAATGTTAGCACAGTACCTATATATGCAGGCTCGTTTAATACCGATATTGACGCCATCCCCGTCTGCAATGCTAACACCATGCCCACAGCTAAACTTGTCATTACACATACAGGGAGCGACTTTATACCTATCTTATAGATTTCGTAAACAAAAATCTGTTTTTCAAATGGAGGGATAAATAAACCAATAAAAGTTTCATATATAAACAAAAAATATTGGCCCAATCCTACTAAAATTTTTTTCATACAACAATTCTTGGTATACGATTGGACAACAATGTTACTATTTCATAATTTATTGTTTCACACAGATCTGCTATATCTTCTACAAAAATTTGTTTACCAAACTGTTCTCCAATAAGTACTACTTCATCACCAACTTTTACATCTTTAATATTGCTAACATCTACCATTATCATATCCATTGTTACCCGTCCTATTATGTTACAAAACTTCCCTTTTATCAAAACTTTACCTTTGTTTGATAACTTTCTCAACAATCCGTCTGCATAACCAATAGGTATAGTAGCAACTTTTGTTTTCTTCTTTGTAACATATGTTTTTGAATAACTTATATATTTCCCTTTTGGTAAAGTTTTAAGAAAAACGATTTTGCTTTTCAATGACAAAACAGGATATATATCAATATATTTATCTACTTTATCAAAAGGTTTTAATCCATAAATTATCAATCCTGGCCGTATTATGTTAAAATAACTTTCAGGATATAGAACACTTGCAGCAGAATTCGCTGTATGAACAAATTTGGGTTTTATTCCACAAGATAACAATTTTTTATAACATTCGTTAAACAATTTTAGTTGATACAAAGTATATTCTTTATCTTCTTTAGCAGAAGAAAAATGTGTATATACACCTTCACATACCACATTGCTCAATGATTTATATTCGTTTATAAAATCTTCTATTCTTTCAGGAAGAATCCCAATTCTTCCCATGCCAGTATCTATTTTAAGATGAAACTTAATTTTTTGACCAATTTTTTTTGCAAACTTATCTAATTCTTTTAAAACTAATATACTGGAAACAGTTGGAGTAATATTGTATTTAAAAAGATAAATAAAATTCTCAAACGGATAGATACTGCCTAATAACAAAATAGGTTTTTTAACTTTTTCTTTTCTTAGAATTATAGCTTCTTCAATTGAAGCTACACCAAATAGTTTAATATATTCAATATCTTCAAGTATTTTCCCTACAATTTGTATCCCATGGCCATATGCATTACTTTTTATAACAGCACAAATGTTAATTCTGGCTTTACTTTTGGTATTAACATAATTATAAATACTTGAGATATTTTTTATCAAAACATTTTTATTAATTTCAATCCAAGTAGGGCGAGAATAAAACGGTAGGAAATAAAACGAGTTCATTAATCATCTCCTAAAAAATCATAACACGATTATTCCAAATCTTCTTCAGAAAGTTCTATTTCTGCAAAAGTAGTGTATTCTTTTATAAACAACATAGGGAGTTCATAGGTAGGCCCGTTTCTATTCTTCGCTATGTACAACCTTGTTTCTACAACTCTATTTTCGTCTTCTTTACTAGACGATTTTTTATCTGGTTGATAAATAAACATAACAACATCAGCATCTTGTTCAAGCGCACCTGACTCACGTAAATCAGACAATCTTGGCCGTTTATCTCTATCTTTTTCTTCAGGTTTACGAGAGAGTTGTGATACACCAATCACTGGTATCTCAAGTTCTTTTGCTAAACTTTTTATAGCATTTGATATATCTGCGATTTCTTGTTGACGAGTATCTCGTGGGTTAAGCCCGTGCATACGTTGAATATAATCTATTATCACCAACCCCAACTGTTGACCTTTATTTTGTAATTCGTAATACAACCTTCTTGTTCTTGTCCTAAGTTCAAGTATGTTAAGATCAGGTGAATCGTCAATATATATTGGTGCTTCAGAAATAATACCAGCATGTGTTGTAAGTTTGACCCATTGTTCTTTTGTCATAATACCTTTTCTTACACGATTTGAATCTTCTTTTGCTCTTGAACATAATAATCTAAACACTAATTCAGAAGCTGTCATCTCAAGAGACAATATAGCAACAGGTATCTTTTTGTTTATAGCGACATTTGCTGCTATATTCATTGCAAACGACGTTTTTCCCATCCCAGGTCTACCTGCAATAATCACAAAATTTGATTTTTGTAATCCACCAGCTAAAATTTCATCAAGTTTTTTAAATCCAGTAGGTATAACACCAATTTCTTCTGGTTTTTTCAAGATTTTTTCAATTTTTTGCATTGTTTCATCAACTGCTTGTCTAATCTGAACAAAATATCCAGTTTTATATTGTTCTTTTGCAAGTTTAAATATTTGTTCGGAAGCATAGTTTAACAGCTCTTGTGCTGATTTAGAATTTGAATAGCTTTCCTCAATAACTGTTGCAGAAACTTTGATTAACGAACGTAACATTGATTTTTCTTTAACAACATTTATATAATATTCAACACTAGCAGAACTCGTGACTAAATCTACCAACGAAGTTATATACCCAGCACCACCTACACGGTCCAACAATTTCTTTTTCTTTAAATGTTCAGTAAGAGTTATAAAATCTATGGTTATATTATTTAAATACATCTCACGAATAACATCAAAAATTATAGCGTTAGCATCAACATAAAAGTCTTCTTTTGTAAGACTATCCAATACAATAGGAATGACATCTTTATCAATTAACATTGCACCTAAAACTGCAATTTCTGCTTCTTGTGAATAAGGAGGTAACCGTTCAGGAAGTCTCTCTAAAACTAGTGTTTCTTTATTATTCATTCTCTTTTTCTTTACCTACAACCCATATTTTTGTATGTGCAACAGTTGAAATTTCAGGAAACATTTTTGAGGATAGGATAATATCTACACTAAATACACCAATTTCTTTTATTGGATGTTCCAGTTTAATATTATGTTTACTTATCTTATATCCAACTTGTTGTTCAATAGCTTCAGCAATATCTTCTTTTGTAACAGACCCATATATTTTGTTATTTTTCCCAACATTTACTAAAACAGTTATAGAACTCTTTTCTAGTTTATGTTTAATTTCATTAATATAATCCTGTTCACGTGTATATTTTATTTCCAAATTCTTTTTTATTTGTTCTACATATTTAAAGTTTTTTTCATTGTATGGTAAAACATATTTTTTAGGTATCAAAAAATTTCTTGCATAACCATCTGCTACTTCTTTTATTTCACCAAAATTACCTAAATTAGGGACATTTTGTATAAAAATAACTTTCATATCCACACTCCTTCTTGATGTTCAATAATTGTAAGTCAAACTTTGACCTTACCTAGTTATTATTTATACTTAGGTACAAAAGGCAGTAGTGCTAATATACGAGCATATTTAATTTCTTTTGCAACACGTCTCTGATGTTTTGCACAAAGTTTTGTAGTTCTCCGAGGCAAAATTTTAAACCGTTCAGAAATAAAACTTTTTAAAACAGCAACATCTTTATAATCAGGTTCAGTCTTTGTTGCACAGAACTTACATTTTGTTGTTTTCTTTTTTACTACTTTTTGTGTGGCCATATTAATTTTTCTCCTTTCAATTTAACAATTTAATTAAATAGAAAAGTAAGATAGATTTATATATCAAACTTTGCGTAAAACTGTCAATAGTTGAAAAAATCATTTACATAAAACTGTATTCCTGCAGAAGCAATCATTGCAGCGTTGTCAGTAGTAAGTTTTTTTTCAGGAAAATAAACTTTTGTTTTTTTATTTTTTTCTAAATTTTTCATTTTTTTTCTTAAATAACTGTTTGCTGAAACACCACCGCTTATACAAACAATGTCATAACCTAATTTTTCTATTGCATACAAAAGTTTTGTATAAATAGTGTCAACAACAGCTTCTTGAAACGATGCACAAATATCATATACTAGTTTGTTATCTAAATTGTCTTTCAATGAATTAACATAATACACAACTGCAGTTTTAAGACCACTAAAACTGAAATCCCAATTGTCTAACATATATGGCCGTGGAAAATTTATCTTTTTTGGATCTCCAAATTTTGCAAGTTTTTCTATTACAGGACCGCCAGGATATTTAAAAACTTTATTTTTAGTTTTCTCATATAACAACTTAGCGATTTTATCAAACGCTTCACCAACAGCATCATCTCGTGTCTCACCCAAAACTTTTCTTTCAGTAAAGGACTTAACAATACTTAATTCTGTATGTCCCCCAGAAATTATTAACGAAATAAATGGAAATTCTATTTTTCCTTTCAAAGAAAGTATAACAGAATATATATGACCCCATAAATGGTCTACACCAATTGTAGGAATTTTAAAAATATATCCTAAAGTTTTTGCAGCTGTTTTCCCTATTAACAAAGAACCTTTAAGTCCAGGTTTTTCTGTATATGAAATAAGAGAAATCTTTTTTATATCAATTTTTTTCAACGCTTTATCAACAACATAACCTATTTTTTCATAATGTGCTCTACTTGCAAGTTCTGGTACAACTCCAAAATATGACGAGTGTAACTTTTGTTGAGAAAAAATTATGTTAGAAATTATTTTATAGTCGCTATTTACTATTGCAGCAGCTGTTTCGTCACAAGAAGTTTCTATTCCTAAACAATTTATAATTTTTATCATCACTTGTTTGAATAAATTTTTATCGCCTTAACTATTTCTATAGCACGGTTTAAAACAACATCCTCAACTTGTTCTTCTTTTTTTACAGCAGAAGTTGGTTCTTTCCCAGGATAAAAAATTTCTTCTCGTTGTTGATAAATTTTTGCTTCAATTTCTTTTGGTACTTCTATTACAATATCAGGGACAATACCGCCAGTATATGTTTGTGTTGACGACTTTACTGAGTCATCTCTTTGTATACATCTTCCTGATGGAGTATAATATTTTGCAGTTGTGAGTTTAAGACCATAACCATCTCCTAAATCTATTACACTTTGTACTGAAGCTTTACCAAAAGTACGTGAACCTATAAGTATTGCACGTTTGTTATCTTGTAACGCGCCAGCTAAAATTTCAGAACCTGAAGCTGAACCACCATTTACTAATACAACCATTGGTATATCCTCATATGGTGCAGAAGCATCGGCTCTATATTCTTTTCTTGGCGATTTTCTCCCCTCAGTGTAAACAATTAATTTATTCTTCCCAATAAAAAGTTTTGCAATTTTAACTGCTTGATCTAAAAGTCCACCTGGATTATTTCTTAAATCTAATATCAGACTATCCATACCCTGTTTCTTAAGTTCATCAAGAGCTTTTTTCATATCATCATAAGAATTGCTGTTAAACTCAAACAATGCTATATAACCAATATTGTTTTCTAACATTTTATATTTTATAACCTCAATTTTTATAATATCTCGTGTCAATGTCATTTCTATAGGATCTTTTGCCCCTTCGCGAGCAATTGTTATAGTAACTTTTGTCCCAGGTGTACCGCGAAGACGTTTCACTGCTTCCTCAATACTCATACCATAGGTTGATTCATCTTCAATTTTTATAATTTTATCTCCAGGTAAAATACCAGCTTTATACGCAGGTGTCCCTGGCAACGGAGTAATAACAGTTATCCATTCGTCACGTACTGTGATTCTTATCCCTAACCCGCCAAACTGTCCTTCTGTTTCAACTTTAAGTTCTTTATACGCATCAGGTTCTAAAAATTGTGTAAATGGATCCAAAGGTTTCAACATACCTTTTATTGCAGAAATTAACAACTTGTTTCTGTCAACTTCGTCAACATAATTTTCTTCTGTATATTTCAAAACATCTAACAACAAGTTTATTTGTTTATATGTTTCATCCTTTTGTGTTGCAGAAAATAAAAGTGTGGTTGAAATAAAAATCACTAACCCTATAGATTTTATCTTTTTCATCCTTGATCTCTCCTTTTATAACAATATAGTTTTAAAATTTTAAAGTCAATTTTACAAGATTGATTTTATAATCATTTTTTTGTTCTGAATATCTTAAACAAGAAATTGGTGCAAAAACTACATCGTATATCCATGTTCCTAAAAATAATCCACTACCAACATACATCAATCCACTTGCTAACCCTGATGATTCTTCCATAATATCAGCAGTGCCTAATGTACCTACTTTTGTAAAAACTCCTAAAGAAATCACAACTATTCCCGCAGCTATACATCCAACACCAACAAGTTCTCCTATCAATAACAAAGAACCTGTTTTAGGTTTCCCAGCATAAAAATGTCCAGCTCCGTGAACAATTACACCAGGAAAAAATGCTATCCCTAAAGCTATCAAAGGCGATTTCTTTTTACAAATTGTTTCAGAAGATAAATCTGTTATTCTCATATTTTTAACAAGTTGTAGCCCTGAATTATAACAATATAAATTTTGACCTATTAAATCAGAGAATAAAGGTTTGTGTAATAATAAAGAAATTATTCCAACACAAATAATGTTTCTCATATTTATTTTCATAGTATTTCCTAAAAGTTGACTGCTACTAAAATGTTCCCATTTTTGGCAGGACGACGAAGTAATCCCAAAAATTGCCCAATAACTAATAACTCATAACTCTAAACTCTTTATCACTCAATTATATTCCTACTAATTTTTTTACATCAGCTAGTGTTTTTTTCGCTACGGATGACGCTTTTTGTCGTCCTTCTATAAGAATTTCATCTATTTTTTCTTTTGTAAAACTTTTTCTTTTTTCTCTTATTGGTGCAAGTATTTCGTTTAACAGCTTAGCAAGATTAATTTTATCTTCCACACAACCAAGTTTCCCTTCTCTACATAAAGATTCAATTTCTTTTGCTTTTTCTTGATTAAAAACTTTATGGAATGCTAACACAACACAATTTTCTGGATTACCAGGATCATTTTTTCTTACTTTGTTAGGATCAGTAAACATTTGATACACTTTTTTGTTAATTTCTTCTTCACTCTCCGAAAGATAAATACAATTATTATACGACTTTGACATTTTTCTTCCATCAATACCTGGAATATATGGCGCTTCTGTAAGCAAAGGTTGTGGTTCTACAAAATAGTTGCCATAAAAATTGTTAAACCTGCGTGCAATTTCGCGTGTAAGTTCAATATGCGGTATCTGATCTTTCCCCACAGGTACATATTCAGCATTGTATAACAATATATCTGCTGCTTGTAATACTGGATATCCTAAAAACCCATATGTTTTCAAATCTTTTGATAATTGTTCTTTTAATTGTTCTTTATATGTAGGACAACTATAAAGCCAACCAAGCGGTGTTATCATTGAAAAAATTAAATGTAGTTCACAATGTTCTGGTACATCAGATTGACAAAAAACTACTGCTTTTTGTGGATCAATCCCACAAGAAAGCCAATCAGAAACTATTTCGTAGACATTTTGTTTTATTCCTTTAGTATTTTCATATTCAGTTGTTAACGCATGTAGATCCGCTACCATAAAAAAACATCTGTATTCATTTTGTAATCTTACCCAATTTTTTAACACACCTGCATAATGTCCTATATGAAGTTTCCCTGTAGGTCTCATTCCTGAAAGTATCGTTTTCATAGTAGTAATGGTATTTTTGGTAAAAATAGTTTAACTAAAAAGTTTACTATTGGAGAAAGCAAGTTCCATAATATTCCTGAATATAATAAAAAAATTAAAATAAAAAATCCATATTGACGAAATATATTCTCATAATTTCTTGCTAAAGAATATGGTAGGAATCCTTCAAGAACTTTGCTACCATCAAGCGGTGGTATCGGAATAAGATTAAACACTGCTAAAATAATGTTTATCACAACTGCATAAATAAAAATTATATCTGCACCGTATAAATTTATATTCCAAGATTGTAATAAATAATAAACCAAACTGAACACTCCCGCTGTAAAAAAATTTGCAAAAGGTCCTGCAAGACCAACAAACATAATTTGTTGTCTTGTCATAATATACATATTTACAGGGACAGGTTTTGCCCAACCAAAAAGTGGTATCCCGCTTATTATTGCTAATAATGGTAAAATAACAGTACCTAAAATATCAATATGTGCTAACGGGTTCAAAGTAAGCCGACCTAAAACTCTTGATGTATCATCACCAAAATATTCCGCTGTTTTCCCATGAGCATATTCATGAACAGTTATTGCAAACAAAAGTATTGGATATTGTATAAAAAGTTTAGATAAAAGATTCATATAACTCACCACTGCTAAAAATATATTAACGAATTGATATGTTAACAAAAATATGGTACAAAATTGAAATTAATCCAACTGTCCAACAATAATACGAAAAATATCTAAGTTTTTGCTTACTTACGATTTTTATCAAAAATTTTAATGAAAAAATAGCAAAAATAAATGCTGTTATCATTCCATAAATATAACTTGGTTGAAACATAACAGTTCCTTCTGCAACTTCTTTTAATTCTAAAAAAGTTGCACCGAAAATTGCAGGAATAGAAGAGATAAATATAAATTTTACTGCCTGAAGTTTATCAATATTCATAATTAACGCGCTACCTAAGGTAGAACCTGATCTTGAGATACCAGGTAAAACTGATATTCCTTGGACCACACCTATAAGTAAAGCCTTCAAAATACCAATATTGCCAATTTTAATTTTCTCTTTAACATTTTTTGTATAAACAGTTTCTGCTATCCATAACCATAAACCTGTAATTACCAAACAAATACCTGATATTAAAACATTGTCAAAAACAAAACTAAAATATTTCTTCACAATAACACCTATTATTCCTGTAGGTATAGTTAACACGACGATGTAAAAAATTATTTTTAAATTTTTAAGATAGCCAATTATGTCTTTATAAAAAAATAAAATAACTGCTAACAATGTTGCAAAATGTAACAACACATCGTAAAACAACATTTCTTTTAATTCAAAAAGTGTTTGGATTAACACAAGATGGCCAGAACTTGATACAGGCAAGAATTCAGTTACCCCCTGTATCATCCCCAAGATCAGTGTTTGTAGTAGTATCATTTACAACTTTTTCTCCTTTTTCTTCAACATAATTTTTATCATATGTACGATAAGTCATGTATGCAATATCTGCAATAATTTCTTTTGCAACTTGCGGTTTTATGTTATAAGTTAAAACACAAATAATAAAATCGCCATTGTTTGTATAAACAATACCTGCATCATGACAAACATCTCTCATTAAACCTGTTTTATGTGCAACAGCTACTTGTGTTGGCAGTTTCTTAGGTATACGATCTGAAATACGTTGTTTCAACATTATCAACAACATTTCAATAGAGGCTTCTTTAGAGACAAGTTTTCCTCTATATATTTTCTCTAACAACAAACCAATATCTTCTGCTGTGGTATAATTTTCAATACCTTTATCCCTTGCTTGCAAATCCATCACAAACCTGTCAATATTAGTGTTTTTTAGTCCTAACTCTTTAAATATTTTGTTCAAATTTTTTATACCAATACGATCGATCAACATATGTGTTGCAACATTATCTGATACAGTAATCATTAGTTCAACTAATTCTCTAATAGTAAATTTTGTCCCATAACGACATCTTTTAATTATTCCAGAACCACCACAACGATATTTCTTCTTATATGTTAATTTTTCATTTAACGATAAATCACCTTTTTCAGCTAACTCGTAAACTGCTGCCATTATAGGTATTTTAACTAAACTTGCTGAAGGGAACAGTTTGCTAGAATTAATTTTTATCTCATACTCTGTTGAAAGATCTTTAATATACACAGCGATCTCAGAACCATTCTGTGATAAAGAATTTATATAATCCTGCAAATTCTGTTCAAGTTTCTTAAACTCCTCAATTTTTAGTTCATATTTATTATAAACTGAATTTATTCTTGTTACAAACACAAAAACAATAAGAAATAAAGCTATGTTCACTAGTGATACCGTTAATTTAAACTTTTTTGTTTCTTTATTCATACCACATAATCCCCTTTTATTTTCTGAATTTTATAATTTTGTTCAATAAAATACGCTAATTGTAATAACAATTTTTCGTTAAAATGAGAAGACAAAATTTGTAATCCCATAGGCAACCTTTTATCATCATAACCACAAGGTATAGAAATTCCTGGCAAACCAGCTAAATTACAAGGTATTGTAAAAATGTCAGAAAGATACATTTGTAACGGATCATTAATTTTTTCTCCAAGTTTAAACGCAGTAGTAGGTGTTGTTGGCGTTATAATTAAATCCACTTGTTGAAAAGCATTCATAAAATCTTCAAAAATTAACCTACGAACTTTTTGTGCTTTAAGATAATATGCATCATAATATCCCGAAGATAATGAATATGTCCCTAACATTATTCTTCTTTTAACCTCAGCGCCGAACCCTTCTTTTCTTGTATACCTATACATATTTATCATTTCAGAATATTCTTGTTCTTTAATCTTATCAGAATACTTATAACCATATTTTACTCCATCATACCGTGCTAAATTTGAAGATGCTTCTGACGGTGCTATAATATAATACACAGCGACAGAATATTCCGTATGAGGTAAAGATATTTCTTTTATTTCAGCTCCTTCTTTAGATAAAAAATTTATTACTTCAAAGATCTTATCTTTTATTTCTTTTTGTATTCCTTCAATAAAATATTCTTTTGGTATACCGATTTTTATTTTTTTAATAAAATCTCTATCAACCTTTCTTAATTCTTCAAGAAAATTCTCTTGAGGCAAATCTACACAAGTTGAATCTCGCTCATCATATCTACATATTATTTCCAACACTTTAGCAGCATCTGAAACATTTCTAGTAAAAACCCCTATCTGATCCAAAGATGAAGCAAATGCTACAAGGCCATATCTAGAAACTCTACCATAAGTTGGTTTTATTCCTACAACACCACAAAACGCTGCTGGTTGTCTTATAGAACCACCTGTATCTGAACCTAACGCAACTGGTACTTCTCCTGAAGCAACAGCTACTGCTGAACCTCCTGAAGAACCACCAGGGACACGAGTTAAATCATAAGGATTTTTCGTAGGACCAAAATACGAATTTTCTGTTGAAGACCCCATTGCAAACTCGTCCATATTTGTTTTACCAACAAAAAACGCGCCTGCTTGTTTTAAATATTCAATTACAGTTGCGTCATATGGAGCAACATAGTTTTCAAGGATTTTTGACCCACATGTAGTTTTTTTACCTTTTATACAGATATTATCTTTTATAGCAATAGGGATAAAATTTTCTGAATTATCATTTCCAATTTTTTCTATATCTTCTTCAAAAACAGCAATAAAAGCATTGAGATCTTTTTCAACTTCACTAATACGTAAAAAAAATGATTCTAACACTTCTTTTTTTGAAACTTCTTTTTTTGCTACTAAATTTTGTATTTCTAAAAGTGTTAATGAATATAATTTTTCACTCATATTATTGAAAAAAATTTAAAAACTTACTTTTTTGTTTTTATAAAATAAAAATTTAAAACTC
>Ga0078972_1006979_pt1 | contig 25843 bp, 22 predicted proteins | sample YelNatPaOPGAMG01_FD_67568 | JGI IMG/M metagenome (GOLD analysis project Ga0078972, IMG submission 67568) | Hot spring thermophilic microbial communities from Obsidian Pool, Yellowstone National Park, USA - OP-RAMG-01 (SPADES assembly) (version 2) | ecosystem: Environmental > Aquatic > Thermal...
TATCATAAAATCCTGTTAATAGAATCCAGTAGCCGGGCTTAAGTCCGCGATAATGCTCGGATTTATCAATATCGTACCCGTAAACATCACCTACGTGCTGCTCTATGTACTGCTGCAACTTCTTGTTTGCCTTTCTGGCCTCTGTAAATGTTTTATACTTTCCCCCGATAACCACATAACAATTTACCAATCTGGGCTTGGCCTTACCCCGAATCAGTTCTTGCTTTGCTTCTTTGCCTGTCTGATATTTGCCAGACGAATAGAGGATTTCCTCCAAAACATACTTGTCATTCTGCCAGTGATAGACGCAAAACATGAAGCGATCAGGTTTGTATTCGGCAACTTCCCCTAAGGCATAATAAGTCACCACCTCTTTTCCGGGTCTCTTTCTGTCCATATCCAGCAGAAAATATCCCTGTTTTCCCCATGTAACGCATAAAGGATCGGAGTCAAAAATCAATTGTCCTTTACGAGAAATCTGAAGTTGCCCCCAGACGTTCATTCCGCCCTGATATTCTTTATATCTAATTATTTCGGAAATTCCATCTTTATTAATATCCTCTCTCCAAACCTTTAGCTGACCAGCCAAAACGGTAGCGTGAATAAATAAACAAACTACGATCAAGAATAAAGTCAAGAACTGTTTTGCGTTCACAAAACATCACCTCCTATCAAGATTGAAAGGTGCGTTTGATTAAACTATAATAAATTTAACAAAAATAAGGATAAAAATCAAGAATTTTAAAATGAGTAAAAAAATATTGCTTCTTTTAATAGCTGGGGCGGTTGTAGTCATCTGGGCCTTTCTTTATTTTATTATTTTTAGACAGAAACAATCCCCAACAATACCGACCAAACCCTTGCAAATATTAAAGGCGCCCTCTTCTCCTGAAAAAATCTTCGACGACAAAATTCTATTCCCTATTCTCAGTCAAAACGAACAGAATCTCTTATATTTTAGTATCAACGACAAAAAAGATTTAGCTTTTTATCAATATTCTCTGAACACAAAAAAAGAACAAAAAATCTCTCTGAATATGTCTGTTCCGGATAGGGTTGTTTGGTCGCCTAAACGAGATAAGGCGATTTTAAAGGTTGTTTACGACAAATATGTTTTTGAAAAAACCAACAGCCCATTTAAAGATCCCGCACTCAAAGATAAAGAAGAAACAACCTGGTTTTACGATTTTAATACAAAGAGATTGTCAAGGCTTAGTCTAAATATCCAAAATATTGCCTGGTTGCCAAACGGCGACCAAATTATTTATCATTTTTTCGACCCCCAAAAGAATATTAATGGGATTTTTGCGGCAAGTCCTGATGGAAGTGACTGGCGAAAACTGGCAGACATTAAGTTCGCAGAGGGCATAGGGCTGAGTCCCATTTCTAATGAGGAAATTTTTTATTATCCTATATTAACCGAGGGCGGTGGGAACAATATTTATAAATTGGATTTAAAAACTAAACAAATCGCTGAATTAATTAAAAATCAGACAGCCGGTCAAGTTATCGCATCCCCAAGTAACACTAAGATTATTTATCAAATCTTCCACGAAAAAGATCAAAAATACACATTGGGCACAATGAATATGGATGGCTCCAAGAAGAAAGACCTCGGAATTGATACCGAAATTAATAAACTTGTCTTATCAGAGAAGGACGATTTTGTTATCCTTGCTCTTCGCGAGGAAGGAAAGGCAACCGACACCTTCTACAAAATCAATCTCGAAACCAATCAAAAACAAGAAATAAAATACAAATCCGACACCCCCATTGATGCTAAAAACTTGATGTTGACGAAAGATGGAAGAACCCTCTACTTTACCTCGGATGATTATTTATATAAAATGGAGACATAAACAGGACCTTCTAAATTTATTAGCGCAAATGTAATCCGGAGGGGTAAATGCCAAACGGAGAAGAGGAGATAGAAGGGCTCGGCGAAGAGCCGGAAGAAGTGCCTGAAGAAGGGCAAGCAGCGCCGCCTGATTTAGGTGGTTATGGAAGGCGAGCTTTTGATATCGCCAGAAAACGGTTTAGAAGAGGCTCCGGAGGGCGGGTTGCTGGCAAAAAGGTTGGTGAAGGCGCGGGCAAGGCGGCAGGAAAAGAAGCCGGCAAGATGGCTGGAAAAGCAGCGGGCAAAGCAGCGGGTAAGGCAGCCGGAACGGCAGCCGGAGCCGCGGTTGGTTCTACAGTCCCGGTGGTTGGAACTATCATTGGTGCGGCAGTTGGGGCAATTGCCTCTAAACTGACCGAAAAATTTGGCCCAACAGCTATTAAATGGGCTTTTTATATTTTGCTTGCTGTTTTTATAGTTATCGCTGGGCTGGCAATTGCTTTTTGGGGTATTTTAGGTGGTGGTGAATATTTTGGCAGCCGACCGCATGTCCAAGCACAACAACAGACGATAGACGAACTCCTTGCATATATAGGCGATCCGGTGGCTGCTCGAAAGGTTATTTTAGAAAAGTCGGACCAAATAAAAGTGTATCTTTCTGCTGCAGAAAATATAGCTAAAGAAAAAGATGATCCCGAGCATAAAGAATTACAAACAAAAATAGCCGCATTGAATGAATTACTTGGCCAGATAATCATCTTATCTGATAGCGAAACCGCTGGCATTAATAAGACTAAAGAGTTTTTAAAAGTCCTTTCCGAAGTTCAACCGCTTGTCGATAAAATCATGGCTATTGATGCCGGCGGCACTATGGTTTCACCCGGCTCCCTCTTCCCTCCGCTTGGTAAGTATACCTTTCCTGAATCAGGAACTACATATAATAAAAAATTGCACTCCCAACAAGCAGGCCACGCAACCTGGACAGGTGGAGCTTTAGATTATTTCCCAAAAGTAAAAGAAGCACCTATTTTTGCTGTGGCCGATGGAACAATTAGTAATCTTAAAGAGCATTGCAGCGAGGGTTATGCTATTAAAAATTGTCCAGGCGACGAGACGAAGGGTTATGGCGGCTACGTATTTTATCTTACAGGCGGCAATTACCAAGCTGTTTATGCTCATGTTCGACCAAAATCGGGCTTGCAGAATGGCTCGGCGGTAAAAAAAGGTGATGTTTTAGGAACTATTTATGTGAATAAACCCGGCCAACAAAATCTAGGCTTCCAAACCCCCCCGCATCTTCATTTTGAAATAACCATTAATGGCAAGGTTTATAAAGATCATGAACAGATAACTTCTGGAATTTTTTCTAAATTAAAATAAGATAAAACAAGAGGCAAAATGGGTTTTTTGAAAAAATTAATCATCTGCTCTCTCATCGTTTTTCTGTCTTTTCCTATTTCCTTTCTAACGGCTCCTAGCACGAAAGCAACTGAAAAGTCGGAAGAGATTTCTGAACCAACGGAAAGCGACATTGCCGACGAGGACGTTAAACCCCAAGAAGACAATTCTATCTCTGGGATTTTCAACAAAATAGGCGACGTCATTGGCACCATTCAGTCCTTAATTTCAGGCACAAATCCAAAATTAATCATCAGCGAGCAGGACATTGAAGCGATCCGCGAAGGAAAGGTTGATGAGGGAATTTTGAAAACCTTAATTTATCTTGTCACCCCTGAAGACCAAGGTGGGGCTGGTTTTAAAAGATTAAAAATAAAAAGATTGGTCAAAGGATACGCTACAGAAAAACGCGCCCTCTCCAAAGAAACAGAATACGCGGACGAGGGCGAGGCGAACATCTCCGCCCATTTCAAAGGACAAGCAGTGGATATTTCGGAGATTGACGAGATTAAGAGGAAAGTAAAAATTAAAAAGAAAGCAATCGGCGTTACTATCTCTTCAAAAACTAAAGAATTACCGCCAGTTCCTATTAATGTTGCCTGGCAGTCAGAGAAAGGCAAAGGCGAAGGCGTGCCCGGCTTTTATGGATTAACCGCCAACGAGCTTTTTGGCAACCTATCTCTGGGAAGCATAAAAGATGTTTTATCAGATTACATTGACTACGATCTAGATAATTTGGCTGGTGACGATTTCCCGGAGTGGGCAAAATGGCTGGGCGTAATTATGCTTTTTGAAGATTTTGATTTACCAACAAAGGGATTTGAAGAGGAGCAAGACTTTAAGGGCATGCTAAGAGAAATGGGTCGGGCAACCCTAGCCGAGAATCTTGGAATTGAAAAAGAGGCGATAAAAGGAGGCTCACGAGAGGAGTTAATTCTCAACATAGGACGCAGCTATTTGGAAAAAAGCTTGGGACTGGAGCAAGGAAGCCTAACAGGCGATACCATAGAAGAAATATTTAAAAATGCCGGCAAAAGAAAGTTAGAAAAAGAGCTTGGATTGCCAAAAGGAAGTTTAGACAACTCCAAAGAAAAACTAAAGAAAATTAAAGAAAGCCCGGTTTGGAAAACCTACAAAACCAATGAGGCAAGGAATGAAGCTTTTGATATGCCCGAAGGCAGTGCAGAGCTAATTGAAGCGGGAGATGAAAATGGATTAGTACTCGCTGGCGCCGGGGTTTTGCTCTATGTTTTGGCTGCTGAGAACAAAAAAGAAATAATCGAGAAAATCAAGCAAAAAGAACCAATCACTTTTGAGATAAAAATTAATGAGACGAGCTTGAAGGTTGATGTTGACGTAGAGACTCTGAAAAAAATTGCTTCGCGCGACAATAATAAAAGAAAAGAGGCGCTAAAAGATTTAGGCGAAAAAGCGTTAACCTCTCTTACCCTACATCCTGACTTATCCTTGGGACTAACAAAGGAAGAATGGCAAAATGTGCTGAGCGGCAAGACAAAAATAGACGACTTGGCAATAACGGTTGGGGCACGCAAATATGAAAACGAACTCAATCTTCCTAAGAATGCCTTATACTATACTTTAAAAAGCGGGAAAATCGAGGATTTAACATTAAATCTTGGACGAGCCTCGTTGGAAGAAGAGGGCAAAAATCCGAATGATTTTTCGGACAACGAAAAAAAGGAAATCGGAAAAACAATTTTGAAACAAAGAGTGGCCGAAGAAATAAATAAAGAATATGGTTTAACTGCAAAATATGAAATAACCGACCAAGATATAATTGATTTGTTGAATGGGAGATGGGAAAATGTTACTCAAAAAATTGCGGGAGCCCAAATTGATAAAGCGCTAGGATTCCCTAAAGATGGGACAATGGACATTATCAAGGGTAACAAAACAGCCGAACAGGTATTAAAAGAATCGGGCGCAATTAGATTTGGCAAGTTTTTAGGACTTTCAAGCCCGGTTTCTTTGGAAGGAAATCTAAAACAAAATTACGGGCAGGCACTGGTAGAAGACAATTTAGGGTTGAAGCCGGGCAGTTTTTCGGGGACAATCTCGGAAGTTAAGGCAAAAAATACCAGCGAAAGATTTGATGCAATTTTTGCAAAACCAGAAAATATTGACGGCATCTTTGGAATTAAAACGGGGACAACAAGGAATTTGATAGAAGGCAAGATTTCCGTCGCTGATTATAGTAAGCAAGTGGCTGATATGGCCCTAAAGAAGGTTGCTTTTGATAAACTCGCTAATTATTTTGGACTGGAAAGCTGGAAAAACATAGAAGATAGAAAAAAAGAATTTAATAAAATACTCTCCACTATTCAAAATTGGGACAGCGCATCTGGCGAGGATAAGGCGGCTGTTTTCTCGTTTTTAGAAAAAGTTTCGGGTCAATCTTTTGATGAGGCGTTGGGTTTTGAGGCCGGGACCATTGAAACCATTATTGCTAACCCCTCCAATGCCCCGGATATTTTATTAACCCAAGGGATGAAAAAATTAAATAAAGGAATTTTTGGGATTGAGAAGGATATTATTGTTCTCCATTATAAAGAGGGAAAAGGACTGACTGCTACAATCGACAATAAAGCGTTACAAGATTGGGCACTCCCCAAAATCAAGGAGACGACTGATATTCCGGACGATGAAGACGCAAAATGTTTTCTGAATGGCAACATAAAGGATGGCTTTATTTATTGGGGCATTGCCTCTGTTGTTAAAGAGACAAATGAAATTTTCACAAGACACAACATGCCCAACGTGGCTGCTGAAATGACCTATGAAAATGCTAAAAAGGCATGTTTTGGAGACAAAGAGGCGCGGAAGAATTTCCAATACAAAGTCATCGATGCCTATTTAATTGATAAGGTTGATGAAAATATTCCTGTCGGATTTACAAAAGTAATGTTCGAAGGAACGCCTGCAGAAAGAACAGCGATGATGGAAAGTTATGCAATCAATCTAATCAGTGCCGGGAAAATTCAGGTTTCAGCCCAGCAGATGCAAGCCGTAAATGATTATTTTAAAAATAAAACGCCTGAAAATTTTGAAAACCTAAAACGGACGGGCATTTTTGGCACTCTGGATGGCTTTTTAAAACAATACGATATCTTTGGCATTCCTATCCTCCCAGGTTTTTCAGAAGCCCTGTTTAATGGAGTAGGAACAGGCGACTATAAACAATTAACCAGCCTTTATAAAGATTGGGAGGAAAATCAGGTTTTTGCTTGGTTTGACAAAAAATTTAATTTAGATCCGGGAACCACAAAGCAAGTGTATGACGCGTATAAGGCTTATCAGGCAGGGGAAATGAGCACAACCGACCTCTATATTCTTGGAGCCCAGTTAGTATTTGGAGACAAAATCTCTAAAGGACTAGCCAAGATGGACGATAAATTAGGTTTACCACCTGGTACATCGCAGGCCATACTCATTTATGCGGCTATCGGAAATCCCGTCCCTCTAATTATGGCCTTGGCTTTTAAAACGAGCGTCGAGTACTATGGCGAAAAGCCAATTTGCGAACAAGTAGAGACTGAGCCTACTACAATAAAAAGCTCAAACGATATTATAAGCAAACTCTTAAACAAAAATAGCATTATAAGCAAACTCTTAAGCAAAATTAGCATGGCAGGCTACGAAAGACTCTCTGGCGATCCAGAGAAAGACTTTCCATTTTACCAGCGTCATGCCCAATGTTCAGTGAAAAGACTTATCGGCGCCCTGCTCTTGATGCCTGAAAAAACAGGTGATAAAACCTTAAGACCAACCCAGATTTTAACCTATAGACCAGAGGATGTTGATTTTTATGCAGACAAGGTTTATGAACTATATGGCAAAACCCAAGCTGAAAGAGGCTGGCGCGGTCTGTTTTCAAATGATTTAATGTGGCAGTGGGTGCATATAGGGTACTAAACAAGACAAAAGATAAAAAAATAAAAGATATAAATTAAAAGTCGTGCGACAACAAGGTGTTGTTTCGCTTTGATGATTTGGCTAGAGCATCACGCACCGTTGTGTCGGGGCGAATTTAGAATTTTTCACGGGTTAGAAATTTTGGTTCTAATCCTCCTCACCACCTCTTTGCCCAACTTTTGATTTATCCTTTCTATTATTTGCGCCTGGGAAAGTTGAACTGAGGCGGCGAAAGAAGAGTTTTTAACCGAAACCAAAAGCACCCCATTTTTGAAAGAAATTGGTTTAAATAACCCCTCAGAAGATTTAAGGGCGGTGTAACAAACCAATGAAGCGAGAAAAACATCTGACTGCCCCTTCTTTTTTGTTTTCCTCTCAATTAGTTTTGAAATTTTACTCCACACAGTCGCTCCTTTTGGTTGCTTAAATCCGAAGCACGAAGCACTAAATCCTAAACAATATTTAATATCTAAAATCTAATGTTCCAAACTTTGTTTTAAGTTTATGTTTTTGAATTTGGAATTTGTTGCGAATTTAGGATTTCGGATTTAGGATTTATTTCAGTTCTATCACCTTTGCTCTTTTGATGAGCTCAGGGTTTAAATAAGATAATGAGGTTGTGGTCAAAATTATCTGTCCTTTCTCAAAAATACCACTCAACATCTCTCTCCTTTTTTTGTCTAATTCAGAAAAAACATCATCTAAGAGCAAAACTGGCAGAGCACCCGTCCGTCGCTTCAAAAACTCCCACTCGGCTAATTTAAAAAGAACCACCCCCTCCCTCACCTCGCCTCTTGAACCAAAAAGAGCAAGCGGCCGCTTGTTCCATTCAAAAATAAAATTATCCTTTTGGGGCCCGATCAAACTGAAACCGGCCTCAATTTCCTTTTCTTTTACTTCTTCTAATCCCTTTTCCAAATCATGGGCTGGTGAGGGCAAGTAATTTAAGCGGAGGTTTTTAGGCAGGAAGTTATTCAACTCATTAAGCGCCTGCATCCGCTCTTCTCTTAAAATTAACCCTGCCTTAACAAATCCCTCATCCCAAAGACCCAACAAAGAAGTTGAGGCTTTTCCCTCTTTGATTTTTGAAAGTAGTTTATTTCTCTGCTTAAGAATGTTTAAAAATTCAATCAAAGTATTGGTATATTTTTTAGACACAGAGAACAAAATTAAATCCAACATATGTCTTCTCACAGAAGGTGGACCCAAGACAAGTTCTAAACTTTCTGGGATAAATAAAACTGTTAAAAAAAGACCGAATAAAGCAATGAGGCGCCTTGATTTATCATTAATTTTCACTTCCTTTTTAAAACCGCCATCTGCTTTTAACAAAACCTCCAGACTCAATTCTCCTTCTTCTCTTTCTACTATTCCCTTGATCTTAGAAAAAGACTCCCCAAAAGAGATTAAATCTTGATTCATCTTTGCTTTGAATGCTCTTGCAGTGGAAAGTAAATAAATTGCTTCCAGTAGATTGGTTTTACCAGAAGCGTTGGGGCCAAAAATAATGTTAGTATGAGCAAAATCCGTCTCAAAATTTCTGTGATTGCGGAAATTTAAAAGACGGAGTTTTTTGATTTTCATTATTCTTCCGTTTGAAGAGGCATAATTAGATAAAGGTAGTCCTTGCGACCAAATGGCCTAATAATTCCTGGACTTATTTTACCAGTAACCCCCAAGGATATCTTTGGAGAAGAAATAACCGAAAGCACATCTAAAAGAAATTTAACATTAAAAGTAATTTCTGCATCAGGACCTTGCGTTGTGGCTAAAACACTAGATCTATTTTCCCCAATCAGCGGAGATACTGCTTCTATAATTATTTTGTCTTTGGTTAATTTTAATTTAACATTGTTTCCTGTTTCTCTAGCAAATAGTTGGGCTATTTTTAAAGCATTCTGAAAAACAGCAACCTCTAATACGCTTTCTGTCCCAACCTCTTTAGGAATAATTGATTCATAATCCGGAAAACTTCCTTCGATTATTCGAGAAATAACCTGAATATCATCTAAAACAATTAACACTTGATTTGCGGAAATAGCGAACGAAACAGAAGACGGATTTATCAAAGAAATAATTCTAGAAACCTCTGCTAGTGTTTTAGAAGGGATAATAACCTCTTTTTTACCTTCAATCTCTTTTTCCAATTCTAAGGTTTTTTCGGCTAATCTAAAACTGTCTGTAGCAACTAATTTTGCCTCTTTTTTGCCAATTCTTAAACAAACTCCTGTTAAAACCGGTCTTGTTTCGTCTAAAGAAGGAGCAATTAAAACCTGAGATATCGCTTCTTTTAGATTTTGTGGAGAAAATGTAACTAATGGTTTTTCTGTAACCTTGGGAATTAAAGGAAACTCAGAAGCATCAATACCCTTAATTTTTGTTTTAAATCTTTCACTTTCCAAAACCAAAGTATTATCAACAACCGATAAATCAATTTTTTTGTCATTATTCATTGTGACATATTCATTTAAAAGCCTTGCAGGCACTGTAATACTTCCTTCTTTTTCAATTTTAGCCCCAATATAACAGGTTATTCCGATTTCAAGGTCTGTAGCTGAAATTTTGAGTCTGCCTTCTTGTGTAGTTAGTAAGATATTTGATAAAACAGGTAACGTTGCTTGGGGACGAGCCATTCTGCTAACAATCAAAAGACCTTTATTTAAATTTTCTTGAGTACAAGAAAGTTTCATAAATACTCCTTTCTAAATTATCAACTTATCCACACATCTTATTAATTTTAAAAATTTTAATAAATTAGTAACCACAATAATATACCCTGTTAAATCTCTGGAAAAATCCCAAAATATCAATTTTCTGTGCTTAAATTTTGTTAATTTTGGATAAATTTGTCTGTACAAATTGTTAATTTGCGGTGCAAAAAATGTGAAAGAAATGTGCATAAATTTATCCACAGTTTGTCCCCAACCTATTCACCGTAAAGCCGTGATTTAATTAAAGAAATTTCTTGTTTAAGAGAAGAATCTTGAATAATTGCCTTTTCTATCTTCTCGCAGCCATGGATAATGGTTGTGTGGTCGCGTTGCAATTCCTTCCCTATCTTAGGATAAGAAAAGTTTAACTCGTGTCTTAGAAGATACATTGTTATTTGTCTTGGGTGAACCAAGGCTTTATCTCTTTTTTTGCCCAAAATCTCGTCTTTCTTTAAACCATAAAACTCGCTTACTTCGTTTAAGATTTTCTCTAAATTTACATTTGCTTTTGTTGGTGTTTCAAAACTACTTAGTATTTGATTCGCCATTTCTAAAGTAGGTGATTCGCCGGAGAGTTGGCAGGTGGCCATCAGACGGGTTAAGGCTCCTTCTAATTCTCGGATGTTTTGCTGGATTTTGGAGGCAATAAACTCAATAATCTCATCGCTTATTTGATAGTTTTTCTCTTTCTTTTTTTGGTTTAGGATGGCGATGCGAGTTTCTAAATCAGGGGGTAAGATGTCTGCCAACATACCGCCTTCAAATCTGGAGATTAGACGTTCTTCTAAAGCAGATAGGGCTTTTGGAGGCCGGTCGGAAGAGATGACAATTTGTTTATTATTTTGATATAAAGCATTAAAGGTGTGAAAAAACTCCTCTTTTGTGCTGTCTTTTCCGACGAGGAACTGGATATCGTCAATCAAGAGCACATCAATAGTGCGATATTTTTCCTTAAAATGATTGATCTTGCCGTTCTGCACAGCCTGGACAAATTCGTTGGTGAATTTTTCGCAAGTTGCATAAAGAACTTTTTTGTCGTTATTTTTAAGCACCTCATGGCCAATTGCTTGCATAAGGTGGGTTTTGCCCAACCCCGCCCCGCCATAGATGAATAGAGGATTATACATTTCTCCTGGAGACTTGGCTACAGCCTTGGCTGCCGCATGAGCCAGTCTGTTCGATGAGCCAATAACAAAACTGTCAAAGGTGTAGTAAGGATTTAAGTGGATTTCTTCTGCCTCTCTTTTGTTTTTCAAAATAGCAACAGCGGGTTTTGGTAGAGCGAGGTCTTTTTTGGTGACTACCTTGTATTTAACTTCCTTAATTTTGGAATGAGAAAGTTTGGCGAGCGTTTTTAAAATTTGGTTGTGGAATTTATTTTCTAACCATTCCTTGTGGAAAGAATCAGGGACGCCAATAACCGCTACTTCATTATCAAAAGAATAGATAAAGGTGTCCTTAAACCACGTTGTGAAACTCGCCTTAGAGAGAACTATTTCTAATTCACCTAAAGCTGCTTGCCAAAGGCTTTTTGTATCCATTTTTCCCCTATCCACAATTTAACAAAATTATCCGCAGAGAACAAGAGTTATCCAGAATTTATTTTAAAGCCAAAAAACCTTGTTGCAAGTGGATAATCTGTGTATAATATAAAAGGTTTATGATTTAAGATTTTATTTGGTGTTGTAAAAAAGCGAGGTTTAGTGAGAACAACCTATCAGCCTAAAAAGATAAAAAGAAAACGAAAACACGGCTTTTTAAAAAGAATGGAGACAAAAAGCGGTAAGAAAGTTTTAAAAAGCCGGCGCTTAAAGAAAAGAAAGCGATTAACTGTCTAATGCTTAAAAAAATATATCGCCTTCCTTCCTACTGTTTTAAAAAGATTTATCATAAAGGAAGGACAAAAGTTGGTAGGTTTGTTGTTGTAAAATCATTAAGGAATTTTGAAGACAGCAGCCGATTTGGCATTATCATTTCGGCTAAGGTTGTAAAAAAGGCGACTAAAAGGAATTTAATTAAAAGAAGGATATCTGAGATTATAGGTCAATGTCTTGACAGAATTCATCCTAAAGCAGATTTTGTTATTATTGTTAAAAGAGAGGCCGATTTCCCCAACCTGAAGGAAGAAATAGAAAGATTGCTCAATGTTTAAAAAGATAATTCTTAAATTAATTCGCTTATATCAAAAAACCCTTTCTTTTGACCATGGCCCTCTTGCATTTTTGTATTCCGAGGGTTTCTGCCGTTTCCAGCCAACCTGTTCAGAGTATACCTATCAAGCAATTGAAAAATACGGGGTGTTAAAGGGTTCTGTTTTGGGCTTGTGGCGCGTTTTAAGATGTAACCCTTGGTCAAAGGGAGGATATGACCCAGTCCGCTAAAGGGGGCTGGAAACGTTCCAAACGTTCAATCGCTACGCTCGCTCCAATCGTTCTAAACGAATAGAACGTCTGGAACGACTAGAACGATTAGAACGTCTAGAACATGATCAAAAGGAGTTCACTGTGAATTTTTGGAACATCATTTTATACCAACCTTTATTAAATCTCTTGATTATCTTTTACAATTTTTTAGGCCACAATATGGGATTGGCGATCATCGCCTTAACGATTTTGGTGCGTTTATTTTTACTTCCTTCGACTATGAAGTCCCTTTTGGCTCAGAAAAAACTTAAGGATATGCAACCAGAACTGGACAGAATTAAAAAAGACCACGGCCACGATAAGCAGAAATTGACCCAAGCGACAATGGAGTTGTATCAAAAACATGGCGTTAGCCCTTTTTCTTCCTGCCTGCCCTTATTGATTCAATTTCCCGTTTTTATCGCCTTATATCGCGTCTTTTTGCAGTTTAATCAGATGCTGCAAAAAAATATGCTTTATTCATTTGTCCATAAACCAGAGGCAATAAACACGCATTTTTTATGGCTTGATTTGTCAAAACCAGACCACTTGTATATTTTGCCCATTTTAGCGGGATTGTCCTTATTTTGGCAGACCAAGATGGTTGCGCCAGAGCAGCCATCTCTTCCGGCTAACGCAGACAGTCAAGGAGAACAAATGGAGCAGTTTCAAAAAATGCTTTCAAAGCAAATGCTTTACTTGTTTCCTGCTATGACCGTTTTTATTGCCTTGAAACTGCCTTCGGCATTAGCATTATATTGGATAATAACCACACTATTTGGCATAGCCCAGCAGTATCTTGTCTTGAAGGGAGATAAATCGCCTAGTATTATTCAAGAAAGAGGTAAGAGCGGCACGGTGGTAACAGTGAAGAAAAGAGAAGAGTGAGGAAGCGAGGGTGGGATGCCAGAGTGGACGATTGGGGCAGTCTCGAAAACTGCTATAGCCGCAAGGCTATCGGAGGTTCGAATCCTCCTCCCACCGTTAAGATTCGCTTCGCGTGATAATTGGTTAAGTGCCTGAAAACAGATTCAAATGATTCTTAATTTCTTAATCATCGTTTTTGGTTTAGCCCTTTTTGAGGTTATCAGTAGTATCGATAATGCAGTTATTAATGCTCACGTTTTAAAAACCTTGCCGGTAAAATATCGAAAGATATTTCTATTTTGGGGCTTGCTTTTCGCTGTTTTCTTAGTCCGTGGTCTTTTGCCGTTTGTTATTGTTAAAATAGCAAATCCTTCCCTGAATGCTTTTCAAGTTTTTTCCGCCGCTTTTTCTTCTAACAAAGAAATTATCCATTATGTGGAACAATCAAGGCCACTCCTTCTTCTGGCGGGTGGTATGTATTTGGTTTTAGTGTTTTTGGGGTGGTTGTTTTTAGAAGAAAAAAAATATGCCTTTTTGGCTGAGCACTTCGTTCATCGCCGAGGATTTTGGTTTTATGCTATTTCTTCAGTGTTTTTGACTGCTATAATTTATTTTGCAATTCGTCGGAATCCGATATTAGCCTTATCCGCCTCCTTTGGAGCAACAGCCTTTTTTATTACCGATGGATTTAAGAAAAACGCTGAGAATAAAGAAAAGAATCTTTTTAACCCTAACTTGAGCGCTTGGAGCAAAATTCTTTATTTGGAAATTTTAGATGCTTCTTTTTCTCTGGATGGCGTTATCGGCGCTTTTGCTTTTACTATTTCTGTCCCACTGATTATTCTAGGTAATGGTTTAGGCGCACTCATAGTCAGAGAGTTTACTGTCCGGGGAATTAATTTAATTTCAAAACTTATTTATTTGAAAAATGGGGCGATGTATTCGATTGGTATGTTGGGCGGATTGATGATTTTAGAAAGTTTTGGCCGAGAATATCCTTTTTGGCTCGCTCCCTTAAATACATTTCTTTTGCTTTCAATTTTTTTGTATCTTTCCTATAAAGAAATAAAATATTCTGAAACAAAAAAGACCTAGAGGCAGAACCCCCCGCTTTGCCAGCAGGCAAACTTCCCGCTTCTGTTTTTTTGGCAGCCCGCCTTCCATAGGCAGATTCATCCCGTCCCACAGAACGCCAGAAGCGGGCTTTTTATTTACCTGATTTTTGATAGAATAAAATTGTGTTATTAAGAAGCCTTCTGTTTTAGTAATAGCAAAAATCGCCAACGTATTCTGTTAGAATTGTTTGATTCAGTTGGTAAAAAGTTTAAAGAGGAAATTCAACCAAAAATTAAACAAGCGGCGAAAGAAAAAATGGAAGCAATTTAAGAGAATTCGCCGCCAAGCGAGGCACAGCCTTGCAATCCCGCAGAGCGGGGTTAGAAAAACCTGAAATCGTCCAAATAGATTTTATGAAAAATAAATCCGGAATTTCTAAAAATGTTTTTGTTTTGGGGCTGGTGAGTTTTTTTAATGATGTGGCCTCAGAGATGATTTATCCTCTGGTGCCAATTTTTTTGACTAGCGTCTTGGGCGCGCCGGTAGCGATTGTCGGCTTGATAGAAGGCATTGCCGAATCAACTGCCAGCATCTTAAAAGTAGTCTCCGGTTGGCTCTCTGATAAATGGCAAAAAAGAAAACCTTTTGTTGTTTTTGGTTACTCATTTTCCGCCATTTCTAAAATACTTTTAGGCTCGGCTTTTAGTTGGCCATTTGTTTTGCTTGCCCGATTTATTGACAGATTTGGCAAAGGAACGCGCACTTCAGCCAGAGATGCTTTGATTGCCGAAAGTTCGGAAAATTTGGTTCGTGGAAGAGCATTCGGTTTTCATCGGGCGCTTGATACCTTAGGAGCGGTAGTCGGACCGCTTTTTGCTCTTTTGGCAATTCATTTTTTAGATAATCAGTTTCGCCTAATTTTCTTTCTCGCTTTTATCCCGGCTTTTATTGGGATTCTCTTATTGCTCTTTTTTGTTAAAGAAAAGAATAAAGAGGCAAATCCTTCCCCTGCCCCTCATTTTAATTGGCGCGAGCTTGATCCATCTTTTAAGATTTTTTTATTGATTAGTTTCATTTTTGCTTTAGGTAATAGTTCAGACGCCTTTTTGATTTTGCGAGCGCAAAACTTGGGTTTGTCAGTAACTTTGGTGGTCTCATCTTATGTTCTTTTTAATTTTACCTATGCTATTCTTTCAACGCCTGCTGGCATTATTTCTGACAAAATCGGACCGAAAAAAGTGCTTTTGACTGGTTTTTTGCTTTTTTCTGCTGTTTATCTTTTCTTTGGTTTGGCACCTTCCAGTCTTTTCCTTTGGTTTCTCTTTCCAGTTTACGGAGTTTATATGGCTCTTACCGAAGGAGTGGGAAAGGCCTACATTTCTAATTTGGTGCCGGAGGAAAAGTCGGGCACGGCTTTTGGCATTTACCAAACCACTATCGGCCTTACCATTTTTTTCGCATCTCTCATCGCCGGACTCCTTTGGACTTATATTGGCGTTAGCGCGCCATTTGTTTATGGAAGTATTATGGCAGTAATCTCGGCTTTTTTGTTTGTGGTTTTGGGCAGGAGATAAAATCTGTTAATGCGCGACGAAAGAGAGCGTAGCCTTTGGCGCTTCTAACCGTCGAGCCTATTAATAAAATCAGTCCGTCTGCCTAAGGTGAACAAAAATTTTCTAAAGTACGTCGGATTCTGCTATAATCTATTTGAGGGGTAAATGTCAGACCTTGCGGCTTTAGCCATTCAATTAAAAAATGCAACCGAGACCACTCAACTTTTGGAGTTGATTTTGCAGGGAGCGGTTTCTTGTAACGCCTCGGACATTCACATAGAGCCCGAAGAGGCAGATTTTAGAATTAGATTTAGGATTGACGGGGTTTTGCAAGAAATTGTCAAGTTGCCAAAAGAAAGTTATAAAAACTTAATTTCGCGGCTTAAACTGTTCTCCAAGATGGATTTAAATGTTAAAGATAAGCCCCAAGATGGTCGGTTTAGCCGTGAGGTTTTGGGTCGCCATTTTGATTTTAGAACTGCCACTTTGCCCTTAATTTATGGCGAAAATTTGGTTTTAAGGCTTTTGGAGCAAGAGGCGAGATTTTACACCCTTTCTGAGCTTGGTTTTCACAAAGAGATAGAGGAAAAAATCCGACAGGTGATAAAAAGGCCCACAGGAATGATTTTAAACTCTGGCCCAACTGGCTGCGGCAAGACCACCACATTGTACGCCATTTTAAATGAATTAAATAAGCCGAATGTCAAAATAATTACTTTGGAAGACCCGATTGAATATAAAATGGAGGGATTGGCTCAAACCCAAATCAATCCAGAAGAAGGCCTTGATTTTGTCGAAGGACTAAGGGGCGCTTTGAGGTCTGATCCGGATATTATTATGATTGGGGAAATTAGAGATGTCGAGACAGCCGAGATTGCCTTACAAGCTGCTCTTACTGGTCATCTGGTGTTATCTACTTTCCATGCAAATAGCGCGCCTGCCACTCTTATACGCTTGGTTGAAATTGGAATTAAGCCTCATCTTTTGTCTGGCTCAATAAATTTGGTTATTTCGCAGAGATTAGTTAGAAAGATTTGTCCCGATTGTAGGGTGTCAGTGCCAATAGATAAAAGAATTGCCGATTATTTAAAAATAAAACTGCCAGGATACAAAATTCCTTCTGTTCTTTATCGTGGCAGGGGGTGTCAAAGCTGCTCGGGCACGGGTTACAAAGGAAGGACGGCTATTGGGGAAATTTTGGTGCCAACGCCGGAGTTAGAGGAATTAATTATCCAAAAGGCCTCTTTGCCTGCCGTAACTCAAAAAGTCCGCCAGTCCAATCCGCTAACGATGGAACAAGACGGACTCTTGAAGGTATTAGAGGGGATTACGAGTTTAGAAGAAGTATTTAGGGTGACGAGGGAGTAGTTTATGATATTCCACTAAATATAGTTCTAACCCAATAGACAATGAGCAAACTTAAGAAGATTACAACTAAACCTATAACCGCATTTAAAACCGCGCTTTTGCCTGCCTTAGCTCTGTCTTCATTTCCTGCCGAGGTAATGTAAATTATCCCACCATAGATCAAGTAAATTACAGCAAGAACGCCGGCTATCCATAGCACCCAGTTAGCAATTCGCGTAATCATGTCTCTAAATCCAATAGAACCCCAAGTGAGAGGCTCCATGGCTGATCTTTGAGGAAGCTCAATCGCAAGAGCACTTTGAGGTAATAGCATTGCTGCGTACAAAAATACTAAAATTCTTTTTGCAAGTTTCATTTTTCCTCCATTTATTATGTGTCTTATTGATGGCCTTAATTCGGCCTTTTATTTTCCATTTTCTATTGTAATGGACTCCTAAGACGGTTGTCAAGTTATATCATTCTAAAACGGAGAATACTTTGTTTTAATCTCTGCCGGCACCCCTCCAAAAATATCCCAAAGCCATCTCACAATTAGTCCAGATAAAATAATTACTACTAATCCGACAATGGACCAGATTATTATTGTTTTTCCTTTCTGGGCCTTCTCTTCGTTGCCATAAGCGGTCAGATATTGAATGCCACCCCAAATAAGGAAAATCACTGTTATTCCCCCGGCTACAGGAAGCAAGAGGTCAATAATATGCTTGATTATGAGGGCTATATCTTCAATGCCTGCACAAGACCAGTTACCGCAAGAAGGCTCAGGCAAAAGCGTGATTGTAAAAATGAATTTTTTCAATTTAATAAGTGTTTTTTTCATGTTACACATTTGTGGCAAGTATTCCATGAACCCACTGAATTATTAACAGAGAAAGAAAAATCACAATTAATCCAACAATCGCCCAAATTAAATTTTTCTTTGCCTTTTCGGCTTTTTCTGGAACGCCCGATGCAGTTATATACATCAAGCCGGAATAAATAATTGCGATGACGGCCAGGGCTCCGGCCAGCTCAAGGATCCAGTTTGCAATTCTTGTAAGCAAGCCAACTATCCAGTTTTCGCCACCTTCTGCTTCTAGTCTGTCCATGTTTCCCCATTTTGGAATATTAAAAGTGAATCTTTCCGGAATGTCGTTGCCGCCGCTTGTTCCACTGCCTGTCCCGCCGCCTGTTCCACCGCTTGTTCCACCGCTTGTTCCAGCGCCACCTGTTCCGTCTGTTCCGCCGCTTGTTCCACCTAATGCGCTAACAACCTTAAATGTGAAGTCTTGATAACCTACATAACAGTCAGGATTATGGTGAAAAACCGTTACTCTAAGATAATGCGTCCCGAGCGTTGTTGTTGGGGTTGTGGATACCTCTTTAACCACGACCTCATGTGCTTTTAGCGTTTGACTGGGAAGTTTCTCTGCGCAGTTGCTTAAGTCTTCCTTACAGGGATTATTATCCTTGCTCATATAAATAAAATATGTCAACTCATCGTTGGACGTATTTTTAAGGCTCACCTGTATCTTTTCGCCTTGCTTTATGGGAGTGCCGCTTTTTGTTGAGGAGGTAATAATCGGTTTGTATTGAGGACAATCTACAGCATACGCGGCTTGGGGCAAAAATATAAATAAGGTAAGAAGATATAAATAGGTTACAGAACCGATTATTTTTCTCATCTAACTCCTACTCCCATAGTCTTAAGCAAGAAATAACTTAAAATTATTATTGAAAGGCCAATGAGCGAGCCGATTATTGTGTCTTTGGCGTCTTGTAGGGCATCAGGGTTGCCAGAGGAGGTGGCATATTTAAAGCCAGCAAAGATAATCATCAAGGTGGCAAGCAAAGAGCCAATTCCTGCTGCCCAGTTGTAAATTTTATTAATGTGCTCGGGTAAAGTAGTAGAGGGTTGTTCGCCCGGAAAGGGAGTGCCAATAGGGATGGGTGTGCCTGTTGAGCCGGTTCCTTCCGAGCCAGACGATGTGTCCGAACCAGATGATGTGTCCGTTGGCACTGAGGATGCGGTTAGACCAACCCTTGTTGGTGTCTGGCCTTGCGCAAGCGGTGTGCTGCTGCCGGTTTTGTAAGCCGTGACCACATAGTAATAATTTCCCTCTGCTTTGCTGCCTGTGACAGAAAAGGTGGTTTGGTTTTTTTCTATCTTCCCGCTAATATCTGTTCCGCCTGTCCCTATCCCACCTTCGCTTTTATAGATTTTGTAAAAATCAGCCCCTGAAACCGCATCCCAACTTATAGTAATTGTCTTTTGCTTTTCGTCTATTTTAGGTTGATGAACATTGATTTTTTGCGCCGCCCCAGTCGCCCCAGCAAAAGAAAAAATAAATAAAGACAAAAAAAGACCCAAAAACAAAACTTGAAATCCAAAGCGTGAAGCACGAAACAAACTAGATGGGCCAAGCCTTAAATACTCAAAACAGGCTTTGGATTTTGAAAGTCTGGAAATTAGAGTTTGTTTTGAGTCTCTATATTGGATATTCGGATTTTTAGTCATCTATAGTTCCTTCTTCTCCCTTTCAATTAATGGTTCTGCTTGTCCTAAAATATTTGTCACAGAAGCGGCCGCTGCATCAATGGCTGCTTGGGGCGACTGTCCTTTTTCCACGGTTGCCTCAATCATATTTTGAAAAATCTCATTGATTTTTTCTGGTTCTCCACCCTTATACCAGTTTGTGGCTGTCAAGGCCTGGGCATTAAAAACATTCAGCCCTGTAAAATTTTCCAAATAAGCAGTCTGCGCTTCAGAGGCAGCCTGCTTGGCTTTTTCCAAAAGAGCAGTCGGCCGTTGGGTTATTTGAGAATATTGCATGGCATTTTCTTTTGAAGAAATAAATTTTAAGAAATCCCAAGCCACCAAAGGATAGGGTGTGTTTTTTGAGACTACCTCGCCCCAAAAGAAACTATAATCAACTCTGTCTGTTATGCCCTTAATTTGCGGCATTGGCGCCATTTCAAATCTTAATTCCGGATATTTTCTTTTTAAAATCGGGGCCATATATGAATAATAAAACATCATCGCTGCCTTTTGTTCACCAAAAGCAGTGATAGAGTCAGGCAGGGTTTTGTTCCAGGTGTAGGTTTCTTTTGTTTGGCGAGCGAAAGATGTGTAAAACTCTAAGGCCGAAGTGCCGGGATAAACAATGCTGCCGTCAGTTTTTTTGACCGAGAGATTAAAAGCGGCTGTTTTTTTGTCAGCAGTGGTCATTTGGGTGTTGTTTTGAAGCATCAAAAGTGAAAGAATATCAGCGGATTTGATTGTGTTTTTGCCCCCGCCTAAAGCAATTCCTGCCCGAACAATGTTGCCCTTTTCGTCCTTTTTGGTTAATAGTTTTGTCACTTCAATAAAATCTGTCCAGTTTTGGGGCGGACCAGAAAGCAGTCTAGAGATTCTTTGTCTCTCGTTTGAGATTTTTTCCTGTTCGGTTTCGCTTTCAGTACCGTTTGCTTTTTCGCTTAAAATTTGAGCTTGCTCTTCTGAGGCCTTTTCAAAGAGTTGGGGGTTGTAAAATAGGCCCAAACTTTCCATCCAAAGTGGCACCCCATAAACCTTATTGTCATAAACCAAGTCGTCATAAGCAGCCTTGACAAAGAGTTCTTTAAATTGGGTCGGCAGGTCTTTTTTGGGTTCGTTTTTGCCTTGTTCTATCAGGTTAAATCCTTGAGGAGCGGGAGCGAGTTTGTCAAGATGTTTGGATATCGTATCATGTCTTAACATAAAAATATCTGGCCCAGTGCCGGCTGCCAAGGCATTTAACAGGTCTTCTTCGTATGTCTCGTAGTCTTTTTTGACATAGTTTATTGTCACGTTGGGATGCATTCTCTTATATTCAGTCAAAGCGTCCTTAAAGACATCCTCGTCGTCAAAAAGCCGCCAGTAGGTAAGAGTGACTGGTTCTTTGGGATAGGTTAATGGCTTGGGGCCGCTCGGCTTGCGACTGGCGACTAAAACAACAATCAAAACAATAACAATAAGAGAAATAAATGCACCAATGGCAATTAGGATATTTTTTTGCATCTCCCCTTCGTTATAATTTCAAACTCTTTAAGAACTTTCTGAAATCTTCCTTCGTCTCCTCTTTCGAAAGAGCCATTTTCACCTTGGATTTTAAATATCCCATTATCTCGCCCGTATCGTAGCGCTCGCCCTGGAATTTATAAGCATAAACTGGCTCAATCTTGCATAAAGTATTGATGGCGTCTTGTAACCAGATTTCCCCTCCTTTGCCCGGCTTTGTTTTTTCTAAAATTTCAAAAATCCGAGGGGTTAAGACAAATCCTCCGACATGGGCTAAGTCAGAAGGCGCTTTTTCTGGACCGGGTTTTTCAATTACTTCCAAAACCTTGTAAACCCCATTTTTAAAAGGCTTGACCCGGACTATACCATATCTTTTTGTTTCCTCTTGGCCGACGGGCATAACCGAAAGGACTGAACCGCCGTACTTTTCATAGACATCAATCAGTTGGGTATAATAAGGCTTGCCTTCACCAATTATTAGGTCGTCTCCCCAGGACACTACAAACGGTTCATTATTAATTAATTTTTTGGCGCAAAGAACAGCATGCCCGTTGCCCAAGGGTTCTTTTTGCCGCACATAGGTAAAAGTGGCCAAATCAGCCACTTCTCTGATTTTTTGATAGGAGTCCATTTTGTTCGCTTCTTTTAATCTATACTCCAATTCAAAGTTATAATCAAAATGGTCTTCAATTGCCCGTTTGTTCCAGCCCGTTACTAAAACGACATGGGCAATGCCTGAAGCGGCCAACTCCTCAACTATATATTGGATTACTGGTTTGTCAATCAAAGGCAGCATCTCTTTGGGCATTGCCTTGGTAAATGGCAAAAATCTCGTTCCGTAGCCAGCCGCCGGGATAATCGCTTTTTTAATTACCATTGGCGCTCCTTGTGCTAGAGGTAAAAACAAACTCGTTATCTTTGTAATCCACAAAAATTGTATCCCCTTTTTTGAATTTCCCCTCCAATATTTTTGTGGAAAGCGGATTTTCAATCCTTTTTTGTATCACCCGTTTTAGGGGCCTTGCTCCAAAGGTTGGGTCAAAGCCTTCATCGGCTAATTTTGCCTTTGCCTCGTCTGCGACCTTCAATTTCATGCCCTGTCCAGCCAAAAGGGCTGCCACTTCCGAAAGTTGAATATCAACAATCTGCTTAATCTGCTCTTTTGTCAGCGGTCGGAAAATGATTACCTCGTCAATTCTGTTTAAAAATTCGGGACGGAAGGTCGCCTTTAAAAGTTCCTTTAATTCTTCCTTGGCCGACTCCACTCCCTTTTCCTGAATGATATGCGAGCCCAGGTTGGAGGTAGAGATTAAGATTGTATTTTTAAAATCAATGGTTTTGCCCTTGGCGTCAGTGAGCCGTCCTTCGTCTAAGATTTGGAGCAGGATATTAAAAACATCAGGATGGGCCTTTTCAATCTCGTCCAACAAAATCACAGAGTATGGTTTTCTTCGGACGGCTTCGGTCAACTGCCCGCCTTCCTCATAGCCCACATAACCAGGCGGTGCCCCAACAAGGCGTGAAACATTATGCTTTTCCATATACTCTGACATATCAATTCTAATTAAGGCATTTTCATCCCCGTGGAGAATTTCAGCCAAGGCTTTAGCCAAAGCCGTTTTCCCCACGCCGGTCGGGCCAAGAAAAATAAATGAGCCAATGGGTTGATTGGGACGTTTTAGTCCGGCTCTTCCTCGACGGACCGCTTCGGCTACTGCCCGAACTGCCTCATCCTGATTAACAATTTTTTCATGGAGTTTGTCTTCTAATTTAAGCAATTTTTCTAATTCCTGTTCTTTAAATTGGGACAAAGGAATGCCTGTCCATCTTGAAACAATATCTTCAATATCTTCTTTTTTGACTTCTTTTCTGTTGTCCAGATGGACCTTTGCCGCTGCCTCATCAATCAGATCAATCGCTTTGTCAGGCAAAAATCGGTCCGAAATATAGCGGCTGGACAAAACAGTGGCTGCCCTTAATGCTTCGTCATCAAATTTTACCTTATGATGGGCTTCGTATTTTTCTCTTAGTCCTTTTAAAATTTCAAAGGTTTGCTCTGGCGTGGGTTCGGGGACCAAAACAGGTTGAAACCTGCGTTCAAGGGCCGGATCTTTTTCAATATACTTGCGATATTCATCTAAGGTTGTGGCGCCAATACAGCGGAGTTCGCCCCGGGCCAATGCTGGTTTAAGAATATTTGAGGCATCAATCGCCCCCTCCGCTCCTCCTCCGCCGACTACATTGTGAAATTCGTCAATAAACAGGATTATTTGCCCTTCTGCCTTTTTTACCTCGTCCAGCGCTTGCTTTAGCCGTTCCTCAAAATCTCCCCGATAGCGGGTGCCAGCCACCAAAGCCGGTAGGTCCAAAGCCAAAACCCGCTTGCCCAAAAGGGAAGGCGGGACTTGTTTTTGGACGATTTTAGAGGCCAGTCCTTCCACAATGGCTGTTTTGCCAACACCCGGCTCGCCAATTAGAGCAGGATTATTTTTGGTTCTACGGGAGAGGATTTGAATAACTCTTTGGAGTTCCTCTGCCCGGCCAATAAGAGGGTCTAATTTGTTTGCGGCGGCTAAGGCTGTTAAGTCACGCGAGAACTGGTCCAAAAAAGGGGTATTTGACTCTTTTTCTCTCTTTTTCGTCCTTTCTGTTTGTTTTAGCCTATCGGCAATGGCCGACCGAGAAGCAGGGGTCTCAAAAAAATCAGCAAAGGGGGATTCAAAAAGACTGTCAAAGATAGAGCGGCCGAAAAATGTTTCTTCTTCTGCGCAGGCATGACAAAGGTGGCGAGTTTGGCGCTCGCCATTTTTGGTTTGAATTAAAGTAACCGTGGCTTCTCTTAGATTGCAATTTTGGCAACGCATATAATCACTCCCTTTGGTCGCTCAAGATTAAAATCAGCCTATTATTCGGTTCTTATCTTCAGAATTTTTGTTTTTGAGGCTTCTAATTTTGGGATAGTGATAGTCAAAATTCCGTCCTTAAGGTCAGCAGTTGCTTTTGCTGTATCTACGGCTACAGGCAGCATGTAGGAGCGAGAAAAACTTCCCCAATAACATTCTTGGCAGAGGTAATTTTCTTTTCTGACTTCTTTTTTGGATTTTCTCTCTCCTTTGATATTAACCATCTCATCAGAAATAGAGACCTCTAAATCTTCTGGCTTTACTCCGGCAATTGGCGCCTGGATAACAATTTCATTGTCTGTTTGATAAACATCAATCGCCAGTTGCCCCTCATAATCCTCTAACAATTCTTCTTCCTTTGCCATAATCCCTCCTTGCCATAATTTTTTAAGCAGTTTTAGTATATAATGGAAGGGCGAATTTAGTCAAGAGTAGCAATGTTGGGTTTTCTTTTAGATTTTTTCTTTCCTAAAAAATGTGTCGGCTGCGGCAAAGAGGGGGTTTGGCTTTGTGAAGATTGCTACGCGCAGATCTTATTAAAGGACCTCCCGTTTATAAGATTGACAGGCGATTTAGATGGGGTGGTATGCGGTTCTGCTTTTGAAGGTGTTTTGAGGGAGGCTATCCATATCTTTAAATACGAGGGGGTGAAAGAATTGGTCATGCCCTTGTCTCAGTTGCTCGCCCAACGTTTTAGGGAAACGGGTTTAGATTTTGATCGGGTTAGTTTGATACCCGTGCCACTCTCTAAGCGGAAGGAGCTGGAGCGGGGTTTTAATCAAGCAGGTCTGCTGGCCGAGGCAGTTGGAAAAAAATTGGGCTTCGGGGTTCTAAGGGGCGTTTTGATTAAAACAAAAGATACGGTTTCTCAGACTGAATTAAAAGAAGAGGAAAGAAAGGAAAATGTAAAGGGAAGTTTTGATTTTGTGGGTGAAAAGAGATTGGTTAAAGGCAGAGTATTATGGCTAGTTGATGATGTTATGACCACCGGCTCTACTTTGAATGAATGCGCAAGGGTTTTAAAAAAAGCAGGGGCAAAGGCGGTTTGGGGTTTGGTCGTAGCAAAAGGTTCGAGTTGAATTTGAAGGGGAGATTTGGTAGAATGATGTTCGGTGGGGTCGCATAGTGGACTAGTGCAGCGGTCTTGAAAACCGCCAGGGCAGCAATGCCCTCGTGGGTTCGAATCCCACCCCCACCGTAGCGAATAGATTTTAATTTTATTGGTGGGTTGGCCGAGTGGTCTATGGCGACGGTTTGCTAAACCGTTGGGGCTGTAAAAAGGTCCCGCGCAGGTTCGAATCCTGCACCCACCGCCAGTCAGAAAAAGAGGTTGCTGGCTCGCCAGAAGCGGGCTTTTCTTTATCTTGGATTGAAAGAAAATAAAATACATGTCAGTATATTTATAGAGGGTTAAATAAGAACCCATACTAATACTATCATGCTTAGGAAACTATGAAAAGTCAAAATAATAACGAAACAATTGGGGATAAGATAAAACAGCTTAGAAATAAGCAAGGATTAACGCAGGACGAATTAGCGAGAAAATCCGATCTTCCCTATACAACACTAACCAAGATTGAAAGCAATGTTATAACCAAGCCAACTATTCAAACAGTCGTAAAAATAGCTAGTGGACTTGGCGTTACAATTGATAACTTAATGAAATAAAATTTATGGAAAAATTAATTAAACTAAACTCAAAAAGTATTATTGTTTTATACATACTTGCCGATATTATATGTGTGGGAGCGGGTATGGGTGTTCCTATTTTTTGTATATTATTAGGATTTCCATTGG
>Ga0078972_1006981_pt1 | contig 25838 bp, 12 predicted proteins | sample YelNatPaOPGAMG01_FD_67568 | JGI IMG/M metagenome (GOLD analysis project Ga0078972, IMG submission 67568) | Hot spring thermophilic microbial communities from Obsidian Pool, Yellowstone National Park, USA - OP-RAMG-01 (SPADES assembly) (version 2) | ecosystem: Environmental > Aquatic > Thermal...
AAGATGAAGGCAGTTATATTAGCCGCAGGGGAAGGTATTAGGCTTAGACCTTTTACATATTCGCGTCCAAAAGGAATGCTTCGTATCGCAAACAAACCTATATTAGAATATGCAATAGAATCTCTTGTATCAAATGGCATTCATGATATAATCATGGTCGTAGGATACAAAAGAGAAAGAATCATGTCATATTTCGAAGACGGAAAAGAACTTGGGGTTAAGATAAAATACCTCACACAAGCAAAACAGTTAGGAACTGCTCATGCGTTGCGTGCTGTGAAAAGCCAGATAGATTCTGAATTTCTTGTTCTTCCCGGCGATAATTTCATCGAACCTAAACTAATAACTGAATTTCTCGAAGGCAGAGGTAAAGTTTCTATGCTTCTTACTGAAAGTAATGTCCCTTCGAAATATGGTGTTGTAAAGCTAGTAGATAATCTTGTTGAAGAAATAAGGGAGAAGCCGAATGTTTCAGAAAGGAGTATGATATCAACTGGTATTTACTGTTTACCGCCACAAGTTTTTGATTATATAGAGATGTTAGCGAACATGGGTAAACATGACCTAACGTCGGTAATGCAGCAGATGATAATGGATAATATAGAAATAGTAGGTGTAACTACTAAACGAAGATGGGCAGATGCAGTTTACCCTTGGGATATGCTGAAACTGAATTCTGCGGCACTCCAGGATGCAAAGTTTGGAATTTCAGGCGTAATAGAGAAAGATGTATTTATCAAAGGTAAAGTTTCGATTGGTGATGGGAGTATAATTCGTTCAGGGACCTATATTCAGGGACCTGTGGCGATAGGAAAAGGATGCGAAATTGGTCCTCATGTAGTGATAAATCCATCTACTTCCATAGGCGACAATGTTTCAATAGGTCCTTTTTCAGAAATAAAAAACAGCATTATAATGAATGATATAATTATAGGGAGCGCCTCGATAATTTCAAATTCAGTAATCGGAGACGGGGTTAGAATAGGACCCAATTTTGTGGCTGCTGAAGGGAATGCAGATGTGGTCCTTGAATCTGAATTCCATAAAGTTGAAAATATAGGCGTGCTCATAGGAGACGATTCTTTATTAGGTAGTTCGATAATCGCAGAACCTGGCACAATCATAGGCGCATCATGTAAAGTATCGTCTGGAAAGAGGTTGAATGCAAATATACCATCCAATGGTATAGTTGTGTAAGTATTGTGTAGGTGCGAAGATGTGTGGAATTGTAGGATACATTGGCGGAAAGGAAGCCAAGCCGATACTTATTGATTCTTTAAAGAGGCTGGAATATAGAGGGTATGATTCTGCAGGTATTGCACTTCTTGATAACGAATCTAAGATTCGCGTTGTTAAAACAAAGGGTGCGATAAAAGACTTAGAGCCGAAGATTGAAAAGATTGATAAAATAAAAAAAATTAGTTCCCGGCTTGGAATTTCACATACTCGTTGGGCAACACATGGCAAACCTTCTGATGAGAATGCACATCCATTTGTTGATTGTCATGGAAAGATTGCAATTGTTCATAATGGAATAATAGAAAATCATCTAAAGTTAAAGGATATGCTTATTCAAGAAGGTCATAAGTTTACCTCAGAAACAGATACTGAAGTTATAGTGCATCTTCTTGAACGAAATTATAAGGGGAATTTAGAAGAGGCGTTACTCGCATCTTTGAAAGAGATAAAAGGTTCTTATGCGATAGTTGCGATGCATGTTGGGGAACCTGACAAACTTGTTGTGGCAAGGAATGAAAGTCCAGTAGTCCTTGGAAAAGGGAATGGTGAGAATCTTGTTGCTTCAGATGTACCTGCACTTTTGAAATATACAAATAAAGTGATGTATCTTGAGAATAGAGAGATTGCGATATTAACAAAAGATGCGGTCTTTGTGAAGAATTTCGAAGGTAAAGCAATTACAAAAGAATGGCATGAGATCGATTGGAGTATAGACGATGCAGAAAAATCTGGATATGACCATTTCATGCTGAAGGAGATATACGAGCAACCCAAGGCGATACATGAGACTATGTTAGGCAGGTTACATGATTTGAACCTGAACGGGATTTTGGAAAGGGAATACGATGGGATAAAGATAGTTGCATGTGGGACGTCTTATCATGCCGGCTTGGTGGGTAAGTATATTCTTGAGAAATTCGCAAGTATTCCCACAGTTGTAGAATATGCATCTGAGAATAGGTATTCAGAACTTTTATCTTCTAAAAATCTTGTTATTTTGATAACGCAATCAGGTGAGACTGCAGATACCTTATCTGCGTTAAGGGAAGCAAAAAGAAAGGGATGTAGGACGCTTGCAATAACGAACATAATAGGTTCAAGTGCAGTTCGAGAAGCAGATGCGTATTTGCTTACTAGGGCAGGACCTGAGATTGGAGTTGCTGCGACAAAAACTTTTACTACACAACTTGTTGCATTGTATTTGTTAGGGCTGTATCTTGGAAGAAATAGAGGTGTGCTTGAACCTAGCGAGATGCAATCATACATATCTGCGCTTAAACAAACGCCTAGGGTAGTTCAATCAGTACTTGATAATGCAGATAAGATAGAAAAGATTGCACATGAATACAAGAATATTTCAAATGCGTTTTTTATTGGAAGAGGGATATCATATCCTATTGCGCTTGAAGGTGCTTTGAAGTTAAAAGAGATTTCATATGTTCATGCAGAAGGATATCCGGCAGGCGAATTGAAACATGGACCGCTTGCTTTGCTCACGCCTGAAGCTCCTGTATTTGCAATTGCAGTAAAGGACCAGACTTATGATAAAATGCTTGGCAATATTGGAGAAGTTTCAGCACGAGACTCGCCTGTGATAGGTGTGGGGACTGAAGGGGATAAGGAACTTGAGAAATTGTGCGATGAGGTTATCTTTATACCTGACATTCCGCCGATTTTTACTCCGCTCCCCTCTGCGGTTGTTATGCAACTGATTGCATATCATATTGCAAAAGCAAGAGGATGTCCCATAGACAAACCAAGACATCTTGCAAAGAGCGTTACCGTGGAATAAAATAAATTGAAATATGATAAATAATTGATTAAATTAGATAATATAAGGTAGATAATGGAATAAATTATATTATAATAAAACTATAACAAAACAAATTCCTATTTCTTTTCTTCTTTTTTAGCATCTGTTTTTTCCTCATCTTTTTTCTCATCATCTTTCTTTTCTTTTATCTCCCCTTTTTCCTCTTTTGGTTGGCTTTTCGGCTTGGCACAATATGGACATGCTTTCCAATTCTTTGGAAGGAGAGCGCCGCAATTCTCGCATGGTGTGGTTTCGAGAGGTGGTGGCATAGTAGTTTGCGGTGGTTGAGGTGTCGGGATTCCATATGGTGGAGGTGGAATAGGCGAGCCGACTTTGTGTGTAATGCTATCGACGTATGCCCAGAATGTGTTTATTAAATTCTTTGCATCTTCTTTGTAACTCGAATACGAAAGGGCACCGCCTACAACTGCAGCAGGCCAGAAAATAACTGCTGCTGCCACGCCACCGATAAGACCTAAATCTGTTATCTGTGCTCTTACAGTTAGGTCAAGATAGGTATTTTCGTTCTGCTCATCGATTCTAAGATAAAACTCGCGTCTTAACCCTATTTTTGATTCGTAACTTTGCCCCTGAAGTTCAAAAGGCGATATTTGTGCAACATAAAATCCCTGCCTTGCCCAGAATTCACTTACCTGTCGATATATCTCGTTCCTCTTCACACCAGGATATACTCTGTATTCCCTAACATCTAGCAAATAACCACCATATTAGAGTTATACTTCTCGCATATTATTATATTATCCTTTCTTCTTTTAGGATTTTTTATTTTTATTTGAAATACTGCTCTTATCATCTATTTTCCCACTTTTTTTCTCGATCGTCTTCTCAATTGTTTTTTCAGTTTTTTCCTCTGTCTCAGTTACATCTTTTACATTTTCTGCATTCGTTCCATTATTCGTTTCGTAGGATATGTTCTTTTTAATTTTTTGTTCTTTTCCTGTTTTTGCTGTGTTAGTTATCTCCTCAAGTTCTGCATCTACCTCTTCGACGGCATCGGTAAGATTTGTTTTTTTCTTATTCTTTCCATAAGTAATCCAAAGTCCAAGCCCCGCAACACCTATCAAACCTATACAAATAAGTGCAAGTTTCATTGTTGAGTCATCTCTCATTACTGGAGATAATACATTCATGCTGAATTCGTCAGTAGATAAAGAGGAATTTAACGCGTCTGAGTTGTCATCGCATACAAATTTGTAGATGTGTGTGCCACTTCCAAGCCTTGTTTTAAATTCGAATGTTACACCAGATGAAATATCAGTCCCTCTTTGCACTCCAATGTCCTTTAATTCGTTATCGAGAATGAGTTTTACAAACTTAGGAGAATTGCCATCTTCATCTTTATACATAACAGAAAAATTGAAAACAGTCCCTGACACACCTGTTTTAGGCAATACTTGGGCATAATATAACTCAGGGGCATGATTGATTTTTTTGACATTCAAGGGGTAAAGAGAAGTTTGTGCGTATGCATTTTCAGCATTAGAACCGTCATCGCATTTGAACATAAAGAGATGGATTCCTGCTTTTAATTTGGTCGAGTATGTGTATAGTCTTAAGTTCCCATCTTGAGAATCCATCTCCATCTCATATTCTGTTCCATCAAGGATAAGATATACATATCTTGGTTGGCTGATATCTGTATCGATGTAAACCACAGAAAACCGAAAGATAGTAGATTCGTCGCCTGAGGAGGGAGTAACTGTAGCATTTACAAGTGCAGGTTCTGAGTTTTTAAGATTTACAAAAATCGAGGTTAAAGATGTGTTGAAATATTCGCCATTTTCATTGCATGCAATGTATCTATAATAATGCAAACCTGAATTTAGACGAGTTGTATATGTGTAGTTTACTCCATTTACTGGATTTCCCAAGCCTCGGGACATATTATGCATTTCGCCATCGATTTCTATACATACAAAGAGTGCATCCAAGCCTGAATCGTTCTGATACACGCAACTAAATGTAAAATCAGTTGTAGGGTCTCCAACAGAAGGTTCAACACCTTTTAATTCGATAGTTTGAGATGTGCAGGAGGTTCCAGATAATAACAAGACGAAAAATAAGGTTACAAATGAAAGGGATATGTATTTCATGATATTAGTAAAGGAAAAATAAGAATATAAGATGTTTGGTTAATCAACTAAGGTATTAGGTAGTCGAAAAGTTTTAGATATTATAATTATTGTATAGAATTAATGGATGATGAGTTGGAATATGAGCAAGCGAGGAAGCGAATGGTTGAGGGTTTATGTATTCGTATGGACCTTACCGATAAAAGAGTAATAGAAGCGATGCTAAAAGTTGAAAGACACAAGTTTGTGCCTGAAAGATTAAAAGGAGTGGCGTATAACGATTATCCACTTGAGATTGGAGAAGGACAAACAATATCTGCGCCGCACATGGTTGCAATAATGGCTGAAAAACTTGATGTTTTACCGAATATGAAAGTGCTTGAAGTCGGTGGAGGGTCAGGGTATCATGCGGCAGTTGTTGCAGAATTAGCCAAGCCGGGGCATGTTTATTCGATTGAAATAAAACCTACTCTTGCAGAGAGAGCGAGGGAGAATCTTAGAAAAGCAGGATATGAGAATTATGTAACGGTAATTACGGGAGATGGAACTCTAGGATATCCTGAGGAGGCGCCCTTTGACAGGATATTCATAGCAGCAGCGGCACCTCAAATTCCTCCGCCTTTGATTGAACAACTTCGCGATGGTGGAAAAATGCTAATTCCATTAGGCTCGAGGTATCATCAGGAACTTATTCTTATAGAAAAAGAGAACGGGAATATTAAAAAAAGAGAACTTGGGGGTTGCGTATTTGTGCCCATGGTAGGAAAGTACGGGTTTAAGTTCTCTCAAATCTGATTTTTTCAAATATAAAAAGGAGCATTTCTATCGAAAGACATATCAATTAGGTATTCGATTGCTACATGGGGAGCGTATGCATTCTAAGAGAGTCGTATTCCTTGTATGCGTGCTTATGATTGCAGTTAACTTTGCAGTCGTGCAAATGGAGAAGCAAGAAACGATAGAGAATGCAGTTATTTATAGAGAAAAGGTGAGCAAGTCGTCGAGAGATTATCCAAGCCGGGAACCTATAAGAATCGATAACGATGCGGGATTTATATACGAAAATGGAGTAAGCGGAGGTAGCGGTACATCTGATGACCCGTATATAATTGAGAATTATAGCATAGATGGAAAGGATTATGGGTGTTGTATCTATATCGGAAATACGACGAGGTATTTTGTTATAAGGAATTGTACTTTGTATAATGCAAGTGGTAATTCTGAGCCATATTTCCTAAACAGTGGGATTTTACTATATAATGTAACCAATGGCAGAGTTGAGAATGTTAACTTCACTGGGTGTGGAACTGGCTTTAGTATTTACGTAAGTTCGTATATCGAGATTGTGAATTGCAATTCTTCAGTAAATGGACTTGCAGCTAGTATATATCAATCTAATAATTGTACACTTGCAGATATAAGTGCATATTATAATTTTTTGGGAATCTGGGTTTACCAATCTCAAAGGATAGAGGGGATTAATTTAACCTTAGAGGAGAATTCTGATGGCAGTAATCCAGGCTTGGAGATAAGAGAATCTTCGAATGTGACGATAGCAAACTCCACAATTCGTAAAAATGTGGGAGGGATAACAATGGATACTTCAGAATTCATAGAAATTATAGGATGTAACATCTCAGAAAATTCCGACCCAGGAATATACATCAAAGATTCTAAAGAGATAGATATCGCCCTCTGTCAAATAATAGAAAATGAAAATTATGGCATCTACATCTACAATCTGGATTCAACAGCGCTACGCAACATATACATATCTAACAATAATCTTTACAACAATACAAGCGCTAACATATTTATACAGAGTTCTTCTGGGATAAGCATAGATAGGAACATAATCGAGAAGTCAAAATTCGGAATATATCTTTCCAAATTCTCCGGGGGGAGATTATCAAACAATACTGTAAAGAATAGTAGAAGTGATAATATTTATCTCACCAACTCTTGTAACTTCAACCTCATCTATGGAAATGAGATAACAGGTTCGAACACTGGAATAAACATAACTTCGAATTGTTTGAATAACTTTTTAATAAAAAACAAAATACAATATTGTGAAGACGCAGGAATCAACCTTTTATCTTCACAATATACCAATATCTCAGAAAACATTGTGCAGAAATGTTCGCTGGGAATTAGTATCCTTTCCTCTTCCTACTCTACAATTTCGAATAACACAATAATATGGAATACAAATTTCGGCATGCTATTTGGTAATTCGGATTATAATACTATCTCATATAATGCTATAGTATCGAATAGAGGAACCGGAGGAAGTTATGGGATATATCTTACTTCGACCAGTAAGGGAAATGTATTTTATGGTAATGCGTTCATAAGGAACACAAGAGCAGTATACGACACACAGACTGCAAATAACCTCTGGTACTCCACCGTAACTAATCGAGGAAACTATTGGGACAATTGGACAATGCCGGATGCTGATAATAATGGAATCGTGGATATTCCTTACCCTATTAACCCAGGTGTGAATGACACCTATCCTCTTACCCAAATACCGAGAGCCCCGATAAGAATCAACAATGATGACGAATTTACACCTGCAAATGGAGTCTATCAAGGCTTGGGAACTCCGGAGGAGCCCTATGTCCTCGAAAATTTCAATATAGATGGAACGAACTTCGGATACTGTATCTATATTGGAAACACAACTAAGTATTTTACAATACGCAACTGCACTTTGCATAATGCCTCGAATCCTATGGGCAATGTAGATGAGTATTACATGGATGCAGGAGTGAATATATACAATGCCACAAACGGCAAACTTTTTAATTGTTCGATGAAAAGTTGTGTTTTCGGGGCATATATTCAACATTCTGAAAAAATAGACATTTCAAATTGCAGTGCATTCGATAACACCAACAATATACAAATACTAAATTCCAAATCGATATCGGTTACAAACTGCAAACTTACCTCTGCGCTCAATTCGGGCTTGGTTGTTCAAGAAAGTGCATATTATTCTATTGAAAACAACTCGATATCTAATTGCTTCTACGGAATAAACGCTAAAAATACTTATTATGGAAATATAAGTATGAATTTGATTTCCAAGCATTCTTATGCTATACAATTCATAAATTCCTCCTTATGTAACATTAAGAATAATAACATCACTAATGCTATCATTGGCTTGGAGTTAAATGCTTCCTCTAACAATAACACAGTATTCCAAAACAAGATTAATAACACCCAACAGAAAGGAATTTACATATACGATGCATCTAATGATAATTTTATTGCAGAGAACAACGTCTCTGAAAATTCCCGTGCTGGGTTATACTTAGAGAGGTCTGAGAACAATACTATTTTCAACAACACCATTTTAGGGAATGGAGGTAACGGGATTTTTGTTTCCTTATCCTCGAAAAATAACATCACCTCAAATATCATAAAATCGAATAGTAAAAATGGAATACATTTTGAAAATTCCGAATCAAATAATGTAGAATGGAATGATATAGAATATAACGATAATTTGGCTAATGGGGGAGGGGTATATGGATTAAATCTTAATCAGAGTCTTATTCATAATAACTCAATCATATCTAATGGAAAGGGCATATATCTTGCATCATCTTATAATAACTCCATTCAGTTCAATCAGGTCGCGCGAAATGGTAATGGAGGCATATACTTATCTTATTCTCAAGAAAACAAGATTATTTCTAACGATATTACAAATAACATGGGATTCAATATGATCGTTGAAACATCTCAAAACACATCTATTTTCGACAATACTATTACAGCAAGTTCTATTCAGTCAGGAATTAAGGTATATGCTTCAGAAAGTTGTAAATTAGTTAACAATACAGTTATCAGTAGCAATAATTATGATTATGCGATTGAGGTTACAGAAAATTCGAATTTCACAGAGGTCATTTTAAATAATATCATAGAATACAATACTGGAATCTACATTCAAAATGCACATCATTTAATAATTGCATCCAATAACATTAGCCGATGCATGTACGGGATTTATTCTAACTCATCAAAAAACGATACAATATACGCAAACACTATGCATAGTAACGATTATGGAATAAAGGTTTATAACAACTTAAATCTCAAAATCCATAACAATGAAATATATCAGTCTAATGGGGGGATAGAAATTAGCAGCTCTGAGCAATGCATAATTCAAAGCAATTATATCCACGATTGCATTTATTCTATTTCCTTTTGGATGTCAAAAAATAACATAATTGTAAACAACGACATCTATAATTCTACAAATGGGATTCATCTTGAAGATTCAGACAACAACAGCATTTTGTACAACTACCTTGTAAACATCACAGATAAGTCCAATAATAGCATATTCCTCGAAGGTACAAGTAACCATACCTACGTTGCTTTCAATTATATTCAGAATTTTACTCTTGCATTGTATATTCTTTCTTCGAACAATACAATATGCAACAACATCTTAGTTTCAAATAATTATGGTTTATACTTGAAAAACTCTGACGATAATATCATTTCATTTAATCGTATAGAGAGTAATTCATATTATGGTTTGTATCTTACCACTTCGTCAGGTAACATAATACATCATAACAGTTTTATCTCAAATGGTGGCTTGGCATCTCAGGCTTTTGATGATAACTACAATCTCTGGGACCTCGATTCAAAAGGCAACTACTGGCACAATTGGACATCACCTGATTTCAATAACGATGGCGTAGTAGATATCGCTTATAATATAGATGGGGGTTCAAATCAGGACCATTATCCTCTTACTTATTCTCCAAGCCTGGGTATTAGAATTAACAACGATAGCGAATTTACACCTGCAAACGGCGTGGTATCAGGCTCAGGCACATTCTCAGACCCGTACATAATCGATGGATGGAGCATAGATGGCACTCCCTTCGGATACTGCATTTATATTGGAAATACTACAAAATATTTCGTGATAAGAAATTGCACTCTTATGAATGTAATTAACGGCGATGCAATTAGTTTCGTAAATGTAACTCACGGCTTGGTAGATAATTGCACAATATTTAATTGCAAATATGCGATAAACATCTCTTTCGATTCATCACATATCGCCTTAATTAATAATACGATTTATTCTTGTGAATACGGTGTCTTTTCCTTCAACTACCAATCACCTTCACCTATACCTTCGCTTAATTCTATCATTATCTCTAAAAATTACATAAACTGTTCTGTGTATTGTATCAATCTTCCCCGCTTAAAGGATGGGATAATATCTAACAATACTTTCGAAACTACAGAGACTTCTGGGGTTGGATTGAGGTTGGTTGGTGGTTCAAATAACCTTATTATAAGCAATAACTTTAACTCTACTTTCGATTTCGCAATACGGCTCATTTCAACAAACCTTATATCGATCGAAAATAATACACTATCTTCGAATATAAATGCAGGAATTTACCTCTCTAATTCTGAAAACATCACAATGGCATCGAACATTATTACAAATACTAAGTGCGGAATTGAAATAAAAGGCTCATCTATTATTACAATTTTCGACACTAACATTTCCAACAGTAACATAGGAATTGATATTTCGCCGTTCAATTTTCGAGACACTATAAATATCAACATCACCCATTGCACAATACACCATACCTCTACTGCAATTAATATAACCTCTTCTTCAGATATCCATGCTAAGAACAATAACATTTTCTCATCTAAAATAGGAATAAGAATTTGGAGCAGTAGTGGAATTATAATAGATAGTAACGATATAAACTGCACTTACAATTGCATAAATGCTATCGTCTGGGCTAACTACTGTACTATTTCCAACAATACCCTATCTATTTATAATGCAACCGAACCGCCTGCTGCCATATCCCTATTTACCTCATCGCATAATATCATTTTCAACAATACATTTACTATATCAGCAGGTTGGGCAATCAAACTCGCAGGTTCATCTAGCAATACAATCGAGAAAAACAATGCATCATACTCACCCAACGGTATCTCGTTGAACGCCAATTCTGATAACAACATCCTTTCATTCAATACACTACAGAGTTACGAGACATACGGCGTTTACATCTTTAACTCGACTTGGAATACTATTGACAACAATACTATTATTTCAAAGGTTGGCATCTATATAGACAACGCAAATAACAATACTATCTCATCCAACGACATTACCAATATTCCTTCTAATCCACGATACGGAATTGAGATAAGAAATAGCACCTATCATATTATCTACAATAATAACATATCCAACACCGGCTTGGGAATTCTGATAAATCAATCCTCATATATAATTGTATTAGAATGTAACATCTGGAATAACTTAGAGGGAATAAATGCTACAAACTCATACTACTGTTCATTCATAAATAACACCATTGCCAATTCTCAAGTAGGCATCATATTCCAGGAATGTTCCAACAATTTAATCCATCATAATACATTTTCAAACAATAATTTACATGCTTACGACGCTGGGACAAATTCCTGGAATAACTCCGATGGCGGTAACTCCTGGGATAACTGGACTATACCTGATAGGATAGCACCCTTTGGTATCGTAGATTCACCATTCTATATAGATGGAGGCGCAATCGATTATCTTCCACTTACAACATATATTGGCAATCCAATCGCAGAGATACTTTCGATTACACCCTCAACCGCAACCTATCCCGAGAACATCACATTCCAAGGCTATGGATACTGCGACGGCTTGGAAATCGTTTCTTACAATTGGTCATCTAACGAAACTGGATTTTTATCAGACCAAGCCAATTGTAACATCACGCTTTACGGTGGAACTTATAGCATATCGTTCTCAGTCAGGGCAAGTGATGGAAGATGGTCTGAATGTGTGTATGTTACAATTACAGTTAACCAGGCAAAACCAACTGCATATATCGAATGCTCATCTACTTCTGCAGAATTCGGAACTACAATATATTTCAACGGCTCTGCATCTGACATTGACGGATATATCGTTGAATATAATTGGAGTTCTGATATCGATGGGTTCTTGTCGTCTCAAGCCTCATTCTCTATATCTAACTTATCGATAGGCATGCATAACATATTGTTCTGCGTAATGGACAACAATGGTTCGTGGAGTGTCCCAGTATCTGTCAATGTGGTAATTAGACCAATAGGAATCTTACCCCCTGTAGCAAAAATAACCTATGTATTTCCAACTGTTATTACAGAAGGAGAAACTGTCTATTTTGTTGGCGAAGGACAAGACCCTGCAGGAGGGAATATAGTTGCCTATTCTTGGTCAAGCAATCTCGATGGGCTCCTTAGCACTAATGCATCATTCAATACCAGTTCTCTCTCCTTGGGAACTCATAACATCACTTTCAGAGTTCAGAATAACAACGGCGTTTGGTCTGAGCCTGCAAACGTAACTGTAATTGTTAATCAATATACAGGAAATAACGCCAAGCCTACTGCTAAAATAATATCCATAACGCCAAATCCTGCAATTTTCGGCGATGTTGTAATCTTTAATGGCACGGGTTCTGATTCTGATGGATATATAATAGGATACAGATGGGTATCAAATATTACTGGCGAAATAAATAGTATCGCCGTATTCTCAATCTCAACACTTCCAATTGGGACTCATACAATTTTGTTCTTTGTCCTTGACAATAATAATACATGGTCAGAACCCGCTGAAATGCTCCTTATTATAAATCCAAACATAATACAAAACAAGCCCCCAATTGCTAATATCATCTCCATACCTCAAGAAGCATATACGGGCGAGTTAGTTACTTTAGTTGGGTCTGGTACCGACGAGGACGGATACATTGTTGCGTTCAATTGGACTTCTAGCATCCTAGGTTATCTAGGCTCTAATTCGACTCTTAACCTCACAAATCTTACATTAGGCACTCATACTATTTCTCTTTCAGTTCTCGATAATAACGGCACTTGGTCTAACATCGTATCTGCTACTATCGTTATCAAATCACATGAAGTTACCAACTCGCCTCCAACTGCTTCTATTCTTACTGCACCCACAAAAGCAAAGGCAGGCTCAACCATTACACTTAAGGGTTCAGGCTTGGATAATGACGGTACCATCATTGCTTACAATTGGTCATCAAATAGACAAGGTTTCCTTGGAAACAAAGCAGAAATCAAAATCTCTAATCTTACTGTCGGAGAACACATTATACAATTCACAGTTTGCGATGACAAAGGCGCTTGGTCATCCCCTGCCTCAATTACTATCACAATCGAAAAAAGAGAATCTACTGCACAAGATAACAATTTGCTGTTAATATTCATCGCAATACTTGTCATCATCGCTATAATCATTATCATTTTACTTATTCTTAGAAAGAAGAAAACTCCTGTTCAACCTGTTGTAATCAACACTGACACTGATGGAACTATCCCAGAGGCTCAGACACAACAGGGACAGACACAACCATCTCAACCATCTCAAACAACACCAACTAATGATATTAATGATATAAAAGAGCAGGAGAAAGAAGAGGAAAAAGATAATGTTTCGCAACTTACACCACAGAATAACATACAAACTGATTTACAAGATAAAAAAACAGACTTAACTGACATCCCCCTAACAGATACAAAAAATGAAAGCATCTCAAATCAAGACAATACACAACCCAACCAAGCAAACACCACAATCCCATCAAAGCCATCAGAAATACCTATTACACCTACCACACCTCCCATGCCAATATCACCTAAACTCGAAGATAAGACTACAGAATCCGAACTCCACGAAACTTCACAAATTGCAAATGAGGATTTGCGTATTAAAGCGCACGAACAAATGCATGCATCTGCAAAAGAAATGGTATCTAATGTATCTAAGAACGCCACGGAATCTTGGTACGCATCCAAACAACAAAACGAAGTTCCTACTGCAATTCCTATTGCAACACCCGTTTCTGATGGTAAGCCAAGAATAATCGCATCTAAAGAAGAGAATAAACTCGAACAACTCTTCCTTGTCTATAACGACGGCAGATTAATTGAAAAATGGCCTAAAGATAAAGGTGCAATCGATGGTGATACAGTTTCATCTATGCTTACTGCAGTGCAAGAGTTCGTTAAAGATTCGTTTGCAGGTAAGGGCTTGGGAATTAATGTTATCAAATATGGCAGAACTCTTATCCTCATAGAACGAGGCGTGCAAATGTATCTCGCGGCTGTTATTACTGGAGAAGAACCTCCTCTCTTACGCACGTACATGCGCCGTGCTCTAGTAGAAGTGAGAAACAGATTTACTTGGATTGCAAAGAAACATTGGTCTGGAGATATAGATGAATTTACGGGTGTATCTGATATTCTTGAAAACGAGATTGTAAATAAAATTATACAACCCGACAAAGAAAAAAAGAACGAGCAAGATAAGAATGCTCAAATCATGGAAATCCTAGGAAGGAAATCGCCTAAAGAAGACTTCACTCCAATCAACGAACGAATAAAAAGTTGCGAAACTGAGATAGAAAAATTAACAATGAAAGGGATTATCGTTGAAGGACCAATCGGTAAACTTAAACTTGCAAAGACCTATACTGCAAGCAAGAACTTCAACAAGGCTGACAAATACTCGAAAGAAGCAATGGAAGAAATCGAAAAATTGAAAAAACTATTATAATCAACTATTATAATCCAAATCAAAGATTTCCAATCAGAGAATAGATTTCAAAGGTCGAGATTTCAAAGTTCGTCGAGACGCTGAGCAACCTTACATATCTCTTCAATCCCTTTCCCTTTAATCCCTTGAGGTATGAATAATATCAATTTTGCATCGCACGAAGTTATATTACCCTTAATCTCGCCTATATATTTTGTGATTTTCTCAATCTCTTCTTCATTTATCTTATTGTTTTCAATAAGGACAGTAGCACCCTTGTTCTCTTTTACATAACCTAAAATTATTTTTTTAATCTTTTCAAAGTCTTCAGCATCGACCTGCCCCTCGTTCTTTCCAAGCCAAATCAAACGCACTTCTTCGCCCGCTATCTCTTCCAAAAATTCTTTTGGGTCGTCTGTAATAAGAAGCCCTTTTGCTCCAAAGGTTAGCATATTTGTAAATATCTTTCTTGCATACTTCTGTGAACCATGGACAAAATAACATCCTTTTTCAAGTATTATAATCGAATCTATCTTATCTACAGGATACTCCTCAGGCTCATCTTCGCTCTCATCTATATACTCCATCCTTGGCTTGTATGTAAAATCTTCTTTATTTTTTATTTTCCCATCTTCTTTCTTCCCTTTTTCTTCTTTATTAACACCGGAGTGTGTTTTAGATTCTAATTTTTGAATTTCTCTTCTTTGAGAGACTGCAGGCTCACCTTGAGTTCTTATCTGCTCTCTTTCTCCTTGTTCTTTCTTATTGACTTCTTTCTTAATGTTCTCTTTAACGCTCTTATCTTTTGTTACCTCTTTTTCGTTCCTTTTCTCATCTTCTTGATTTACAATCAAATTGACTTTATCACTTTCTGTTTCTTCTTTCATCGTTCCATTATCTATTCTATCATTACCCCATTCCAAGCCGATATCCAAGCCATTATCATTCTTAACCTTATCCAAGCCAACATCATTCTCCTCCTTACCCAAGCCAGTAAAGCCAGTACCTGCCAAGCCATGAGCCAAATTATCCAAGCCTCTATTTTCCATGCTTGTATTATCCAAGCCCGTATTAGTTGTAGTAACGCCCAAACCGCCCAAGCCGTTTGATTTTCCATTTCTATATTCGCTATTTGATGAAACTGGAATACCATTTTTTTTCACAAATACTAAAGATTCTCTATTTCTCTCTTCCCTCCTTCTTGAATCTATATCTTTCTCCTTTTTCAACCATAAAAATACATTCTTCTCATTCTCATCTTCCTTTTTTCCAATAGCCAATATTTCATTCAATTTATCTTTTGCATCCTTTAGTTTCTCTGTCTTGCCGTCCCAATTCGAAAGTTCTGCAGAATGTTCTTTTTCCATTCTTGATACTACTTCAGCCATTTTATCAGTCAGTTCTTTGGATGCTTCTCCTTTGTATATCACGGCAATATAAATCCTCATTCCTCGTTCTATCAAAATATTCTTCTGCCCAAACTCTAATTTTCTTAACGTCCATTTGTCATTTTCTTTGAAAGAATCTTTAACAAATTCCTGAACCGCAGTAAGCATTCCAGTAAGAACATCATCATCAATCTCTTTTCTTTCTTGTTTTGAAACATGAGCAATTAGGCATCCATCGTCATATACCATAAACGCCTCTTCCACAATCGGAACCCCTTCTTTTCTTCGAGCAATAAGGTAATATCTCACAGCCAAAGTAGTAGTTCCCACAGCAACAACTCCAAGCAGTATAAATGGAATCCAATTTATCTCTGTTTTTACATATGGTGCAGAAACTATTATCAACAAAGTTGTAGATGCGTTCAATTGCCCATCGAAAACGCGCACATTCAAAATCAATCTTCCTATCTTGGAAAAGTTAAAAATCAATACCTTACCTGCAACTTTTACATTCGTGTTATCAACAAAGACATCAATGTCTGACATCTCAGTATCGACATCGTGGATATATCTCTCGAGGTCAAGAACCCATATTTTCCCCACAACCCCTTTTTGCTGAGGAAGCGCATCTATCACAGGCGCATCAGGTACAGGAACGACTGTAACAACCACACTCTGTTCTACAAGAGCGCCATAGGGGTCTATTGCACGAAATGTTATTAATTCCACGCCGAACCAATTGCTTTTTGCTGTAAAATCAACACTACCATTTGGATGTATTGTTGCATTCACATTTTTTTGTCCATATGTGTAGATTAACGCATCGTTATCTCTATCATAGAAATACTTGGAAAGATTAAACGCGTTATAGAGAATAGTATCTTCCATGAATGTTATGCTCTCAAGAGGTCTAAGAAGTTCAGGCGGATAATCTGTGGATACTTTAACGTATATCACTTGGTAAGATTCGTTGATTCCATCCGAAATTGTAAAAGTTACAGGTATGTCGAAGTCAAGCCATGATTCTGGAAATCTGAATACAACTGCAAGATTGTTCGTAGGCGAAATCCAGGCATAAGAGGGATTGTAATTTGGAAATATAACAGACAATTCAAGTTCATTTAGGCTGTTATCGGGGTCTGAAACGTAAGGCGAGAGGTCGAAGAAATACTCGTAATCGTAATGCACAACAAGATTTGGAACTCCCGAAATTACTGGCGGGTCATTTATTGGTATGACTGTAACTAAAATAGAATCTTCTATAATTCCATTTGCCAAATCGAACGCTCTGAAGGTAACCAACTCGGTACCAAACCAATTTGCAGGCGCGGTTATATCTACAGAACCGTTTGAATTTATAACTACAACGATATGCGAAAATCCGTATGTGTAGTAAAGAGAATCTGAATCAGGGTCGTAAAAATAATCCGAAAGTTTGAATACTCCTTTTAGAGTGGTATTTTCATACATAGTTACATCGGGAAGCGTAAGGTTGAGTTTTGGCGGGTGATTTGAACTGATGTTTATGAGCATGACTTCAGAACATGATAGTAATCCATCAGATACTGTAAATACTACAGGAACAATCTGTCCAAGCATTGATTTCGGATAAAGCATCACGGCAATGAAATTTCCGCCTGACTTCTCAATCTTAACATGTGTATCAGAAGAAGTTACAGTTAATTCGAAGGTCTTGTTATCAGAATCAGATATGTATGGTGTGAGATTGAAAGAATAAACCTCGTCGTAATGCACAGATAGGTCAGGAAGGTTTGCTATTAGAGGGGGACGATTTATATGAGTTATATTTACCCAAAAGGTGCGAGTGTCGTACATTCCTTCTGAATTTTCAAGAAAGATTTGCACTTGTGTATTTCCGTATGCGTTCGGAACTGTAACAAAAGTTAAAGATTTCCCCCCTGTAATATTCTCGCCATATACATAGAATATAGATGAGTTTTCATTCGTTATGTACCATCTTAAAGTAGGGTCTGAATTTCCTATCATATTCGAGGATAGATTAAGCACCCAGGAACCGTAATTTTCAGGATATATCTGGTCATTTATCTTTCCATAAATCTTTGGTGGCGGTGTGGTATAATAAACGCACGCAAGTGCACTCGCAGAGATATTTCCTGCTCTTGCCATAACAGTCCAATTTCCAATTGAGGTTGCAAAATAACTCCCTGAGGAACTAATTGTTCCACCTGAGGCAGACCAAATAAATGTGGTATCGATGATATTTCCATCAGAATCATAAGCCTCTGCTGAATAGGTTACCGTACTTCCTATTGCAACTGTGTATATTGGTGGATAGACAACGATTTCATGAATTGCTCCAGGTAGCACAGTTATAATTACGTTCTTAGTTATGTTCCCATATTCTGCGGTTATTGTCCAAGTCCCTGCTTCGATACCTTCGTAGGTACCATTTTGGTAAATGATTCCACCACAACATACACTCCAGTTTACCTCAATAGGCATGGAATTCAAATCTGCATCATAACCTGTTGCCTGGAATTGGATAGTTTCATCTGCAGTTATCTCTGCACCTATCGGAGATATCATTATACCAACTATCTTCCCAATGCTTACATTTATATTCGCAACTCCAAAGAATGGCCAAAAATGCGCACGCACGACTGCCTGACCTACTCTGTCAGGTTTAAACAATCCTGTATTGTCTATAGTTCCCCCTTCGCAGTCCCATATAAACTCTGCAGGAACCACATTTCCCACCACATCGTATCCAACTGCAAAAAATTGTTTTTCTTCGTCAGTTGTCATATTCCACGAACTCGGATATACAACAATTCTTGCAAGACCTCCTTTCTCTACAGTTACCATTATCTCATCAAAAAAGGTGCCATTTGACACACGCACATAACCCGTAACATTTGATTGGTTTGTAACAGATAAAAGACCATATTGAGATATACTTCCAATGCTTGTTGACCACTCGAAACCTACATTTTCTATCAAATTGCCATACATATCGTATGCACATGCAGAAAATTGCACAAGACTCCCCGCAGTTAAATTTTCTACACGAGGTGATATTTCGACTCTTGCCAACTCGCCTGGCGTTACATTTATAATGCATACAGCAAAAAAGCCTGCATAATCGACTATAACATCGTCCAAGCCGGCAAGCGTAGGTGCTATATAGTATCCACTTGAGTTTACATAACCTCTTAAAGAACTCCAATTAAAACTTCCATTTGAGATATCAACTTCGTTGTTGTACAAGTCATGCGCCAATACAGAAAACTGCATGCTTCCATTAACGACAATAGTTGCGTTTTCTGGGATTATATGAAGATGATTAAGGACATTCGGGAATACGTTAACAGCAGATGCGCAAGTTGCCAAGCCAACGGAGGCATAAACAAACCCTGAAATTGGAGCAATGGTAGATGCTGTGAAATACCCATTTGAAAAAATCGTGCCTACGTCTGTAGTCCAGGTAACTGAGGTAAGGTCCACAGGATTGTCGTATGCATCGAACCCATATGCAGTAAACTGTGCGCTTTCCCCAGCACTTATATTTAGAAAAGGTGGAAAGATAGAAATCTTTGCAAGAGAACCTGCAACTATTGTGATATTTTCAGAAATACCGAATGCGCTTCCTACTCTTGCAAAAATCCTTATTGTTTCTGCACACTGATAACTTACAGAAAAGTAGGCTTCACCATTCGTAATTAAAACCGAATCAGATGATAAATTATGTGTTGTATTCGTGAAACCGTCTTCCCTAACCGCGTGTATTTGAGCAATACCAAAGTAACCTGATATGGTGTTGTTTAGCATATCTTTTACCTCTATGCAGACTTCAAAATTCTCACCTGCAATTGCAAAATCATCTGCACTAACATAAAGATGGTCTACGGTTGTGATATAATCAATAATCCAATCAGAATAGTAATCGTTGTCCAAGCCTAGAAGTTTCAAGTATTCTCCTGAATTGGGGGCGGGGGGCAAGGATTCTGAAGTTTCAGGTCCCCAATAAGCGCCTTGTGGAGGCGGTTGCGGTAATGCGATACCATCGCTGTATGAGACAAAATCAACTATCGTGCCATTTGGTGTGAGGAGCATAATTTCATCTGCGGAATCGTTAAACATTTCTGAACGCCAAAAATAGAGTTCTGATGATGTATTTGTTCCTTCTCCTACGTGAATTATGCCCCAATTACCATTTTGTAATGTGAATGTTTCTATATGTAGAACATCAACAAAATTAGAAATAGACCACCCTGCAAGGTCTGCAGTTTCAGTTCCAAGCCAATCGTTTCCAAGGCCATCGTAGTAGATGGTAACGTACTCATTTGCTCCTATTCCAAAAGAGGATATTTTTGTAAAATATATAGGAGCAAAAAGAATGTTTGCACTTGCATTTGATACAGATGGCGAAAGGATTGATATGAAAAATAGAAAGTCTTGAGTAGCATGATGTGTCCAAGACCCTGTTGAGATGGTTTTTGTAACCCTCATGCCATTAACATACCTATCGTTGTTTCCAAGAGGGTTTGACCAATAAGCAAGGTATGCGTTTTTTGTGCCTGCTGTGGCTGCTTCTACCACAATCCAATATCTTTTCCCTGCACAAACAAGTGGCGGGTCTGTAAATGTAAAGAGAACAGAGATATAATTATTCGGGCTTGGATTGGCATTATTTACTTCTGTGCTAGATATCTTTATTCCAGAAGGGATATCGTCATCATCGGTTTGCGTGCCTAAATCATCATTCTCTTGGATTGATAAATATATGCTTCTTGGAGCGCCCGGATCTCTTTTAAGATATATCTCAACACGATTGATTACTGCGGTGGTCGTAGGTATAAATGATTGTGCCTCTATAGTTGAACCATCGAGAGTAATCCCATTATCATACATTCCTTGAGCGAGCATTGTTGTAGGTGTGGTAGAGTATGTATTTAACAAAGAATTTTGGATTGTTGTGAATAAGATATCATAAACATTGGGGTCAGCGCCTGCCGCAATACCACCTCCTCCAGTGGTTGCGGTCGCAACTGCATTTACCTCTGCAAAACCTACTTTGCTGCCGTATTGTGCATCAGGGAGGCTCTCTGCACGGGCACCTGACAGAACAACATATTGCCAAGTATAAAGGTCTGGCAAAACTGCGAAATACGAAATGTTAATTTTTACTTCGATACAGTTTTCGATTTCGTTACCTATCGCAGAAACAGGCGAGAGTGTGTTCTCCAAATCTATCATAGAACAATTGCCAAAACCATCAAGCCAGATTGCATATTCCCAAGCACATTGAGAATCAAGCGCTAAATTTGCGTTTCTCAAAGTATCGTTTCTTCCGCTACCATTTCTGTTTGTATCAATTAAGATTTCCACGAATTGATGGCTGAAATTCAGAATCCCGCCTGCATTTATCAATTCACGAAACTTAATAAGAAAATTCAAACTTGTATTATCGATACAAACTCTAAATTCGATTATGTCAAGAGAGCCTGCAGGGACGCTTGTTGGATATGTGTATCCGCCTTGAGCCTTGGTTGCTCCTACATCATCGCCAACAGTATCGTTCCAAATGTACTCTCGCATGGAGATTGTTCCGGTGTTATAAGATGATGGGGGTTTCCCAAGCCAGTCTGTGGTATTTCCATCGAGTATAATTTCGCTGTGTTTCTTTAGTACCTCTTCGGGTGTTTCGAACGCACGCGCGTTACGCGCGTTTTGAGAATCTTGAGTAGAACAAATTTTATCGGCATTTTTTTCATTTACATTCTCGGAATGAAGATAACTACGAATAAGATAGATTTGAGATGAAAATAGCAACAAGAGCGAAATTACAATTACCAAAGACACACTTCTTTTCCCAACCATGTCATGCCTCCTTTGTAAGTACATATTTGCAGAATGAATCTCCTTTAGAGATGCATTTTTCTTCGATACAGTAGTAACTTTTACCTAGTAGTGAGGATACCAAGCCTGCAAGATATCCTCTTGTAAAATCGCATGAAGGTTTACCTTTTAGTCCATTTGCTTCTGCCTCTATTGCATCTTCTATAATTGCAGAAATCTTACCAGAACGAGTGCGTTTAATTACAATCCTGCCCAAGCCTACTTCTGACCAAACTTCAGGAAGAACTCTTGAAATGTCTGATTTTTTAGGATGGATACCTATCGATTTTGCAATACATTCGCCACATCTGAAACCGAATCTAAAAAGTAGCCCTTTTGAAAGAGCGTCCCCTACTACATTATCAAGTTCAACTCTCAAATCTTTTAGGGCAGTGCCGTGCATGAGAAAATAAGAATCCTCAAAAGCCATCGTTCTCACCTCTTATGAGTTCTGCAAGTTTTGTAAACGCAATCTCGACGTTTTCGCCTGTTTTTGCAGATGTTTTCAGATAAAAAGAATTTTTAATTCGAGGAACTTTTTTTTCAAAATAGTCATCGTGTGCCAAGTCTGCTTTGTTCCCTATAAAAACAACAGGCACTACACCTGCAACTTCGTAAAACTTTTCAAGCCATTCTGAAAGACCCTCTATAGTCTCTTTTCTCGATAAGTCGCATACTATTAACGCGCCTTTTGCACCTTTAAAATAAACAGATTTTAACCTTGTATGCTCTTGTCCTAAAACGTCCCAAATCATTAGTTTTATCTCGTCTTTTCCAATCTTCAATTCTTTTTTTGTAACTTTGGTACCTATCGTTGCAAGATATTTATCTGAAAAGGAATCGAGAACGAACCTTCTAATAAGGCTCGTTTTTCCGACGGCAGGGTCTCCAACCATACAAACTTTGCGCACTATTTCGCTCATTTTTCTGCCCCTTTAGTTATGGCACGTTCGTATTCTTCTACGAGTTTTTCGACTGGACGTTTCTCTTTCATTTTTTCACGAAGCCAATTTGTTATTGCAGTCCGAATTATCTGGCTTGGATTGTATCCTTCTTCAGCACAAAACCTAAAGAAATCGTTTGCCACAGGTGCAAATTCTTTAGTAACAACGATATGTATCTGGTCCCCACTCACTACCTTTCCTTTTCGCTTAGCCATCGATAGATAATTAGGTAGTCAGGATATTAACCTTTCTACCATTTATGTACATGTTTGTACATATATATTAATGAATTTACAAAATATACATTCTCGAAAAGTATAATCTAAAATGTGTCGTACATGCATAATAGACATCCATAATAGAAATGAAAGAAGTTAGAATAGCAGTTTATCAAAATCTGACTCTATAGAAGGGTCCTTTTCTCTTATCACTTGTAGAATTTCCATGGGATTAAGTCCAGATAAATCGCAATCTTTGAGAACATGGAATGCTCTATTTAACATGTCGTCTGAAATTTGCGAAAAAATCTTCTTTGCGATGTAACTTTGACATAACCTTTCCTCGAATCTATCTCTCCAAGCCCTTTCGTATTCACATAACTTTTCATACGAAAAATCGTTATCTCTAACAGCCTGCCCGGCAACCTTTCCGGCAATCAACCCAGCAATACATCCATTTGCAATCCCTGCGCCTGTAAGAGGGTCAACCTGTCTTGCAGCATCCCCTACAAGCATAATACCCTCAGAAACTGTATGTTCTATAGGGGCACATGAGGAATATGCCCCTGCAATTGCCTTAATTGGCTGACCGCTCCTTAGTCCCTCGTGCGAAGATATAAACTTATCTAAAGTCAATTTAGGTTCTCCAAGCAAGGTTAGTTGTGAGAGGGTCATGGAAATACCGACATTTGCTACCCCCTCGCCCTTCGGAAAAATCCATAGATATCCACCTTTTGCAAAATTGCCAAAATGAACGGTTCCTATATGTTCCTCAACGGATACATTCGCAAGGGTATATTCAAAACAGGTAGAAACTTCCTCAGGTTTAAGGCTTGTATCAATCCCTGCCAACCTTCCAATTTTAGATTCAAAGCCGTCTGCGCCTATAATTATCTTTGAACTTATTTCCAATCTTTTCCCGAAACTTTGTGCCCTTATCCCCACTACCTTTTTATTTTCCGTTATTACCTCTGTGGCATGTGTTTTTACCATTACTTTTGCTCCAGAACGAATTGCTTTTACAGCAAGCGCTCTATCGAAACAATCCCTTTCCACAATATATCCATCATCATAACCTAATGGAGTTTTTTTTTACAATAAGCATAGAACCATCTGGTGAATATACCTTTCCTTCCCGCAATTCGTGAGTAAGATATTTCTCGGTCCTTGAAATCCCAAGTTCTTCAAGCACAGAAACTGGAACTCCTTCGGCACATCTTACCGGAGAGCCTATTTCCTGCTTTTTTTCTAAAATTAAAACCTTTGCCCCTTCTCTCGAAGCAGTCCAAGCCGCTACGCATCCAGATGGACCTGCTCCTACAACTATAACATCGAATTCAAAAACTTCCCTTTCTTCCATCCAACGACCATAAAATAATATCCTCAGACCTTTAAAAACTAATCGGTATATAGATATGTCAATAATCCTGGTTGAGAGATGATTATTCCAATATTTTATTAAATCGTATTATAATCCAGGATTGGCGAAAAGATGTATTCGTTCATTGTGGAAGTATATCTAAAGAAAGGCGTTTCTGACCCTGAAGGAGCAAACGTTATGAAAACTCTTAATCTTATGGGTTACGAGGTTAAATCCGTGAAGACAATAAAAACTTATGAAATAACGATAGATGCAAACTCTAAAAAAGATGCAGAGCAAAAAATCAAAGATATCTGCGAGAAACTGCTTGCTAATCCGGTAATTCAAAATTACAAATATCATTTAATAGAGAAGTGATAGAGTAGTGAGCAGATGAAAGATACGAAAAAGAGTAGGGGAGTTCTTTACCGACCTATCGACGAGAGGAAGATGGTATATGAAATTGAACTTTTATCTTCAAAAGAAAATGAACTGATAAAGATAAGTGAGGAACTAGGCATAGGGCTATCTCTTGATGAAATGAAGGTTGTAAAATCTTACTTTGAAAGAAAAAAGAGAAATCCGACTGATGTTGAATTACAATCTATAGGTCAGGCTTGGAGCGAACACTGTTGTTATAAATCCTCTAAAATTTTTCTTAAGAATGAACTTCTAAAAATAGATAACCAAGATGTGATAGCCCGCGAGGATGCAGGCGTGATGGCTTTTGATAAAAAGCATGCTTATGCGTTAAGGATAGAATCACATAACCATCCTTCTGCACTCGAACCCTATGGAGGTGCAGCCACGGGTATTGGTGGAATTGTGCGTGATGTGCTATGTATGGGCGCAAGACCTATTGCTCTTGTTGACCCAATTTATTTTGGACCTATCGATTACCCGCAGGAAAAATTACCTAAGGGAATAAAACATCCGAAATACATCTTCAGAGGAGTTGTTGCAGGCATAAGAGATTATGGGAATAGAATAGGAGTGCCCACGGTTTCGGGTAGTCTATATTTTGACAACGGATATGTAGGAAATCCAATAGTTAATGTGGGCTGTGTAGGCTTCATGAAAAGAAAAGAACTTTTGCATTCTTCAGCGAGGAATGTAGGCGATTTGCTTGTTCTTGTAGGTGGTCGCACGGGCAGAGATGGTATTCATGGAGTAACATTTGCAAGTAAGGTTTTAAGTGAGAATTCTGAAGAATCAAGAGGTGCCGTGCAACTAGGCGACCCAATAACAAAAGAA
>Ga0078972_1006982_pt1 | contig 25837 bp, 24 predicted proteins | sample YelNatPaOPGAMG01_FD_67568 | JGI IMG/M metagenome (GOLD analysis project Ga0078972, IMG submission 67568) | Hot spring thermophilic microbial communities from Obsidian Pool, Yellowstone National Park, USA - OP-RAMG-01 (SPADES assembly) (version 2) | ecosystem: Environmental > Aquatic > Thermal...
CTATACATATTTAATACCTCCTTTCTGAGATAATAATATCTCAGGAGGAGGTAAAATAAAAGCAAAAAGTAAAAAACAGCCAAAAAACAAAAAATCAATCAAAAAATTATTTCGTAGAATGCGTTTAAACGAGCGATCTTAGGAGAGGTAATGGTTTGATACCTACCCCAATTTAAATTTTTTTTGGCTTTTTAAAATAAAAATTCTTTCTATATTTAATGGCATTAGAAAGAGCAATAAATCTATCCTTATTTAAAATAAGCAATTTCTTTATATTAATCGAGTGTATACCATGTCTATCCTTATTTCCACATTAAAAGTAAATTTTACTTGAAAAATTTATAAAATGAATTAAACTATATACGATCTCAAAATTGCGATAGAAGCGATTTTTGGGAGAAAATATAATAAAATAAAAAAATAGCATCATTAATTCGCCACTGAGGTGAATAATTAAAAAACTTTTTTATATTTTGTTTTTCCCTGAAAATCGCTATTGCGATTTTCAGGTGCGATTATTAAAACATTGCAATTTTATTTATGGGTGATTAGCTCAGTTGGTAGAGCAACTGACTCTTAATCAGTGGGCCCGGGGTTCGAGTCCCCGATCACCCACCATTTAAAAAAAGCGCCTGTAGCTCAGCGGATTAGAGCATTGGCCTCCGGAGCCATGTGCGGGGGTTCAATTCCCTCCAGGCGCACCAGATTTATTGTGGTGGATGTAGCTCAGAGGTTAGAGCACCAGGTTGTGGCCCTGGGGGCCGCGGGTTCAACTCCCGTCATCCACCCCAAATTAAATTTATATAAAAAGTAATATCCTATAGTAGTTATCTTAAAGCCAACCTGAAAATCGCGATAGCGATTTTGAGGGAAAAATTTTAGGGTTGTTAATATATAATTTTTTTGATATAACTTATATAATGTATTTTCTGAAAATCGCCCTAAAAATTGCGATAAAATACCGATTTTCAGAATAGATTAGTGATTTTGATATAATATCTGGAGGTTTTTTAATGAAAATTTGTGTAGTTGGTGTTGGTTATGTTGGACTTGTAACCGGTGCCTGTATTGCCGATTTAGGAAATAATGTTATATGTGTTGATATTGATAAACAAAAAATAAAAGATTTAAAAAATGGAATTCTGCCAATTTTTGAACCAGGACTTGAAGAATTATTAAAAAGGAATAAAAGTCGTTTAAAATTTACCACCAGTTTAAAAGAAGGGGTCTCAAAATCAGAAATAATTTTTATTGCCGTAGGAACTCCACCAAAAGAAAATGGAGAAGCCGATTTAACCTATGTTAAAGAAGTTGCAAAAGGTATTGGAAAATTTATAAACGGATATAAAATAATAGTTGATAAAAGCACTGTTCCTGTTGGTATGGGTGATATCATTTCAAGTATTATTGATACAAATATGCGGAAAAAATATGAATTTGACGTTGTTTCCTGTCCAGAATTTTTAAAAGAAGGAACTGCGATTTATGATTTTATGAATCCGGATAGAATTGTCATTGGTGCTTCAAAAAAAGAAGTGGCAAATAAGGTTGCAGAAATTTTTAAGCCATTACATACCACCATAATAATAACTGATGTAAGAAGTGCGGAGATGATAAAGTATGCGTCAAACTCATTTTTAGCAACAAAAATTTCTTTTATAAATGAAATAGCAAATATATGCGAAAGAGTTGGGGCAGATGTCAAGGTAGTTGCTGAAGCAATGGGTATGGATAAAAGAATAGGTGGGCTTTTTTTAAATGCTGGGGCTGGTTTTGGCGGTTCTTGTTTTCCAAAGGATGTATCGGCATTAATAAATATTGCGAAACACGAGGATTACGAACCACTTATTTTAAATGCGGTAATGGAAACAAACAAACGGCAGAGAAAAGTAATTTTTAATAAAATAAAAAAATTGCTTGGGACAATAGAGGGAAGGCAGATTGGAATTCTTGGAATTTCTTTTAAACCAAATACAGATGATATACGTGATGCTGTATCAATTGAAATAATAAATCAATTACTTTCAAAAGGATGTATAATAAAAGCATTTGACCCTGCAGCAATGGAAAATGCAAAAAAGGTTTTAAAAGGTGTTCATTTCTGCAAGGATATTTATTCAGTTGCAGAAGGAAGCGAATGTCTTGTAATATTAACTGAATGGAATGAATTTAAAGAAGCAGACCTTTTAAAAATAAAAAAATTAATGAAAACACCAATAATTGTTGATGGAAGAAATATTTATGACCCAAAAGTAGTAAAAAAATTGGGTTTTGAATATACAGGGGTTGGAAGAAATTAAACGGAGGTTTAAAAATGGGAAAAAAAGACAAAGTAAAACAAGTACAACAGCAGGTTGAAAAAGAGGACTTTACCTTAAAAGATTATTTTTATATCAATTTATTTTTTTGGGCTTTTTTATTAGTTGTTGCAATTCTTGTTTTTTTTACAACAGGTGCAAAATGGGACCCGGTTATGAAAAATGTTTTTGCCTTTATTTTTTTAGTATTTGGGGGTGGGTTTACCGCTGTTTCAATTTTTGATTTCATTTATGAGAAGGTAGCCAAAAACAATGAACAGAATAATTAAATTTATTTTCTTACTTTTTTTGATAATAGGTTTAAACAGCGCAATTGTTTTTTGTGAAGAAATAAATGTGAGTGAAGAAAGTGAAACCCCGCAAAAAATAACCATAAAAGCGGATGTTAAAAAAGAAGTTACCCAGGCATCTACGGCTACCCAGACAGCAGAAATTAAAGAACTTGGAATAAAATATGAAAAAATAAAGACCTCTTTGGAAGAAATAAAATTGAAAATTTCCGATATAAATTCATCTTTAAATACAATGCGTGAAGATGTAAAAGGGCTGGAAGAAAAAAACCTTGAGATAAAAAATTTAATGGATGACTTAAATGCACAAAAGGAAAATCTTACAAATTTAGAAAAGAAGATGAGCGAAATAAAAAACACGGTTGCTGATTATAATAAAACAAAGGACTTTTTAAAAGAACAGATTGATAAAATGCAAAGCTGGGATGATATTTTGCAGGTTTTAAAGAAAGAGATTAATAATAATGAACTTTCAATTGCACAATTGAAAAAAATTGTAAATGATTTAAAAGCCCAATATGGAACAGATGATGATTTATTTAATTCTATTGCAAAATGGCCATATCTCGGTATAACAGCAACATTAATATCAGTGATTGCTATTTTTATTGCAATGTCAAAGTAAAGAGGAAATTATGGCTTTAAGTATGACCGCTTGGGGTTTTTATAAAACCAATTTATATACTGTAAATATAAGAAGTTTGAATTCAAAATATAAGGAAATAAATCTGCATCTGCCACAGGAATTTTTTAAATATGAACCATTTATTTATTCGCTTGTGAATGAAAAAATAATGCGCGGGAAAATAGATGTTTTTATAAACTTAGAAAATAAAATAAAACAAAATATAAAAATAAATGAAAAATTATTTAAAAATTTGTATTGCGAATTTAAAGATCTATTTAAAAAAACAGGAATAAAACAGGAAGTCCCGCCAGAAATACTTATTAATAACAATATTGAGGGCTTAATGATAAATGCTTTTCTGGATAATAAATTATTAAGTTGGACAAATATAAAAGCATCTGTTTTAAAAGCAATTAATAATTTATACGGAATGAAAATAAAAGAGGGTGAAAAATTAACAGAAGATATTTTACAGAATATAAATAAAATAGAGAAGAAAACAAAAAATATAAAAATTTATTATAATTTTTTCAGAAAAAAGTTTATAGAACAAACAAGGGAAAAAATAAAGGAAATTTTAAGTAAAAATGAGATAAACGGCTTGAATGTTGATATAATTCAAATTTTAAATAAATTTGATATAAATGAAGAAATAAAAAGAATATTTTCGCATATTATACAAATAAGAAATTTTTTATTAAAAAATGAAAAAATCCCATGTGCGAAAAAAATTGATTTTTTAGCCCAGGAAATAATGAGGGAAGCAAATACGATTTCATCAAAAGTTCAGGATATTGAAATAACAAAAAATGTAATTGAAATAAAAGAATTAACGGATAAAATCAGAGAGCAGGTTCAGAATTTAGAATAACAGAGGATTGAATAAAATGGAAAAAGGAATTATATTTATAATATCTGGTCCATCAGGGTCAGGAAAAAGCACAATAATAAATGAATTTTTAAAAAAACATAAGAATGATTTTTTTCTTTCAATTTCAGCAACGACGCGCGAACCAAGAAAAGGCGAAATAGACGGAAAAGATTATTATTTTTATACAAAAGAAAAATTCAAAGAATTAATAAAAAAAGATATGTTTTTAGAATATGCAAAAATTTTAGGCAATTTTTACGGAACGCCAAAAAAGCCAATTTTTGATGCTATAAATAAAGGTAAAAATGTTATTATGGATATTGATATTCAGGGTGTGAAAAAAATAAGGAAAAAATTGAAATTTTATGTTACTATATTCATAATTCCGCCTTCTTTTAAAGAACTTGAAAAAAGATTGAATAAAAGAAAAACGGACTCAAAAAAGAGTATTAATGAGAGGTTAAAACTTGCTAAAAAAGAGTTGAAAGAAAGAAATAGTTATGATTATATAATAGTAAATAAAAATATAAAAGAAACAGTGAATATGCTTGAATATGTTGTTAAATTTGAAAAATTAAGAAATTATAAGATTTAAGGAGGTCTATAAAATATGAGAAAAGCAAATTACAGCAGAGAAGACATTGAAAAAAAGATTCCGAATAAATTTGCGGCAATAATTGCGATTGCAAGCAGAGCAAAGCAGATTGTTGAAAATCCAGGAGATACCGATGACAGTTTAAGAAAAGAAAAACCCCATATTGCTGCAATAATAGAATTTATGGAAGATAAAGTTAAATATCCTGAATTTAAGATAACAAAAATTGGCGATGAGGATTAACACTTGGCTACCATAATTCTTGGCATAACAGGAAGTATAGCCGCATATAAATCTTGCGATATAATACGGAAATTAAAAAAAAAAGAACATAATGTAATCTGCATTATTACTTCATCAGCAAAGGAATTTATAACCCCACTTACAATTGCAACTTTAAGCGAAAACCCGGTTTATGATGATATGTTTTATCTTAATAAAAATTATTCATCAAAAATACAGCACATAGAACTTGCAAAAAATTGCGATTTACTTCTTGTTGCGCCAGCAACAGCAAATATAATAGGAAAAGTTGCCTCGGGAATTGCGGATGATTTATTAACAAGTGTTATAATGTCAACTGAAAAGCCGGTTATATTTGCTCCTGCAATGAATGAAAAAATGTGGAAAAATGAAATAGTAAAAGAAAACGTTGCCAAATTAAAAAAATATGGATATAAATTCATAGGACCAAAAGAGGGGCTTTTAGCATGTGGCGATTATGGGGAAGGACATATAGAAGACGTTGATGTAATAGTTGAGCAAACACTTTCTTTTTTAAAAAAAAAATCCTTAAATAAAAAGACGGTTTTAATACTGTCAGGTCCAACAATTGAAAAAATAGATGATGTTCGCTATATAACAAATTTTTCATCAGGGAAGACGGGTTACTTTTTAGCAAAGGAAGCAAAAAATAGAGGGGCTGATGTGATTTTTATAACAGGAAAAACAAATTATTTACCGGATGTTGATATAATTGAAAAAATAGAATCTGCATCAGAAATGTTAGAAAAAGCAAAAAAATTTTATAAAAAAGCAGATATCATAATAAGTGTGGCTGCAATTGCCGATTTTACCGTGGATAAAATTAAAGGAAAAATTCAAAGAAGAAAAACAATGACTTTAAAATTAAAACCAACGCGGGATGTTTTGGCATTTCTTGGTAAAAATAAAAAAGATAAAATTCTTGTTGGATTTGCGGCAGAGGCGGGGGAAAATATTGATAGAGCAAAAGAAAAAATAAAAAAGAAAAATTTGGATTTTATTGTATTAAATGATATTTTAAATAAAAAATATGGTTTTGAGTCAGATTTTAATAAAATAAAAATAATAAAAAAAGATGGTTCAATTATTTATGAAGGTAGTGAAAGAAAAGAAAAACTGGGTGAAATTATTTTTGATTTCATAGAAGAAAATTTAAGGGAAAAATTATGAAAAAAATAATTTTAATATCTGGTTTTATTTTTTTTTATTTTTTTCTATATGCAGGGGGAAAGGATATAACACAACTTCCAAAATATGTAAAAGACGAAATAATAGTTCAATTTAAAAACTATGATTTAAACATTCTATCTGAATATTCAAAAAAAAATAATGAAAATTTTTTAACATGGAATGAGGCAATTTTATTTTTTGAAAAAAAATTTAATTTAACAAAAACAAGAAAATATTTGGATAATATACCTTTTAAATGTTATAAGATAAAAAATTCAGAAACAATTGAAGAAATTATAGAAAATATAAAAAAAGAAGAAATAGTTGATTATGTTGAAAAAAATTATTTAAGATATGCCTTGTATACGCCGCTTGCAAAGCCAAATGATTTTCATTATCAAGCAGGAAATATGTGGGGATACAATAAGGTAAAAGCAGATCTGGCAATAGTTGAAGGAATTTTAAATACAGCAAGAATAAAACAAATAATTGTCGCAGTGCTGGATACCGGTATTGGCTGTGGAAATAATTGTTATCATGAGGATTTGCAGGGTATAACTATAACAGGAAAAAATATTTTAAACCCATCAATTGAACCTTATGATGATGGAGTTGAAATAGGGCATGGAACTTTTGTTGCCGGGATTATAGCGGCAAATACCAATAATACAACAGGGATTGCGGGAATATCCTTGTGTAACTCAACTTTTACAGCAAAAGTTGTGTTAATGCCGGTAAAGGTTCTTGACTCAGAAGGAAGTGGTTCAGATGCAGACGTTTATTCCGGTATTGTCTGGGCAGTTGATAATGGAGCAAAAGTTTTAAATTTAAGTTTTGGGGGAGAAAATGAAAGTATTACACTGAGAAATGCTGTTAACTATGCATATTCAAAAGGTGTATTAGCAGTTGCTGCAGCAGGGAATTCAAATGTGAATACTTTTTATCCTGCCGCGTATTCAAATGTAATAAGCGTTGGAGCCACAGATATTAATGATAAAAAGACATATTTTTCAAATACAGGAAAAATAGATGTATGTGCTCCCGGTGAAAATATATACAGCACAAATAATAAACTTGGTTGTAATGGTTATGCAAGTGCAGATGGGACATCATTTGCAGCGCCATTTGTTTCCGGACTTGCTGCTCTAATTTTGTTGCAATTTGATGGATTATCAGTTCAGCAGGTAAGAAATACAATAGAACAAACAGCTGATGATGTGGAAGATACCGGTTTTGATAAAAAAACCGGTTGGGGCAGGATAAATGTGTACAGAGCATTAAAAAATGACTTTAATAAAATTTCAGAGATAAAAACATATAACTGGCCCAATCCTTTTTCTCCAAATAAAGACATAAATACAAATATTGAAATAATAATAAATCAATTATCTGATTTAACAATAGAAATTTATGATGCAGGTGGAGATACCGTGTGGAAAAAACAAATAAAATCAAATGATTTAAATTACGGCCATAATACTGTTACTTGGGATGGAAAAAATTCATCAGGAGATTATGTGAGCAACGGGGTTTATTTTTATGTTGTAAAAGGGCAGGGAATTTTTGGGAAAAATAAAATTGCCATACTTTATTAAAAAAGGATTAAAAATGAAAAAAATAATTTTTTTAATTTTATTTATAATAAATATGAATGTTTTTGCAGATGGAGGACAACCATTTTCTTTTTTAAAAAATGGTGTTGGGGTAAGAGCAACGGCAATGGGAAAAGCATTTACAGCGGTTGCCAATGATGTTTCCAGTATTTATTACAATCCCGCTGGACTTTTAAGATTGAATGATTTAGAACTTACAGCAGAGACATATTTATTAAGTTTTGGCAGGAATATGAATTATATTGCTATTGGAAAACCATTTGAATTAAACAAAAATGTTTATGCTTCCGGGTTTTCCTGGATAAATTTTTCTTCAGGAGATGACATTGAAGAACGAATTACAAATTCAGATTCGCCTGAAAGTAAATTTTCAAATAGTGCTAATTTATTTATTTTTTCAACCGCAACTCAGTTGATAAAAGATTTTTATGTGGGGGGAAATTTTAAATTTTTATTTCAAAATATTAAGGATGTGAAAGGAAGCGGAATAGGATTTGACCTTGGGGTTTTTATTAAACTTTTTGATAATTTTAATGCTGGATTTACAATTCAAAATATAAGTACAAATGTTAACTGGAGCAATACATCCCACATTGAAACATTGCCACAGTATTTTTTATGTGGAATTTCCTATGAGTTTTCAGACACGGTTTTTGATAAAGAAATACACATAATACCAGCATTTGATTTTATATACACATCACCTGATTATTATAAAATTGGTTTGGGATTTGAATTAACATATAATAAATTTGTTTCAATAAGGGTTGGTTATAATGATACTTTTTCAGCTGGTTTTGGACTAAATATTCAGACAACACCAGTTTTCTCAATAAAACTTGATTATACTTTTTTAAATGACTTAATATTAAAAGAAGAGTTTAATCACCGTTTAGGTATAACATTTGATTATGTTTTTCCTCACTGGGGTAAAGTTGAAAAAAGAGAAGAAGACAAAGAAAAAAAAGAAGATAATGATGAATGGTAAAGGTTTAAAAGAAAAATTATGAAAAATAGGAAAAAAATACTTTTTGTTGAATATTTTTCCTTTCTCGGGGGAGGACAGGTTGTCTTACTTAATTTGCTTAAATACTTAAGAAACGATTATGAGATTTATTTTTTATTATTTAACAGAGGACAGATAGAGGAAAAATTAAAGGACTTAAAAATTAATTATTTTTTTATAAAAGCACCTGAAAAAGTAAAATACAGATATTTTTGGAAGATGATGCCTGTCTTGATAAAAGTTTATAAATTTATAAAAGAATTAAAGCCGGACATTATTTATGCGAATTGTTATTTTGCTGTAAAGTTACTGGCACCTGTTTTAAAAATTTTAAAAATAAAAGCAATATGGCATAAACATATAATTATTGAAAAAAGTTATAATTCTTATCTTGCAAGAGAAATTAGAAAATATTCAAAATTTGTTGAAAAAATAATATGTGTTTCAAAAGCAGTTAAAGAGTCATTGATAAAAATTGGGGTAAGTGAAAATAAACTCGTTGTTATTTACAACGGGATTGAATTAATAAAAAATAAAAGGGTTTTAAGGGAAAAAATTAGAAAAAAATATAATTTGAATGGAAAATTTGTAATAGGGTCAATTGGTTATTTTAGAGAAAATAAAAGATTTGATATTTTTATTAGTGTGGCAAATATTTTAAAAAATTATGATAAGAATTTAAGATTTGTATTAAGTGGTAAGCCGGAAAAAGATGATAATTTTTTAGAAAAAAAGTTGGAAAATATGGTAAAAAATTTTAAATTAAATGATATTTTTATATTTACCGGATATATAGAAAGATATAAAATACTGCCTGCATTTGATTTTTTTGTTTTGCCATCTCAGGCAGAACCGTTTGGACTTGTAACGCTGGAGGCATTATCCCTTGGGATACCGGTTATTGCTTTTGCAACAGGTGGAACAAAGGAAATAATAAAAGATAATAAAACCGGGTTTCTGGTTACAAAAATTGCTCCTGAATATATGGCATCTAAAATATTAAAAATTTATAAAAATAAAAAACTATTAAATAAAATAAAAATAAATTCAAAAAAATTGATCGAAAATAAATTTGATTTAAAAATTCAGATAAAAAGAATAAGATATCTGATAGAAAATATAATAAAGTGAAAAATATGGATAAAAAAATATCGGCTGTAATTATAACCAGAAATGTTGAAAACGTCTTACCTGATTGTCTTTATCATTTGCAATGGGCTGATGAGATTATTGTTGCAGATAGTGGTAGTAAAGATAAAACAATGGAAATTGCAAAAAAATATGGGGCAAAAGTATTCCAAAAAAAATGGGAGGGCTATGTAAAGCAAAAAAATTTTGCAATATCAAAAGCAAAAGGAAAATGGATTCTATCAATAGATGCTGATGAAATAGTAACTGATGATTTAAAAAAAGAAATAATTGCAGTGATTAATTCTGATAATGCAAAAGATGGCTATTTTATAAAAATTAAAAATTTTTATTATGGTAAATTTTTAAAATATGGTCAATTAAAAAAAGTTTATAATTTACGCTTGTTTAAACGCGGAAAGGGAAAATTTCAGGATACGGCAGTTCATGAGGTGGTAAATGTTAATGGGCAAACAGGAAAATTAAAAAATTTTCTTATTCATTATACAACTGAAAATATATATAAACATATAGAAAAAATAAATAAATATACAGAACTTGAAGTTATAAATTTAAAAAGCAAAAATTATAAACCAACCGGCTATTCAGTTTTATTGAAATGGATATTCGTTTTTATAAAAAATTATTTTTTTAAATTTGGCTTTCTTGATGGTATAAATGGATTAATTTTTAATGTTATTTCAGCTTATTATGTTTTAATTAAAGAAATAAAATATGCTGCAAATTATGGTTTTCAGAATATTAAATTTTTCAAAACTTTGTTTAAAAAAGCAAAATAAATTTTTATGCAATGCCTCAGTAATGGGAGGTAATAATAAAAATTAAAAATCCCTCTTAATCTCCCTTTAGAAAAGGGAAAGATAAAATGAAAAATCTTTTTAATTCCTCTCTTTTTTAAAGCTGTCCATTACCCACATCTTTAATTTTAGCCCGTGGCTGGCAGCCAGGCAATTTCTTGAATAAAATCAGGACGTTTAGGGAATATATTCCTGAATCCTATTATTAAAGTTCAAGCTGGGATTTCAAGTGCATAGGTTTCTGCGTCAGCCGAGTGCTCCGCTTTGTTTTTGTGCCACTAAGAATCTAACCCCTTATTATTAGCAAATTCAGGCATTTTCTGATTTTAAATGAAAAAAATTGAATGTGCTGCCTGCCACGGGCTAACTTGTGGGTAATGGTTAGTTTTTAAAGAGGGGAGAGGGGAGATTTTATTTATGCAAAAAAGGTAAAGCAAAAAATTTACTTTATATTTTTTAAAAACCTACCGCGACTGAGGTGTTACATTTTTATTCAAATTTTATCTTTTTCTTAAGCCCCTGTAAAACAAATACCAGTTTGAAATTTTTCTTTTAAAGGTAAATAAAGAGTCCTTTGACTTAATATATATTCTTCTTAAAATAAATGGATTTTCAGTCACTGATTTATTTTTTGATTCAACGGCACAGGCACATAAATAACCGGAGTTTTTAATTTCCTTGATAACTTCATCATTATATTTACCATACGGATAACAGAAACTCGTAATTTTTATTTTTAATAAATTTTCCAGTTTTTCTTTGGATTTTTTTATTTCTTTTGCCAATTCTTTTTTTGAGAGATTGGTTAAATCCTTGTGGAAAAGACCATGTGAGCCGATTTCCCAGCCAGACATCACGAGATATTTTAATTCGCCTTTATCCATACATTTTGTTTCAGGGACATTTTTTCCATAATCCCAGAAGTTTTTTTTACCAATGGCATTTACAACCACAAAAACAACTGCCTTAAAATCCAGTTCATCCAAAACGGGTTTTGCATATTTTATAATGCAGGAGAAGGCGTCATCAAAAGTAATTATAACTGGTTTTTCAGGTAATTTAAAATTTCCATTAAGATATTCTATTAACTGAAAAAGGGTTATTGTATTATAACCGGCTTTTTTTAAATAGTGCATCTGGATTGAAAAATTTTTTGTTTTTACTGTTAAGTCGGTAGAATCATTTTCTGGAAAAATTTTATGATACATAAGTATTGGTAAATTCATTTTATTTTAATAATGCTTTAAAAAAATCAGCAGCAATAGGGGCTGCTACCTGCATTCCTTTTCCTTCCTCATCACCTAAAATAGCAACTGCAAACTGCGGGTCATCCGCTGGAGCAAAAGCAAGGAACCAGGCATTTAAACCATTTTTTTCACCTCCAGAAGTTCCTGTTTTTCCAGCTATTTTCAAACCTTTTACTTTTGCTTTTTGTCCTATCCCTTTTTCAACGGTTAAGACCATTAAATTTTTAATTTTTTCTGCTGTTGTTGGAGATGTTGCAATTTTTAGTAATTTTGGCTGGCTGGCATAAATTAATTTTCCATTAATATTCCTTATTTCTTTTATTAAATAAGGGTACATCATAACGCCTTTGTTTGCAATTGTTGCAGAAAGCAATGCGGCATGTAACGGTGTTATTCTATATAGTTTTGTTTTGTCAGGAGAAAGTCCGCTCGCATGCATTGCTAATTCATATTTGTCAATATCGTTTTCTGGATTTAATGATTTTAAAACAGGAATACTTATTTTTTGATTTCTCAGAGCATCAAAAAATCCAAGATCAAATTCTTCATTAAATGCAAATTTGGTATTATATTCTGATAATTTTGGTGAACCTATAGCAAAACCCATATATGCTGAACCCATATTACATGATTCTTCTATGGCTTCTTCAATGCTTTTTACTTTTCCGTGTTTTTTCCAGCACCAGAATGGTTTATTATTAAAAACAGTGGAGCCAGAACATTTAACCGGGAATATGTTTTTTTCGCTTAAGCCAGTATCAAAAAAGGCAGAAAGTGTAATTATTTTGGCAATGGAACCGGGTTCGTAAAGTTTTTCAAAAGCGCGATTTAAAAATGGCTTATTTTTATTTGCTATAATTTTATAATAATAGGAAGGGTCATTTAAGTTATTAGGGGAAAAGGTTGGTTGATTGTAAATTGCAAGAATTTCACCGGTTTTTGGATTTAAAACAACAAAACTTCCTTTTCGCCAGCCCATTGCATCAACAACTGCTTTTTGAATTTTTGAGTCAATGGTCAGGTAAATTTTATTTCCCGGTATGTAATTTTCTAAAAATTTTTCAAGCCCTTGTTTTTTATTTCTTTTTTCATCTACATAACCTAAAATATGAGCTGTTTTACTGTCCAAAAGATAGGTTCTTTTATTTTTTAATTCAATAAGGTTATATCTTGCAAGTGGTTCACCATTTCTGTCAAATATATAATAAATTGCACCTTTGTTTTTATCATCTTCTGCCATTGCAAGCCCTTTTCTTGCGGCAATAAATTTTGGATTGTAGGTTAATGCTTTATTATAATACATAATTGCTGAGTCAAGTTTTAATTGAGCATGATAGCAGCAGGCAAGTCCAAAAAGTGCTTTTGAATCAGTTGGATATAGTTTTATTGCCTGAGTAAATTCAAGTTCTGCCTGATTGTAAAGACCGGCATTTAAGTACGTATTGCCATATTCAATATGATTTATTGTGGAATTAAATTTTAATCCATAATTTAATGCCTGGTCAAAATAATTTTTTGCTTTTTCAAAATCACCCTGTTTTAAATAAATTGAACCAAGACCGTCATAAGCAAGTGGATTTTTTGAATTTAAGTTTATGGCTTTATTAAAATCAGAAATTGCATAATTTATTTTTCCTTTTTTAAAATTATTAACAGCGCTTTTAATAAGAAAATAATACTTAAAATTTTTTCCGCCAAAATTAAAAAGCAAATAAATTGCAGTAATAACAGCAAATATAATAAAGACCAATTGCCAGCGTTTTCTGTTATAATAACTCTTTGTTGATAAATGAGTTATTGGTTTATATTTTATCATTTGCTTCTCCTTTATTAAAAATTATAAAATAAATAGATTTATATGATTGAATTATAATAACATAAAAAATATTTTTTTAAAGATAAATTTACTTTAATGATTAATAATGGGAGGTAATAATAAAAATTGAAAATCCCTCTTAATCTCCATTTAGAAAATGGAGAGATAAAAATAAAAAATTTTTTTAATTTCCCCTCGCCCTTTGATGGGAGCTAACCATTACCCACAAGTTAGCCCGTGGCAGGCAGCACATTCAATTTTTTTATGGAAAATCAGAAAATGCCTGAACTTGCTATTAACAAGGGGTTGGATTTTTAGTGGCACAAAAACAAAGCGGGACACTTGGCTGACGCGGAAACCTATGCACTTGAACTCACCGCTTGAACTTTAATAACAGGATTCAAGAATATATTCCCTAAACGTCCTGATTTTATTCAAAAAATTGCCTGGCTGCCAACCACGGGCTAAAATTAAAGATGTGGGTAATGGACAGCCCCTGCGTGGGAGAGAGAGAAGAAGAGAGGGGGAGATTGCATTCAAGACACCTCTTGCATTCCTTCACCCTCTCCCTTATCTCTCTCCCATCAAAGGGCGAGGGGAAATTAAAAAAATTTTCTTTTTTATCTCTCCCTTTTCTAAAATGAGATTAAGAGGGATTTTCAATTTTTATTATTACCTCCCATTACTGAGGCATCGGCATCCATATTGTTTTTTACTTGAAAATAAATATGATTTTAATATAATGAATAAAAATTAAGGTTTATTTTGCCCCCGTAGCTCAGTGGATAGAGCAGAGGTTTCCTAAACCTTTGGCCGCACGTTCGATTCGTGTCGGGGGCGCCATTATTTAATTTTATGAAAGGATAAAAATGATTGACTTACATACTCACACTATTTTTAGCGATGGGGATTTAATTCCTTCAGAACTTGTTCAAAGGGCAAGAAAAAAGGGGTATGAAGCAATTGCAATAACCGACCATGTTGATGATTCAAATATTGAATTTGTAATAAAGTCAATTAAAAAGGTATGCGCTGTTTTAAATAAAGCGCATAAAGATATAATTTGTTTGCCGGGGGTTGAAATAACACATATCCCACCTGTTCTTGTAAAAGGATTGGTTACAAAAGCACGTAAATTGGGAGCAAAGGTTGTTGTTTTTCATGGGGAAACTGTTGTTGAGCCAGTTGAACCAGGTTCAAATATGGCGGCAATTATGGCAGGTGTTGACATATTAGCACATCCTGGAAAAATAACAGAAGAAGAGGTCGCTCTTGCAAAAAAGAAAGGGGTTTGTTTAGAGATTACAGCAAGATGCGGACATAATTTTACAAATAAGCATGTTGCAAATTTAGCAAAAAAAATTGGGGCAAAATTAGTTTTTGATACTGATACACATGAACCAGAAGATTTAGTTGATGATACTGGTAGAGAAAAAATTTTAAAGGCAGCAGGACTTAACAGCGATGAAATAAAAGAAGTAATTTTTAATTCAAAACAAATCGTAAAAAGTAAATATAAAAATGTAGCAATGCTTAAGTCATTGGAGGTGGCATCAAAATAAAAAATGCACAAATGACTAAAAAATCCACCTTAATCATACTTTAGAAAAGGTGGATATAAAAATTAAAAATTTTTTATACTGTTCTTTTTTAAAAATAGTAGAGGATAGATTTTATGAAAAAAAGTAAAACAAAGAGATAAATCCCCATAATCCTACTTTAGAAAACAGGAAAAATATAAAAATGAAAAGATTTTAAATTCCACTGTTTTTTTAATAGGGAAAATGTCAGATTTTTTTAATATAATAAAAGTAAAATAAAAAAATTTACATCTTTTAAATTTTATTATAAAAGAAAATATGGATTGAAGCGAAATTTTCAGGATTAAAAATAATATATATATTTTTTATAAAAATATGTTATAATAATAAAAATTTATAAATAAGGAGGCGCGACTATGAAAAAAATAATTTTTCTGGTTTTTGGAATTATAATTATGACTGCAAATACTTTTGCTGAAGCAGTTAGTGGTTTTAAAGTTGATTACTGGGTTGGAAATATAAAGGGAGGGATTGCTTATCCGGTTGATAACTTTGCAAATTATGTAACACCGCTTTATAATTTTGGTGTTTCTGTAAGAAAAGGACTTGATATGGAATTAACAGTTGGCGGTGGAATAACTTATGCGGTTTTGCCTTATAAAAATTCTGAAGGGGTTAATCCATTTAATGCAACAATACTGGATTTGGAAGCTGCCTTTACACCTTATCTTCCTGATTTTTTCATCTGGCCTTATGTAAAATTTGGGCTTGGTGTTTTTATGATTAAATACGCAAAATTAATTGGGGCTGCTGAACAGGCACAGCCAACAACAAGTTCTGAAAATACATTAGGAATAATGTTGGGTGGTGGCGGGATTTATCCAATTGGCAATCAATTTGGAGCAAATCTTGAAATATTATATAATTATTGTTCAATGGCAGGCGGGACAGGAGATGTTGCTTCATTTTTAACTGCTGATTTAGGAGTTGTAATTTATTTAAAATAATAATTTAAGGAGTGATTTAATGGATAAAAAATTAAAGCACAAAGACGTTGTAAAAATTATAAAAAGAAATGAGTTTGAAGAATTTATTTTTAATTTACAGGAAAATTTTAAAAAGAACAGTGAAAACATATTGATAACAGGCATTATTTTATTGGTGATTTTTGTTGCTATACCATTATATATTAATAATAAAAATGCAAAAGAAATAAAAGCTATGAATTTGTTATCAAATGCAGATTTTTATTTAACTCGTCCTGTTGTTGATTCAAAAGATGCATCAATGTATGGGTATTTTAAAAGCAAAGAAGAAAAATATGAAAAAATCGCAGGGATTTATATGGAAATAATGCAAACATATAAAGGCACAAGGGCAGTTCCGATTGCATATCTCGGACTTGCGAATGCTTATTATAATGCCAATAAGTATAAGGAAGCCATTGAATATTATAATTCATTTATTGATAAATTTAAAAAAAATGATTTTTTACCGGACGCTTTAAATGGCAGGGCATTTGTAAATTATCAACTTGGAAATTTTAAAGAAGCAATTTCGGATTGGGAAAAGGCAATGGAAATTGCAAAAAAAGATAGCCCGTTTTATTTTGATGCAAAATTTCATACAGCTCTTGCTTATGAAAAACTGAATGAATTTGAAAAGGCAAAAAAATTATTTAATGAAATAATAAATGAAAATAAGGACTCTTACTGGGCAACAATTTCAAAAGAAAGGTTAAGTAAAATTGATAAATAATTATTTTATCGCTGTAATCGGTGGCAGTCAGGTTTCAAAAAAAATTTATAATATGGCATACAAAGTCGGTTGTGAAATTGCAAAAAATAATGGAATTTTAATTAATGGTGGCTTGAGCGGCGTTATGGAAGCATCAAGCAGGGGTGCAAAAGAAAATGGAGGGTTAACAGTTGGCATTTTACCGGGGAAAGATAAAAAGGACGCAAATAATTATGTTGATATTCCGGTTGCAACTGGTATTGGTGAAGCAAGAAATGTGATTATAATAAATATGGCTGATGGGGTGATTGCAATAGATGGTGAATACGGCACACTTTCTGAAATTGCTTTTGCTTTGAAAAAAGAAAAGCCAATAGTCGGGATAAACACATTTGATTTTAAGGAAATTTACAGTGTAAATTCACCTGAAATGGCTGTAAAAAAAATAATAGAAATGATTGAAAGAAAAAAAGAAGGAAAAAGATGAAAAGATTTCTTTTTGCAGCAATTTTAATAATTAATGTGTGTTTTATTTATGCGGCTGACACTTTAATTGAATTAACAGTGTGGAATATGCCGTCGGACGCAGATAAACTTTATAAAAAAATATGGGATGATGGAATAAATGAATTTCAGATAAGATATCCAAAAATAAAAATTAATGGTATTAGCAGAGAATATAATCCGCAGGAATTTGTGAGTGTAATGGCAAGCGGGAAAGGTCCTGATATAGTTCGCATTCCAATAACTGCTTTGCCGGCAATGGCAAAATATGGGTTTTTGGCAAAACTTAACAAATTTACAGAAAAGTGGATTCAGAAGGACTATATGCCAATGATAATGTGGGATTCTGTTAATGTAGAGGGTGGCATTTATGGTATTCCATACGATTCGTATTTTACAACTTTGTTTTATAGAAAAGATATTTTTGAAAAATGTGGCATAACAAAACCACCTGAAAAATGGAGTGAAATTATTGAGGTAAGTAAAAAAATAAATTCGGTTATGCCTGATGTTTGGGGAATTGCTTTGCCCGCAGATACGTTTTATTTTATTGATTTTATATGGCAGGCAGGAGGGGATATTTATAAAGATGGTAAAATAAATTTTAATAATCCGGGTGTTATAAAAGCATTGGATTTCTGGTATAATATAAAATGGCAGTATAAAATTATGCCGCCACAGAATTTATTTGATGACTATGATATTGAACAGTTATTTTCATCCGGAAAAATTGCTATGATGATAGGTGTTGCAAAAAGGTTGCCGGTAATGGCAAGGCGTTATGGACTTAACCTTAAAAATGTTGAAATAGTTCCTTTGCCAGCAGGTGATACAGGCATAAAAGCCTGGCATATAGGTGGAGAAGCATTTATTATAAATTCCTCTGTGTCTGAAGAAAAAATAGCAGCAGCGTGGGAATATATAAAATATATTTTATCTCCGCCATACCAGTTATGGAAATGGATGACGATGAAGGAATTAAATATGATAATTTTCCCCGGGGATTTTAGCTGTGCTACTAATTTGATAAATATGCCGGAGTTTTCAAAAGTAAAAGATTTACTTTTATACGGACATTCAGAACCAGCATTTTATAAATGGTATATGGTAAAGGAAGATTTTAATAAATATGTTTTGGAAAAATTATTTATTGATAAAAACATAAAAATAGAAGAGACGTTATTTAATTTTCAAAAAAAGATAGAGCGTGAATATTATGGCAGATAACATTTTTAGTAAATTAGGCGGACATCATTTAACAGATGATGCAATAAAGGATATTATTGACGAAGAAATTGTAAGTCATAAAAAAGAAGAAATCGCTTTACCAGTAATTAAATTAAAGCCGCCGCCAAAAGAACAGGTAATAACTATAAAAAAGAAAGAACAAAAAGAAGTTTCTGCTGAAGTAAAAGAAAGTAAGGAGACAATTTCTGCGGTAAAACCGGAAATCGTTGCTCCTGAATTGCCGCCTTCTTTAAAATTATCTGATAAACTCACCACTCTTGAAAAATTAAGGATGCGTTACAGGTATAAAAAATTTGGCATCCCGATAAGAATTGTTGAAAAGAAGAAATTGCCTGAAAAACCGCTTCCGGTAGTAAAAAAAGAGGACTTAAAAAAATTAAAATGGCTAAAAATTAAAAAAGAATTTTTAGGTATGGAACTTTTATTGCCTGCTGTCCTTATTTTCTTATTTTTCAGCTGGCTTCCGATCATAAAGACATTTATTATAAGTTTTATGAATTTTAAAACAATAAATGAAAGTGTTTTTGTTGGATTTGATAATTTTATAAGAATTTTTAATGATGCAAAATTCTGGGATGCGTTTTTACATTCAATTACTTTATCATTTATAGTAATTATTTTTGGTTCTTTTATTCCTTTTTTCCTGGCAATTTATATATATGAAATGAAAAAAGCAAGCGGCTTGGTAAAGATTCTTTATTTTTTACCATTTTTAACTCCATCGGTTCCTGCTGCAATTTTATGGAAATGGTTATATAATCAGAGTTATGGTTTAATAAATTATATACTGTCTCTTTTTATACCGGGTAAGGGAGTTGCAATTGCATGGTTAACAGACCCAAAATTAGTTCTTTTTTCAATTGCAATTGTATTTATATGGAAAAATATTGGCTGGGCTATACTGATTTATTTAGCTGGCTTGCATAATATACCAAAGACACTTTTTGAGGATACGGCATTAAATGGTGGAAATATAATGGTAAAAATAAGGCATATAATTTTACCTTCAATTTTGCCTGTTATTTATATTGTTGTTTTTATGCAACTAATAAACAGTTTACAGATTTTTACTGAGGTATATATAATGACAAATGGTGGCCCGGAAGGAGCATCAGAAGTGATTGCCACTTATATTTATAAAAAGGCATTCTTTTATATGGATATTGGCTATGCTGCCGGGGTTGCATTATTTTTTCTGTTTGTACTTGTTAGCATTACTATATTACGTGTTAATTTACAAAGAGGAAGGAATTAAAGATTATGGCAACTAAAACAATTAAAAAAATAAAAAAGTTAGCAACCACAGATAACAGATATATTTTTACAAATTATGAATTAAAAAATAAAAACAGTAAATTGATTTACATAATATGGGGAATAATTACTTATTTTGGAGCAATTTTAGTGACAATACCTTTTATCTGGATGGTTATTATGGCAATGCTTCCATCATCACGTGTTTTTTTACCACCCGATGAAATAATAAAAAATTTTAAATTTAATTTTGAGTATTTTAAACAGGCGTGGGATATAGCGCCGTTTACGAGATATTTTTTAAATAGTTTATTTGTTTCATTTGCTGTTGTAATTGGTCAAATCCTTATAAGTGCTGCGGCTGCATATTCTATTTCAAAATTAAGACCAACCGGATTTCAAATTATTTTATTTTTATTTCTGGCGACAATAATGATACCGTTTGAAACAATAACAATTCCACTTTATCTTTTTATGAGAGATTTTGAGGTTATACCAGGTATAAAATTTAATCTTTTAAATACTTACTGGGCTTTGATATTTCCAGGAATTGCAAATGCATTTAATATTTTTATTTTAAAAAGTTTTTTTGATAAATTGCCAGATGATTTTATTGAAGCAGCCAGGGTTGATGGTTATTCTGAAACGCGTATATTTTTTAAAATTATAATACCGATTTCAAAACCAATAATAGTGGTTTTGTCTATTTTAAATTTTGTAAATATATGGAATTCTTTTTTCTGGCCTTTAATTGTCGTCAATGAGCAGCAGATTTATACACTTATGCTTGGAATTTATAAAATAATAGCAGAAGGACAACCATGGAACATTGTAATGGCTTCTGTTACATTTTCTATGGTTCCAACTATTTTATTGTTTATTTTATTCCAAAAGTATATAATGAGAGGAGTTGTATTTACAACTCTGCAAGAATAAAAAAAGGAGGCTATTATGGCAGCGAAGAAAGAAAAATCAGAAAAAGAAAAAAAAATAGATTTGACCCAGCATGAGTACAGATTTAACAGATTAGGGCTATCTGAGAGGGTAAAACGGGCTATTATAAGAGCTCTAATTTTAATTATTCCAATTATACTTATAGCTTATTGGTTAATTAAGGTGTCAAAATAAAAAATTGATGCTTAAGTTTAATAAAAATTTTTTTGTCAGGGATATCAGTGATAAAAGATATAAGCATATAATTGGTGTAATAGAAAGTTCAAAAAATTTGGCAGAAAGATACAATATTGATAAAAAAAAAGTATTTATTGCAGCAGCCCTTCATGATATTGCAAAAGAAATTCACATTAATGGCAGGGATTTAAAAAAAATATTTAAAAATGATAGATATCTAATTAAAATTCCACCTGTATGGCACAGTTTTATTGGTAGTTTGATTGCAAAAGAGAGATTTAAAATAACTGATAATGAAATTTTGGATGCCATAAAATATCATACAACTGGTCATCCAGAAATGAATGAAATAGCAAAAATAATTTTTATTGCTGATTTTATAGAACCAGGACGTAAATATAAAGAGTGTATTGATGTGAGGAAAAAGTTAAAGGGGAAAATGGAACTTGATAAAATTTTATTGCTTGTGCTTGAAAAAAAACTTATTTATTTAATTAATAATAATAAAATAATACATCCATATGCTATAAATTTATGGAATAAATTAAGAAGCAGGTTTTGAAAATTATTATTGCAATTTTGCAATGCGTCAGTTATGGGGACCAGCATTAAAAAATTTTTTTAATTTCTCCATTTTCTAAAGGGAGACCACAGAGGAATTTTTTTCCTCTCTCCAGTTTGTGTGAGAGAGGGAAGGAGAGAGGGACGATTGCAATTTTTAATTTTATTCCATTGTGATATCACAATTACAAGCGAGATGACATATGCATAAGGACTTAAAAATCCCCCTTTAGTTCCCCCTTTTGAGAGCCTGTGCAAAAAACATAAAATTTGATATTTTAATTTTTTCTATTTTTATTTTTCCCTTATTTTTAATCATTTTTGTATGCCAGTTTTTCGTTTTTTATGTTTTACCCTATTTTTTGCACAAGCTCTTCTAAAGGGGAAACAGGGCATTACTGTCCAAATTAGCCAAAGTCAAGAGTCATTTGTAAAACTTCTAAATCACATATTCCCTTTGGTTTATTTGGATATTTTAAGAAATCCCATAAATTTCTCCTGCTAAATAAATTTAACGGGATTATGCTTATTATCGTAGAAAAGGCTAATCCTATTTTTGACTTGAATTTTATATAATTTATTAACAAATATACTATTAATGCTATCCATATTTGAGACAGCATCGCATTTAATGATACACCTATGAAATTTTTTATATTTAAATTTTGTTTTATTGCCTTAAAAAATAATTCTATTTGCCATCTTTCCTTATATATCTTTGCTATTGTTGTGGCTGCCCATTTAAAGTTATTTGTTATTATTACTATACTTTTCCCTGTCTCTGGATCCTTTACTCTTATTCGCCTTAATTTCTTTGGATATTTATTATGTGTCCAATCTACCGTTAATTCTATTATTTGATCTGCCAATATATTTTTATTTGTTTTTTCCTTCCTTTCTATTACTTTATACGCTGAATTTGATTTAAACCGCGTTACATAAAAAACCCCTTTATTATCAAGGCTATTTAAGAACCCGAAATCTAAAAATCCTCTATCAAACACCACTACATCCCCTGCCTTGAATTTTATCTCTTTCGCTATTGTATGTTCACTTACTTTGCCTGTTGTTAACACCATAAATTTTGGTAAATATCCTGAATGGTCTAATTCAAAATGTAATCTTATTGCCCCTTTGCTCTTTTGATACTTTGCCCATTCAAATAATGATAAACATAATTCTATTACAGTGGAATCTATTGAATATAATGGATTTTTAAATTTAAATTTATGTTTCGGTGCTATATTTTGACATTTAGTCAAAATAGAATAAAATATTTTTTCAAATAGTGTTGCTGGTCTATGATTGTTTGCATAACTTAATGATGAACGATTTAATAATTTTGCACCTAAATGATATAAACTATTAATTTGTGTCGCCATACCTGCTTCTATGCATCTTAAACTTTCTTGTCCTGCAAGTTGAGCAAACATCAATGCTACAAAATGATCCCAAGATGATACTCCTCTGGCATGTCTTTCTGCTCCTACCTCTTTTACGAACTTTTCAAATTCAAATCTCGAAAAAAATTTTAGCAACTGTCCAAAAATTGTGTTATACTTCTGCATGGCCTAACCTCCTTTATTTATTGATGTTTTTGTCATATTATAACCGATATGACAAAAAAAGGTTAGGCCTTTTTCTATCCTAATTTGGACACTACTGGAAACAGGGGGATTTTATTAATGTAAAAGTAAAGCAAAAAATTTATTTTATATTTTATAAAGACCTGCTATCACTTAGGGATAACGATTACATATAATATTTTACTTCCACGACAAAAAGTAATAGGAACCACCTGAATGTACTATTGATCCGTTAGAGGTATTCCCTGCATTATCAACATTAACTGAATAAATTTGAGAATTATTAGTATCTACATAAGCAATTCTTTGACTAAAAGGTGCCCATGATGGACATTTTTTATCAGTAGCGGGTTGTGCAATAGGATAAGGATTTGTGCCATCAGGATTCATTATCCATACCCTGTTGCCAGCACCACCACTTCTTATAAAAGAAATTTTTGAACCATCAAAGGAAACATCTGGGACAGAATCAAAGTATGAGGTATTGGTTAATTGAGTTAAATTTGAACCATCTATATTGCATTTATAAATATATTGACCATCGGCAAAAACTATTTGTTGACCATCTGGAAAAAACCTTGGGTGATAAAGTGTTTTATTCATATATGTAACTCTGGTTGTTCCTGTTCCATCCGCATTCATAATGTATAAATCATTTGAATAATTGCTATATATAATTTTATTACCGTTAGGTGACCAAGCTGGCTCTGCTTTAGAAAATGAACCATATGTAAGTTGTGTATTTCCAGTTCCATCTGCATTCATTACAAAAATATTCCAAGTATTACTTATGTATGCAGCATAAACTATTTTTGTTTGGTCATATGAAAGTGCAGGAAAATCTTCTTTTATACTATTGTTTGTTAATCTTGTTGGGTTTGTCCCATCAGAATTTACTATATATATTTCATTATTAAAATCTATATAGTTTATAAAAACCATTTTACTAATAATTTCTGTATTTGTAGAGGTTGGGGTTGTAGATGGTGTTTGGGTAATGGTGAATGTTGAAGTAAATGTCGATGTTGACGTCTGAGTTGGAGTAAAAGTGATAGTAATAGTATTGGTATATGTATATGTAAGTGTTGAAGTAAAAGAGGCAGTTGGTTGGATGGTGGAGGTAGATGAATGTGTAGGTGTATAAGTTTGGGTAAATGTAGCAGTATTGGTATATGTATATGTAAATGTAAGTGTTGAAGTAAAAGAGGCAGTTGGTTGGACGGTGGAGGTAGATGAATGTGTAGGTGTATAAGTTTGGGTAAATGTAGCAGTATTGGTATATGTTAAAGAAGGAGTATTAGTGAAAACCAAAGTGTTTGTCATAGTGATTGTAAAAGTTTGAGTTTCTGTATTTGTATTAGTAAATAGTGCGGTTGAAGTAAATGTGATTGTATTAGTGTTAGAATTTGTAGCAGTAAAAGTATTTGTCTCAACTGGAGTATTTGTAAATGATGGGCTTTCAGTTAAAGTAGTAGATATTTGTTGCGTAAATGTAGGAGTAGCAGTAGAAATTTCAGGTGTATTGTTAGGATTTTCAGGTGTGGTTGGTTCTTTTTTGGAGCAGGAAATAAAAACTAAAATTGATAAAATAAATATTATAATTTTTTTCATTTTTAGACCACCTTTCTAATTATTTATACAATTATTATTTAATCATAAAATATTTTTTTTGTCAATTTTTTTAGGTCCTGAAAATCGCTATAGTGATTTTTAAGTTATAAATAAAATAATGTCAGGAATGGGGTCTGATAGTATGAAAAATGTTTATCAACTTTTTAAAATAAAATTTATTAAGACAATTTAATATGTATATTGTATAATAGATTATATAATTATTTTTTCAGGAGCGTAAAAAAATTTTTAAAGGAGGCTTAATTTATGGCTGGTAGGATGGCACAACTTTGTTCATCATGTGGAAATTCTGTTGGAAATCATTGTATTAAATGTGGAAGCCATATATAATTTGTAATTATAATTTTCTTATTTTTTATATTTTTTAAAATACTTTCAATTATTTAACTGTGATTTATAAAACCAGGCGACTGATAATATGAAAAATGTCTGACAAATTTTTAAAGTGTTGTATTATTACTGCCTGTTAATATGTTATGCAAAGGAAAAAAGGGGGATAGGGGTCCATAAATTCAATTAAATTCATAGAAAATAAACATTTCGCATAAAAGTGGTTTGAAAAATGTGTGTGATATACACAAAAGTCGTTTGAAAAATGTGTTATATTTACACGAATATCGTTTGACAAATGTGTTAAAATAATGTATAATTTTATTAAAAGAATATAATAGAGGTTTAAAATGTATAGGATTTTATTAGAAGAGCTTAAAAAATGGAAAGATAAAAAAAATCGACTTCCTTTAATTTTACAAGGGGCAAGGCAGACAGGAAAGACATGGTTGTTAAATGAATTTGGTAAAACTTGTTTTGAAGATGTTTTGTACATAAATTTTGAGGGGGAAAGAAATATTAATGAGATATTTGAAAAAGTATCTGATA